>ERZ894191.16-NODE-16-length-149689-cov-12.020811_pt1 | contig 149689 bp, 135 predicted proteins | sample MGYA00380282_ERZ894191 | MGnify/ENA primary metagenome ERZ894191 (study PRJEB32331, sample SAMN06328485) | human gut metagenome | biome: human gut microbiome; feature: stool | host: Homo sapiens | collected 2013-02-21 ...
TCAAGGGGAAGGAAGACGCGATTGGCGGGTGCATCTGGCTGTTCAGGGTAATATCTCCTTCTCCTAAGTAAAGGTAATTCCTGCTGTCAAACGCACACTCAAACCGTCCTTTCCGGCAGTGGTTGATTCCGATCACGTTTTGCTTTTCGCCCGATCTGAAACAGCTTTCCGATGCAAAATCCACGACCATCAGCTGCACCCCTGGGAAGATGTCATACAGTCGCATATCGGCGGTGCCATCCTGTACTTGAAAATCGACATAAGTCACAAAAAATTCTCTGCCCGGCATTTTCGTATCTTGCTTTATGTAATTTAGTTCCTGCATGATAAATACCCCCTCAGGTTATCCGAAAATTTAGAGTCCATAGTTTTATTCGATACTTTTGAATCAAGGTCAATCGTATTTTTATTTATCGAAAAATGTTTCCCTTTTTCAAATTTGGGCAGGTTCCGAATGATTTCTTTGTATTTTTCCTTTGATTCCACCATGACCGCTTGGGCTTTCGTCGGCGTCAGTTCAAACACGGCAGTCAAATTCCGCTGAAAGGATTTCCTAAAAAACAACCATATTTCCAAAGACATTCCTATGTATTTCATATCGTAGCCTTCTTCCATGATTCAATGGTGGCGGTGATACGCCGACCAATATCCACACGAGCCGACTTGCATTCTTTCGGATGCTTCTTCGCACTCTGAAACGCCATTTTCACAAACAGACTCGCCCCAACAGGCAGCATGATCTTCATCAGTCCTTCGGGGAAAACAAAGTGCGTAGCATAAGGATATACCGCTGTTTCTACCTCACAGGTGTGTGGGCGTTCTGCCAATCGTTTTTCCATGCGCCGAATGTATTTCGCTGTGTCCCACAGCACATCATCCTCTGCGCCAATGAGCAGGAGCTTACCCTTGATATTTTCTACCTTGATGAACTCGGCTTCTGTAATAGGGTGTGCCTTTTCGGAATCGTCAAAAAGCTTCCATGAGTTGACCATATCGCCGGTACGCTTGGTTTCGGTGGCAATGCACTGCCAATACTGCGGGTGTTGATAAACAAATGGCATATAAGGCAAAGGCTCTCCTTGGTAGGAAAAGAGAGATTCCCCCTCAATAGGCCATTCTTTGCAACCATCTCTCTTGCCCTGCATGAATCCCTGCCAGATAAAATCGCTGGGTGTCATGCCGATGGTCAGGGTAATATCCGAAAAGTAGGTTGCCGCTGTCAACGCCAGTGTGCCCGTTGTAGATGCACCCACAATACCGATTTTGCGGATACTGTGGTTTTTCAGCCAGTTAATTGCTGCCTCCACACGCTCCAAGGGATAATTGTGATGACCATAATCCTTTTTTGCCGGGGACATGGTGAGGATATCGATATCCTGCTTCAAAAGCCATTTCACGCAGGAACGAGCCATGTAATCCTCCGGGTCATCTCCTATCATAGCGATCATGGCACAGTTAGAGGGTGTTTTACACGCCCAATATGCGCCGTAAAAGCCGTCCGTTTCGATATCAAAATGGATGTGTTTCATTATGTATTTCTCCTAAATCCCGCCGCATCCACATATTCGGGGTGCTCTTTCAGATATTCATCCCTGTCTCCGCAGATGGTATAATCACACTTGCACCCGTCCGCACAGGTGGTCGTCCGCACCAGCCGTGCGTGGAGCAACTCCATGGCGGCATAGTCCGGATTGCACATGGCAGGTACGGTCAAATCGAATATCTTCGTCTTTCATCCGTGTTTCTCCTGTTTTTGCCCAGTCACGCAAAGCCAGTCTTGATGAGCATTTTTGTGTATTTGAATATCGGTAAAACCGGCTTCTTCCAGTGCCGTTTTTAGCTGCACATCCCGATAAATGGTCATGTCGCTGATGATCTGTGTCCACTTATCATTCTTGTCGGTATCACCTGTGACCTCGTTACAAATGAGGAAGATGCCACCGGTTTTCGTCACCCGATATACTTCACGGAAACAATCCGCCAGCCCAGGCCAGAAATAGACGGTTTCAAAGGCAGTGACCACATCGAATTTATTATCTTCAAATGGCAGTGCCGTAACACTGGCCTCCAACACACAGCAACGCCCCTCCGAAATTGCCTTTGCGTTCAGCCTTTTGGATTTCTCCACACTGACGGAGGAATAGTCAATGCCGATCACAGTTCCATTCGGGCAGCGTTTCAGCAGCTTGCGAAGATTTGCACCACCACCGCAGCCGCAGTCCAGCATCTTGGCATCCGGTGCAGCATTCAGAAATTGAAGCCCCCACCGCGCCACAGGGCTGTGACCCAAATTCATCATGGCGACCATGAGCCTCCCGCCAAGCCCCACAGGCTTGCGGGTGTTTTCAAAAAACGACATCCTCCGTCACTCCTTTTCCAGAACGATGATCTTATTGGAAATATTCCGCACGGCGGGCAGCCTATCCAGCAGCTTATAGGTCGGTACAAATGCCGCCATGCCCTCCGTCAAGCTGTGTTCCTCGACAAATCGAAAACCCGGCAGCAGTTCGGCAAGTGCTTTCCCATTCTTGATTCCCCAAGTAAATTTTGAATGGCTGCCTTCGATGGATCTTTCCTTAAAGCGCTTCACAATCATCGGATTCATGGTTTCCACAAATACGGTTGCTTTGGAAAAACGGCTGGAAATCACCTTAAAAATTTGCTGCACATCTTTTGCGTTCAGGCACATGGTCAGCCCCTCGATGACGATCAGCACCGGCACATTCTGCTCGCTGAGCTCACTGATTTCGCTGCCCCAATCGTCCATAGCGGACATAGCAATCTGCGAAATCGCGCCGCTTTCCGGCAGGAACTTCTCCCGCACCGCCATCGTCTCCGGCAGGTCGAGGTTATACCAATGCGCATAACCTGCCATCCGATAGCAGCGGGTATCCAGCCCGCAGGCGATATTGACGACCACCGCACCTGAATGCGCCGCAAGCCACGATTTTGTCAGCTGATCCAGCACGATGGTGCGGGCAATCACGCCGCTGCGCATGGCGGTGTCCTTGTCCGCAAGGGAAAAATCGTAATCCAGCCGCTCGACGATTCCCTCCGCTTTCGCGACGTGGATCGCACCTCTGCCGCTGCTCTCTTTCGCCCTTGCATAAACGGTTTGCAGCATGGTCTCCGGCACGCCGGAGAGCTTGATTTTTTCTCTCATGTCATATTTCCTCCGATTTTACGCACTCTGCGTAAGCCAGCGGGAACGAGGCTTTCAGCACGGTGCTTTTCTGCACCGCCCAGCCGTTTTCCCGGAGAAATGCCAGATATTCGTGGCTTGTCCACTTGCTGTGCAGCGGAAAGCCCGCCAGCTTCATGAAAACTGCTTTGACCTTTCCACGAAAGTCATTACCGGCATGAGTAAAGGTCGGCGCGATCAGTATACCGTCCTCTTTCAGCACCCGCCGAATTTCTGCCAATGCTCGCTCTGGTTCCGGTACAATGTGCAAAGCATTGGACACGATTACCACATCGAAAGACTGGTCAGCATAGGGCAGATGGAACATATCCTGCACCGAAAAATAGAGTTTCGTAGATTTCACGCCTTGTTTCGCCTGCTCGATCGTCTCTTGGGATGCGTCGGTAGCTTCAATATGGTCAGCAGAGCGGACGATATGTTTGGCAATCAGCCCCGTGCCGGTGGCAAGCTCCAGCACCTGCTTGTGCCGCACCACAGGATAGATTAGAGAATACATTTGCTTATATGCCTTGTGGTCTTTCTTCATAAAGTGATTATAGATTTTCGTTGTGCGATCCCAAAATGTTTTCTTCATAACATCACTCCTATGCGGCAGTTAGTTATCTCTAACTCACTGCCTTTTGAAAAGCCGCCAGACGGCAGCTTTTCGATTTAATCAAATAATTCCTTACAAGCACCATGCACCAGCGTTTCCAACACCTGCGGATACAGTTCGCCGATTTCTCCCTGATGGGAGACAGTTAAGATCAGCCCTCGGACGGTGGCAGCAGCCAGATCCATTCCGCCTTTCGGCACAAGTCTACTTGCCTCCAGAATTTGACGAATATGAGCTTCGTCATCGTGATAGTGGGCAGCCTTGATGTCAGACGGTATCCGCCGCAACAAATACTCCGCATCGTTTTCGATGAAGGTCATAGCTTTGGTATCGGAAAGATATTTGCAGGCGGCAAGAATGATCTTCGTTGCTCGCTCCGTTGGTGGAAGTTCTGCATTGTCGTGTAAGGCTTTCTCCGCTACGGCATACGTTTCCGCATGAATATTTTCCAGCACAGCAAAGAACAGCAGATCTTTGGATGGGAAGACCTTATAGAACGAACCCTTTGCAATACCCACCGCTTCCGTGAGCTGTTCCACCGATGTTTTCCGAATCCCAACGGTCACGGCACAACGCAACGCTTCGTCTAATAAATCCTTGCGGATCATTTCATTTTTCTGTTCTGTAAACGCCAAGTGATAACCTCCAAAACATTATGACCGATTTTATTCTTTCGGTCATAATTATACTCTTTGTGTTCACCACTGGCAATGGATTTCAAAGAAAAGTTACAAATGAAGATAACGAAAACATACTTGGCAAGCAGGGCATGGCGGTACCCACTCATGCAAAATTTATAAGCCCCTGCCGCAGCAGGGACTCATAAATCGCTTGTCTGGGATAAAATCCCCTAACCCCTTTAACAAAAATTGTATCTGTGGCTACGCATCGCAGCGACGCTAATGGAGCACGGTCAGTCCCGACCGTGCTCTTGTTCTTTGCGTTTTTCCCGTTCCTCCGGATCACGCAGTTCTTCGTAATTCGCTGTATGAACGGCAAGGCCACGCAGTTCGTCACAGACTTTTTTCAGCTCCGTATACAGTACATCAGGAGATCGAACGGAGTATGTATTATGGGAAGATGATATTCTTTTTGTGAAGAAAAACTGTACAAAGTCAGAGCACAACTACTATGTTCTAAATGAGAGGTTCCTACCCAAATCAGTTTGCGAGAAAAATAGTTGGTGTCAATATCAACGGAATAAATGTCGAATGGGAACGCAGCCGCTACAACGACGAGCTGAGAGACATTATCCGTGGAAGTGATATGGCTGAAATCTATAGCTATTTGCTGAGGGAGTTTGCAAGGGCTCTTTTACAAAATACCTATCGCAAGAAATTTTGATGGGTATGAAAGAATTAATCCTCTTTAAAAATCAGCTTGGTAGAATCGTCGATACTGGAATTCTTATCTGCGATGAGGTTACAGGATATTTCCAGTCGAATATGCACATTGTCGATTCTTGCCACCTTAAGCAGTTTTTCATCTGCCGGGAGATTGTAGAACAGCCTCGCATCTGAATGCTTCAGCGTAATTTTAAACATTTTGTAAACTTTTCGTTTTTCGGGTAGTCAACTACCTGATTTTTCGGCATGGAAAGTGAGGGGATATCTTCTCGAATACCCTGCCGACAGGATATATGGCGGCGGACTTTGCGAGGACAGCGATCCGTGGGATCGTGCCGTAGGGGAAAGGTGCAGACCCATGCACTCTCGAAGGAAGACGCGGCAAGCAAAGCACAAACGCCGATGTGATACACGGTCAGAAGGAGCGTAGGAACGCTGTCGGACGTGCAGGGAAAAACTGCGGAGCGCAGGAAAGGACTGTGAACTTTCTTTTGCAGGACAGAACCGTGCGCCGCAAAACAAATTTTTATGAAAGGCGGGATGTATATGACTGTGCCGAGCGAAAAAGAAAACAACAGAAAAGAAAGAAAAAACATTATGATACACGACGAACCCGAAATCCTCCGAATGTCGGAGGTGCAGCTGCGGGAGGTGGACTGGCTGTGGTATCCGTATATCCCCTTCGGAAAGCTGACCATTCTGCAGGGCGATCCCGGCGAGGGCAAGACCACCCTTGCGCTCCGCCTTGCCGCCGCCTGCTCCGCAGGCAAACCGATGCCGGGAATGAAGCCGCTGCCTCCCTTCAACGTCATCTACCAGACGGCGGAGGACGGACTAGAGGATACCGTAAAGCCCCGCCTTATCGAAGCGGACGCCGATCAGGACAGGATCATTAATATCCGCGAGGATAAAAAATCCCTGCATTTGCTGGACAGCCGCATTGAAAAGGCCATCGTGCAGTGCGGCGCCCGGCTGCTGATCCTTGACCCACTGCAGGGCTACCTCGGAGAGCGGATCGATATGAACCGGGCAAATGAGATCCGTGAGGTGATGAAGTCGGTCGGTCAGGTGGCGCAGCGGACAGGCTGTGCCGTCGTGCTTGTCGGTCATCTCAACAAGACGGCAGGCTTGAGCAGCGCCTACCGCGGACTCGGCTCCATCGACTTCCGTGCGGCGGCAAGAAGCGTGCTTGTGGTGGGCAGGCTGCGGAAAAACAAAACTGTCCGTATCGTCGTGCATGACAAATCCTCCCTTGCACCGGAGGGGAAATCTCTTGCCTTTCAGCTCGGAGATGAAGAAGGCTTCCGCTGGCTCGACGGCTATGACGAGATTTCCGCTGAAGAGCTGTTGTCAGGCTTCACCTCACAGCCGGAAACCAAGACCGCGCAGGCGGAGGAACTCATCCGCTCTATGCTGGAGGACGGAGCGGAGCTTCACTGCGAGGAGATCATCCGTGCGGCGGTGGAGAGGCGGATCTCCCGTCGAACGGTAAACGAGGCAAAGAAGAATATCTCCGGCATCGTCACACGGAAAGCGGGCGCAAGATGGCTGTGGTCAATGGAAAAGGAAGATTGCAACATTGCAGAGGTGTCCTTGAAGGAAGGATGAAACACTGCAGCCCCCGCCGATCCACTTGCAATGTTGCATTGTTCTTTTCTCTGCCGACAATACCCAAAAAACGCCCCGTGTGCCGACAACAGCGGAATCGGGCATACAACCCCGACCGCCGCGCACAAGAGCGGAATACGGTGCCTGTGGCGGCGTGTGCGGACCTTTTTCTGCCGTGAAGCTCTTCTTCTACAAGACTCGCAGGATTCAAGTTCCTTTGTGCGGTTTGCGTCCTGTTTCGCGAGAATCGGCACACGGTACGAAAATAAGCAGGAGAAAGCCGAGGGGTTGCGCAGCAATCCCTCGGCGGGTTACAGCGGACGGCAACGCCGACCGCAAGGGGCTTTGTACGGCTTTTGCAGTCTAAAAATAAAACGGCAATTTAGGGGTTGCACAAATAAATCTCTCGCATATTTAGGGGTTGCGGAATTACAGGAAAAGTCCGGTCCCGTGATGGGCGGAATGTGAAAATACGAACAGCCTTACGGCGGAAAGGAATACAATGAACGATTACAAAGAATATCTTGAAACGGGGATCCTCGGCAGCTACAGGCCGGAGAATGCCGTGGTTAAAAAATTCGACAGCGGCGCGGCGCTCACTCTCTTCCGTGATACGGTCTGCACACACGAAGGAGATGCCTGCGTCCGGGAGCGTGAAATGCTGATAAAGGGAAAGCGGTTTATTATCTCCTCCGTATTCCTCTCTGACGCCAAAGCCACAGCTACGGACAAAATGCTGTCTCTCATAGACGAAGACCTCGGAAGGGATGCAAAAAATATCTGAAACTTTTCGGTTTCGGATAGACTTTCGGCAGGCGATACGGTATACTGTGTGATACCGTATCGGCTTGCCCTGCATAAAAGGAGGATGCAAAAATGACAAGCCAAAAATACACGATACTATACGGCAGATTAAGTCAGGACGATGGAAAGGCCGTCGAATCCAACAGCATTACCAATCAGAGACTCATGCTTGAAAGGTATGCCCTTGACAACGGGTTTGAAAATGTCCTGTTCCTGGCGGACGACGGCTATACGGGAACAAACTTCGAGCGCCCCTCATGGAAACAGGTCGAGGAAATGATCAAGCGTGGCGAGGTGGAGACGCTCATCGTCAAGGATCTCAGCCGCCTCGGCAGAGAGTATCTGCAGGTGGGCTATTACCTTGAGCTGTTCTTCCCGAACATGGACGTGCGGTTCATAGCGGTCAACGACGGCGTGGATTCACTGGTCGAGGGGAGCAACGATTTCAGTCCGATACGCAACTGGGCAACGAGCTTCACGCAAAGGATTCCAGCAAGAAGGTACGTGCGGTGAAGAAGCTGCAGGCGGAACGGGGAGAGCGGCTCGGCGGACGGCCTCCTTACGGCTACAAAAAGGCGGACAGAGAGAGCAAGAAACTCGTCCCCGACGACGAAGCCGCGGCGGTGGTATAAAAGATCTTCTCTCTGTGCGCCTCCGGCAAAGGCCCCAATCAGATCGCTCGGATTCTCCGTGAGGAAAAGGTGCTGACACCAAGCAATTATTATTACCGAAATCACGAAAAGAGCCATGCCAAGCTGGATCTCACCCGCCCCTATGCGTGGAGCAGCAGCACCGTCACGGGAATCCTTGACAACAAGGTCTACCTCGGACACACCGTAGGCCTGCGCACCACAACGATATCCTACAAGAACAAAACGACGGTGCACCGCCCCGAAAGCGAATGCGCCGTTGTGGAGAACACGCACCCCGCGCTGATCAGGAAAGAGCAATGGGATATCGTGCAGGAGGTGCGCACTCACAAAAAACGTACGCCGAAGCACATGGACGAGCCGAATCTCTTTTCGGGACTTGCCTACTGCGCCGACTGCAAGCGGTCGATGGTGCTGCACCGGGCAAGCAGCATGAAAAAGTCCGACTACAACTTCAAGTGCTACACCTACGGCAAGCGCGGCAGGAGCGAATGCACGCCCCACCACATCCGGGAGGAGGAGCTGTACGCCGTCGTACTGGACGATCTGCGGCGGGTGACACACTTCGCCCGCCAAAAGGAGCGGCAGTTTGCGGAGTACATCAACCGCAAAAACACGGCGCAGCTTCGGCAGGAGATCAACACGCTGCAAAAGGAGCTTGACACCATGCGCAGGCGCAGGAACGAGCTGACCGCCCTGTTCAAGCGGCTGTACGAGGACAATGTGCTCGGCCGCGTAACCAATGAACAGTTCCGTCTTCTCTCTGCCGACTACAACGCCGAGCAGAGGGAGCTGGACGAGGCGATCCCGCAAAAGGAGGAGCGACAGGAAAAGCTGAAGGCGTCGGCCGCCAATGTGGAGGCGTTCATCGAGAAGGCAAAACGGTACAGGACCATTGACGAGCTGACGCCTCAGATCGTGCGCCTGTTCATATCCCGGATCGAGGTCGGAGAACGTGCTGTGAAGCACTCGCGGCACTCGGCTCAGAAAATCCGTATCGTTTACCGTGACATCGGAGAATGGGATCACGACAAGGCGGCAGCCGAAACCAACCGGCAGCAGCCGCAGCTTACAGCTGACGCCGCGCATCTGGTACTGCTTCCGGCATAAGTAGCGCCACAAGCCAAAACAATAATCAGAACAAGCAAACCAAACGCAGTAAAGGCGGATGACAACCGCCATCCGCCTTTACCGCACCTACATTCTGTCAACTTTTGTTCCTTTGAACACTATCAGAAGGGTTTTCGGCTTTTTATTCTTTTGCTGCGGTTGACGGTTTGCCGGCAAGCAGGCTTGCAAGTGCTTCTGCGTCAAGCGCGGGTGCGGTGCCGAAAGCCCTTTGCGTGCGTCGTTTCGCGCTCTACCGTTTCGCCTGTGGGGATCCCGTTCTCATCTACAATATCTAAATATTCCGCCATACTATGCCTCCGGTTTTTCCGCTTTGATTTGCCTTTATTTTCAGTATAGCATGCTGCATGGCTTTTTTTCACTCGTGTACAAAAGAAACTGCAAGACAAATTCGGTTCCGTATGCTATAATAAGACACACAAAAAATTCTCAAAGGAGGAAGCACGGCTGCGCAATTTTTTTCGTCGGCAGCCGTGCAGAAAAGACATGAACAATATCGAATGGTTTCGCGAAGCGAAATACGGCATGATGGTCCACTTCGGACTCTATTCCATGCTCGCCGGTGAGTACAGAGGGCGCCGTACGCCCTACGACTACGGTGAATGGATTCAGTCCGCCTTTGCCATCCCGAACCGCGAAATGGAACAGCTTGCGGGGGCGTTCAACCCTGTTTATTTTAATGCGGAGGAGTGGGTAAAGCTTGCAAAAGAATGCGGCATGACCTACTTTGTGGTTACCTCTAAGCACCACGAGGGCTTTGCGCTGTTTGATTCCGACTGCGATGCATACAACATCAAAAAAGCAACGCCGTTTGGCAGAGACCTCATCGCAGAGTTGGCGGAAGCCTGCTACAAGCACGGTTTAAAGCTGGGACTTTACTATTCGCAGGAGCTTGACTGGCACCACCCGCACGGCGGCGGCTACGACAAAACCACCGGCTGCGCAGGCACGGCGTGGTATAACAACTGGGATTTCCCCGGTGCAGACAACAAAGACTACTCCATCTGCTTTAACGAGAAGATCAAGCCGCAGGTGAAGGAGATCATGACAAAATACGGAGACATCTGCCTGATCTGGTTCGATACCCCGGGCGTGATGACAAAGGCGCAGAGTCAGGAGCTTTACGACCTTGTGAAGCAGTATCAGCCGGATTGCCTTGTGAACTCTCGCCTCGGCAACGGCGTGTATGATTACGTTTCTCTCGGCGATAACGAGATTCCCGCAGAGCGTCCGGCAGAGATCTCGAAAGAACGCGCAGGGGACATGCAGTCCATGAACGATCTGTTCGGCTTCAAGTATTCGCCGTATAATCTCTATGAGACCGCAGCCACGCTGAACGACACATGGGGCTTCAAATACTACGACCACAATTGGAAAACACCCGAGCAGATCCTTGCAAACAAGCAGAAGCTCAACGGCATGGGTGTAAACTACCTTTTGAACGTCGGTCCCGATGCGCTCGGCCGTATTCCGTCCTATTCCGTCGATATTCTTCGCCGCGTTCGCGAGCTGGAAACCCAACTGTTACGGTGAGTATCTGACGTATAAGACTCCTGCGAAAACAGCACGGAGCTGCTGGTCGGCGCAGGTGAGAGCGGCGTTTGTCTGCCGTTCATGTCGCAAAGCACAACGGCATGTGTGCTGACACAGGCTGCAGGATAGAAAGCGTGCAGGAAGCAAACTGCTTTGAGGTTTGCATTCACAAATTTTGTTTGGTAGCAATCTGGCAAAAGTGCAACAATTTATCCCTTGCAAATTCAAATGCAAGAGATTTGCGTTGCACTTTTTCTCTATCTGCTGCCTACAAATTATTCTTCGCTCAAGTCCGCTTTGGGGTTTGGCTTTTTATTTGCAGCCTTATGAAACCGTGTGAGCAACAGAACGCCGATTAAAATAAATGCTGGAAAAACCGCGGAAAACAGCATGCCGCTCTTTAAACCGAGTTGGTCCGCAGTGAGATTCGGGAAAGATGCGGCGATTTTTGCATTGCCGGAAACCGCGCCGCTCACTGCGCCCATCAATGCCGGGCCCACAGAGCAGCCCACGTCGCCCAACACCGCCAAAATGCCGAACATCGCCGTACCGCCCTTCGGGTACGCGGCGGAGGTCAGCGAGAACGTGCCCGGCCACATGAGGCTTACGGAAAAGCCGCACAGCGCGCACGAAAGCAGAGAAAGCCACGGGTTTTCAAATAAAGCCGTACCGAGATAGCACAAAATACACAGTGCGGCGCAGAATACCATCGCGCCCGTTAAATGGATTTTCTCGCCCCACACGCCGTAGATTGTTCTGCCGATGCCCATAAACACCGCAAACAGGCACGGCCCTAAAAGGTCGCCGATGACCTTCGTCACGCCGAGCGCACGCTCCGCAAACAGCGAGCTCCACTGGCTCATGGCAAGCTCGCTCGCGCCCGCGCAAAGCATCAAAAGCAGTGCCACGAGGAAAGTTTTCGAGGTAAACAGCGTTTTGAGCGGTGTTTTCTCTTCCTCCGGCACGGTGGGCATCAGCGGCACCTTGAGGAAACGGAATAAATTATAAAGCGGCAGCAAAGACCACAAAATCGGGATGATAAACCACAAATCCTCGCCGATCAAGCGCAGCAAAAGCGTCGTGATGAGCACCACGCCCACCTGTCCCCAGCAGTAAAACGAATGTAAAAGGCTCATCGCGGAGGCCTTCGCATCTCCCGGACAGGAATCGACAATCGGGCTGATGATAACTTCAATCAGGCCGCCGCCCACGCCGTTCACAATCGTCGCAAGGACAAGGCCCACATACGGCGCAGGCAGCACGTTCGGCAGCGTGCCCTGCATCACAAGGCCTAAAAACGCCAGCGCGTGTGCGATGACCGCTGATTTTCGGTAGCCGATGCGGTCTACGTATTTAACGGAAAGCATATCCGTGATGACCTGCGTCACAAAGTTGCACAGGATGAGTGCCGAAATCAGCGAATACGAAATGCCGAATTTGTTTTGGAACAGCACGAAAAACAGGGGAGAGAGATTGTTCACAATGCCCTGCGTGATATACCCGCGGTAGCAGGCAAACACGGTGCTTTTAAAGTTTTGGGTCTTCTCCATTCAACTATACCGCCTTTAATAAAATGCTAACTTTCATTATAGCGGAAGGCCCGGCGAAATTCTACCGTGAATTTGACGGAAAACCACAAAAATTCAATACATCTGCCGAAAGGAATTCCAAAAAAATGCGGCGTAAAAGCCAAATCCATGTTGATTTTACCAAGGAAATATAGTACAATAAAACCAAACAGGGTTTTCTCTTTCAGAAAAAGCCCCAATTCAACCTGTTATTCTTTTGATTTATTCAATTAGAAGGAGTGTTTTAACATGAAGTTAGGCGTACTTACCAATGTTGTAGGAAACATGTCTCTTGAGGACGCACTGAAGTATTTCAAGTCCATGGGCATCCAGATGGTCGAAATCGGCTGCGGCGGCTATCCGGGCAAAGATCACTGCGATCCGGAAGTTCTGCTCCACGATGAAGCAAAGTATCAGGAGTTCTGCGATACCATCAAGAAGTATGATATGGAAGTCAGCGCATTCTCCTGCCACGGCAACCCGATCCACCCGAATAAGGAGCTGGCTGCGGCTTATGATAAGGACATGCGCAACGCAGTTCTGATGGCTGAAAAATACGGCTTGCATCAGATCAACTGCTTCTCCGGCTGCCCGGGCGATTGCGAGACCTCTCAGTATCCGAACTGGGTTGTATGCGCATGGCCGGACGATTTCGGTAAGATCCTTGAGTATCAGTGGAAGATTCTTGTCGATTACTGGAAGGATTTCGTAGCATTCGCAAAAGAGCACGGCGTCAACAAGATCGCTCTTGAAATGCATCAGGGCTTCTGTGTTTACAACACTGAGACGCTCCTCAAGCTCCGTGAGGCTGTGGGCCCGGAAATCGGCGCAAACTTTGACCCGTCCCACCTCATTTGGCAGGGCATGGATCCGGTTGCTGTTATCCGCGAGCTCGGCGGCGACGCAATCTTCCACGTACACGCAAAGGATACCCGTCTCGATAAGTACAACATGGCAAAGAACGGCGCGCTCGACACGAAGAGCTATGCAGACGAAGCACACCGCTCCTGGATCTTCCGCAGCGTCGGCTACGGCAACGATCTGCTCTATTGGAAGGACATCATCAGCGCTCTGCGCCTTGTCGGCTATGACTATGCCATCAGCATCGAGCATGAGGATAGCCTCATGAGCCAGAACGAGGGCCTTATGAAGGCTGTTGAGACCCTGAAGTCCGCTATCATCTTCGAGCCGAAGATGACCGAGACCCGTTGGATCTGATTTCTTTCTGACAACACGTAAATAAAACCACGGCGCTTCGGCAGGGCAACCTGTCGGAGCGCCGCTTTTATGTTTTAACGGTTTGCTTTTTGTCCGTATGATACGCGCACAGCTTTAAAAACGGAAACAGCAAAGCGGCATAAAGCCCTGCACAAACCGCCGTTTGCAGCAAAACAAGGGGAATACCCGAAAGCGAAATGCTTTTCAATAAAAACTGTGTTGCATTCGCGGCAAGCAGTGCGAAAAACGCCGGCATCACTGCACTTTTCAATAGCCCAATATGTACATCGGCGACTTTTAATAATCTTCGTACACTCAGCATCGCGTTGAAGATGGACGAGAAAAACAAAATTGTAATGTACGCCCGCATACCGGCAAACCGCATAAAAAGCAAAATCAAAAGCACACGCAGAAACGAATCCGAAAAGTTGTATTTCATGGAATTCAGCTGCTCGTCAAGTCCCTTTAAAAGACTGTCCACCACGACATCCAGATATAAAAGCGGTACGAGCGGCGCCAAAATTTTGAGGTATGCCCCGGCTTCCCGGCTCTTATAAAACGCCTCGCCCCAGTCACTGCCGAAAACGAAGAAGATCCCCGCGCAGAAAATGCCGAACTGCAGGGCCGCGTGCACCGCGCGCTGCGTGATGTGCCGCACGGCCCTGCGGTGCGAAAGCTCAAATTCCCGCGCCGTTTTCGGGATGAGCAAAGACGCGAACGACGTCAAAAACGAAGACGGAAAGTACAGCATCGGCATTGCCATGCCCTGCAATAAACCGTAGGCGGACATGGAAGCCGCACGACTGAGCCCGTACCGCCCGAGCTCGCGCGGGATGAGCAGATTTTCCGCCGTTGAAAGCAAGCTGCGCGCCGCGCTCGAAAGCGTGCACGGCACCGCAATGTGGAACATCCCGTGCAGAACGCCCGTCGCCTGCTCTTTTTCTTTCGGCGTGTTGCGCTTTAAGCTGCGGCGGTAAATGAGGAACCCCGCCAAAAACGAAACGGCTTCTCCGAATGTTGAAGCAATCATCGCCGCAAAGCACGCGGCTTCTATGCTCTGCGGCGCAAAATACCAGAACAGCACAACGGCGGAGAAAATCGTCAGCACCTGTTCCACCGCGTCACTCCATGAGGTGGAAAGCGATTCGTCCACTGCTAAAAAATATCCCTTCATGCACGTGCACTGCGACATAAACGGCAGCCCAAGCGCCAAAATGCGCAGAGACGGCGCCGCGCCGGCGTTGCCCAAAATATGCGCGGCGGCAAAATCCGAAAAGCACAGCAGCAAAACCGCAATGGTACAGCTCAACAAAAAGCACTGCGTCACCACGCTGCGCACCGTGCAGCGGCGGTTCGCCGCAATGGCTGCCGTCACCATGCGCGTCACGGCCAAGCTGATGCCGGAAGTGGAAAGCGTGATGGCGAGCAGGAACACGGAGAAGATGAGCTGGTAAAGCCCCATGCCCTCCGCACCGATTTTGCCCGATAAATACGCACGGTAGCCGATATTCGTAATGCGGAAAAACAGTGAAAATGCCGTTAAAGCGATGCCTTGCAGCAGAAATTTGCGTTTTGTCATGATTGTCGCAGGGCCTCCTATTGCAAGTTTTCCGGGCGCGTTGTATAATCAGCTTATATGAGAAATGTATAGATAATTTTCTGCATTTTATAAAAAGAGAACAGGAGTTAAAAAGTATGACAGATCAGGTAAACGCAGACTGGACCGAATTACAGGTCACCATTCCCGCGGCGGATACGGACCGCGCGGGCGACATTGCGCAGATGGTCGTGCCCTACGGCATTTATATTGAAGACTATTCGCATTTAGAAGAGGAAGCGATGGAGATCGCGCATATCGACCTTATCGACGAAGACCTTCTCAAAAAAGACCGCACCAAAAGCATCATCCACGTATATATCAGCCCGGAGGAAAACCCGGCGGAAGCCATTTCTTTCCTCAAGGAGCGCTTTGAGGCTGTCGGCATTGAGAACACCATCACCGCCGCCAACTGCGCGGAGGAGGATTGGATTAACAATTGGAAAAAGTATTTTAAGCCCATCCCCGTCGGCAACCGCTTGCTTGTGCGTCCCATGTGGGAGGACGAGTACGAAGCAGGTGACCGCGTCGTGCTGCATCTGGAGCCGGGACTCGCGTTCGGTACCGGCACGCATGAAACGACCCGCCTTTGTATGGAGCTGCTCGAAAAGTATGTAAAGCCGGGCGATACCATGCTTGATATGGGCTGCGGCAGCGGTATTTTGTCCGTCGCCGGTCTGCTGCTCGGCGCAGGCAGCGCCGTTGGCGTCGATATTGATGCTCTCGCCGTCAAGACCGCCGTCGCAAACGCAGAGATCAACCACGTCGGCGATAAGTTCACCGGCATCTGCGGCAATCTGGCGGATAAGGTTACCGGCACATTCGATGTCGTTGTCGCGAATATCGTCGCGGACGTCGTGATTCTGCTCACAAAAGATGCCCCGCGCTTCATGAAACCCGATACCGTCTATATCATGAGCGGTATCATCGATACAAGGGAAGGCGATGTTTTGGCGTGCCTCGCGGATAAATTCGAGATCATCGACCGCAAAGAGGAAAAAGGCTGGGTCGCACTTGCAGCAAAGCTGAAGTAAACATAGCGAAGCGACAAACAAAGTCTTTGGTCAAGTTTTCTTCAGAAAACTTGCGGGTTATCAGGGCAGAGCCCTGATTCGTCGTCCGCAGACGACGAAATTCTTTTGCCTACATTAGGACTAGGGAAGGTAGGCTAAACAGTCCGGTGGACTGCTTAGCCGCAGGAAACCCAGTCAATGGGGTTCCTGAACGACTCGTAGAAAAGAGTCGTTAGAAAATATAAATAAGCACTAAAAAGATTCGGAGGGATTATCATGACAGCAGAATTCCACAAGGCAAACCGTCAGCGCCTGTACGCCGAAATGAAAGACGGCAGCGTAGCCGTGTTCTTCTCCGGCAGCGCACCGCGTCAGAGCGCCGATGCGTACTATACATTCTTCACAAACCGCAATTTCCTGTATTTAACGGGTATTAAATTCGCGGGGTTCGTGTTGGTCGCCACAAAAATCGGCGGCAATGTGCAGGAATCCATCTATATCCTCCCACCGGATCTCATGAAAGAGCGCTGGACGGGCCGCAGACCGAAAGCCGATGAAGTTATGGCGCAGTCCGGAATCACGGATATCCGCTTCGTTGAGAACTTTGAAAACGACATCCACCGTGTTTTGAACAGCGGCAACGTGCTGCGCGTCTACCTCGACCTCTACCGCCATACGCCGGACGAGGGCTTAGATGAAGCCCACCGCTTCGCGCAGACCATTAAGACCGGCTACCCGTTCCTCACGGTTGAAAATATCCTGCCTATCTTAAAGCGCCTGCGTACCCTGAAGGCTCCGTGCGAGATTGACGCCATGCGTCGTGCCATGACCGTTACGCGCGAAGGCATTCTGCGCATGATGCGCGCTTCGCACCCCGGCATGTATGAGTACGAGTATAAAGCCGAGTTCGACTACGCCCTCACCGGCGCCGGCGTGCTTGAGCCCGCGTTCCACTCCATCATTTCTGCCGGCGAAAACAACTTCTGCATCCATTACGACGGCTATATGGGACAGGCCAAAGACGGCGATATGATCTTGAATGACGTCGGTGCGCAGTGGGACGGCGAGTGCAACGATGTCTCCCGCGGCTGGCCGTGCAACGGCAAATACTCGAAAGAGCAGCGCATGCTGTATGAGTGTGCCCTCAATACGTCGAACTACATGTTCTCCATCATCAAGCCCGGTATGCTCATGGACGATGTGGATAAGACCGCACGCCGCTATTGCTGTGAGCAGCTGAAAAAGATCGGTCTGCTGTCCTCTTACGATGAGATTGGCAAATACATGTGGCACGGCGGTGCGCACCATGTCGGATACGACGTGCACGATGTTGTCGATGCACTCGGCAAGCCTATCGCGCCGAACATGGTCTTCTGCGTTGATATCGGCATTTACGCCGAAGAGCTCGGCATCGGCTTCCGCGTGGAGGATAACTGCCTTGTCACGCCGACCGGCGCAGAGAATCTCTCCGCGTCCGTGCCGCGCACCATCGAAGACATCGAGGACGTCATGGCAAAATAACGGGAGAAATTTTAATGAAGCTCATTTTACCCGAGCAGATTACGGAAGCGCAGTATAAAGCGTATCTTGCGGATTGGGGCACAGAGCGCATCGTGCCGAGCGAGCGCCGCAAGGGCTACGCCAAAATGCAGCTTGCGCTCGCGTTGCCTATCGCACATGCCGTGGGTAGAAGGCGCTCATCACCTGCGCAGACGATTTTGAAAGAAAGAAGTGAAAAACATGACAAATTTTAGCAAGCTCGTTTTGAAAATGACGGAGTACGAGGGCGGCTGTGTCGAGCGCGTCAACCACTTTTTGAAGGTATTCGCGTTCGCAAAGACCATCGCGGAGGGCGAAGACGTGGACGATGCGACAAAAGAAATTTTGGAAGCCGCCGCCATTACGCATGATATCGGCATCCGTGTGTGCTTTGAAAAATACGGCAACTGCAACGGCCCCCACCAGGAGGTGGAAGGCCCGCCCATCGCACTTGAAATGCTGCCCGCGTGCGGTTATACCCATGGGCAGACAGAGCGCATCTGCTATCTCATCGGCCACCACCACACGTACACGAACATCAACGGCATCGATTATCAGATTTTGGTTGAAGCCGATTTCCTCGTAAACATTTTCGAGAGCGGCATGACCCATGAAGCCGCCGAAAAGGTGTGCGAGAACATTTTCCGCACAAAGACCGGCAAGCAGCTTTTAAAAGACCTGTTCTTGTAAATTGCACATAAAATCAAAAATTAGAATATTGACATTTATGAGAAATAACCTTACAATTAACATTGCAAGGTTATTTTTTACTTGTCAAATTTTTAAGGAGTTGTGATATATGGCAAGAAATTTCATGTGCACCAAAACAGACCCGGTCGTCGAGACCAAAGCCGGTAAGCTGCGCGGTTTTCAGCTTGACGGCACATATGCGTTCCACGGCGTAAAATACGCCGATGCAAAGCGTTTCCACCAGCCGACCCCGGTAGAGCCGTGGGAGGGCATCAAAAATGCGCTGGCTTACGGCTACGTGTGCCCCATGCTGCAGCAGGATCAGCCCAGCAACGAGCTGATGGTGCCGCACCGCTATTGGCCGCTTGATGAGAACTGCCAGTACCTCAATATCTGGACGCAGCATCTTGACCCGAACGCCAAAAAGCCCGTGCTCGTTTGGCTGCACGGCGGCGGATTCGCGGCGGGCTCCTCCATTGAGCATATCGCCTACGAGGGCGAAAACATGAGCAAATACGGCGATGTCGTCGTCATTTCACTCAACCACCGTCTCAATATCCTCGGTTATCTCGATCTTTCCCCGTTCGGCGAGGAATATAAGAATTCCGGCAACGCCGGCAACGCCGATATGGTCGCAGCTTTGCAGTGGATTCACGAAAATATCGCAAACTTCGGCGGCGACCCGGAAAACGTCACGCTGTTCGGCCAGTCCGGCGGCGGTATGAAGGTCTGGACGCTGATGCAGACCCCTGCGGCGGACGGCCTGTTCCATAAGGGCGTCGTGCAGAGCGGCTGCATCGATCACTTCGTCTCCGGCAATTCCGCAGAGCAGAACGGCAAAGCCATCGTCACGGCGCTTCTGGCAGAATTGAAGCTCGATGATGTCAAAGCACTGGAGACCATCCCGTACGCACAGCTCGCGGCGGCGTACAACAAGGTCGCGCCGGAGGTCGCAAAGACGGGCGCATACGTCGGCGGCAACCCGCTCGCAAACGATTGGTACCTCGGCGATCCGCTCGAGGTCGGTTTCACGGAGCACGCAAAGACCATCCCGGTCATGGTTGGCACCGTGCTCGGCGAGTTCTCGTTCATGCCGGCATTAAGCGAAGAGGAAAAGGCCGATGCTGCGCTTATCGATTCTATGATCGAAAAACGCTACGGCGCAGAGGGCAAAAAGCTCAAGGAGATGTTCGCCGAGGTTTACCCGGATAAGGACGTCAGCGACGTGCTGTTCATGGATTCTATTTTCCGTGCGCCGTCTACCGATTTTATCTTGAAAAAAGCACAGCACCCGGAAAGCGGCACGTATTCGTATATGATGACCTACACCTTCCCGTATGACGGTGGGCATATCGCATGGCATTGCAGCGAGATCCCGTTTGTGTTCCATAACACGAGCCTCGTTGCCGCGTATAACGAGCCCGGCGTGACCGACTTGCTCGAAAAGCAGATGTGCGACGCGTGGCTCAACTTCGCGCGTGACGGCAAACCGTCCAGCGAAGACCTGCCGGAGTGGCCGGCTTGCACCGCAGACGACGAAGCGACCATGATTTTCGACAAAAAGTGTGAGGTCAGACATAACTACGACCACGAGCTTGTTGCACTGCATAAAAAATTGGCCCCCTCGCCGTGGAGCCATAACGATGACGAGGAAGAGCAGCAGATCCAGCACTAAGCGCTTCGCATTTGCCTGTGAAAGCGAACGAATAAAGGCTTTGATTTGAACTTTCTTCGAGAAAACTTGAGGGGACTTGGGGCGCTGCCCCAAGTCCCCTCTGCCTTTGAAAAGGCGGGCGAAATTTTTGGTGTCGCTACGCTATGTTTCCCGCAAGCTTCTTTTTTGAGCAGCAAAAAAGCCGAACACAACTTCTGTGCTCGGCTCATTTTGCATTAAATTACAGGTTAGCCTTCAGCCATGCAATGTCTTCAGCAAGGCAAGCTACGCGATCCTGCGGGTCGTTGTAGCTGGCTTCACGCTCAACAACGTAAATGACGTTGTCGCACTGTGCGTCGGCAGCTGCCTTAACAGCCTTCCAGTCCACAATGCCCTGGCCCTGCGGCACGTTCAGCTTGTCGTGCTCTTCCTTCATCTTGAGGAACTCCGGCGGGAAGATCGGCTTGCCGTCAGCGTCTTTCTCAAACTTGAAGCGCGGGGTGGTGTCGTGGCGGGACTGCGGCTTGTTTGCGCCGATAACGCCGCCGTTTTCCTTAATGTGGATGCTTGCAATGCGGCCTGCGTGGCTGTTGATGAAGTCTACCGGGTTTACACCTGCTGCGCTGCACCAGCCGCAGTCAAGCTGGAAAGCCGTAACTTCCGGATCACATGCATCGATGAGCCAGTCATAAAGATACTTGCCCTCGTCCACATAGAACTCGTCGGTGTGGTTGTGGTAGCCGATCTTGATGCCGTACTGCTTCGCAATGTGGCCGAGGCGGTTGAGTTCTGCTGCAACTTCTTCAGCTTCTGCCTTGTTGCAGAAATTTGTCATCGGGCAGATGACGAGCTTTGCGCCCAGCTCTGCAAAGTAGGGGAGAACGCCTTCAATCTGATCCAGACCGACGTGAGCGGAATCGACCTTCAAATTGTTCTCTGCGAGAACCTTCTTCATTTCTTCAACCGGCACTTCCGTGAAGTCCGCGGTGAACTCTGCGCCAGCAAAACCAAGCTTTGCAATGGTCTTCAGCTTCTCAATCGGGCTAATCGGCTCGGAAATCAGGGAATAAACCTGAACATTGATATTTTCCATGGGAAAAACCACCTTTCTGAAAATTATAACGTTTGCGGAAACTCCGCCTTAAAAAATGTGCGGCGACACGAAATGCCGCCGCACACAAAATGTACTGATTAAAATTAGTCGAAGTAAACAGGCTTGCCGGTTCTGTTGGACTCATAGATCGCATCGAGGATTCTCGTGACGACATAAGCCTGATCAGCCGTAACAAACAGCTCGCCTTCGCCCTTCAGAGCCTTGACCCAGATCTCAGCTTCCTTGGACTTCGGTGCCGGACCCTGAGAGAAGCCCGGGATGTAACCTCTGACCTTGTCGCCAACCCAAGAAATGGTCGGGTACTCAGCAACAACGTGGTTCAGACGGACACGGCCTTCCTTCGTATCGAGGCCGCCCTCGGTACCAGCCAGCATCGTGTAAGCTGCGCCGTTTGCAGCGTAGTCTTCAGCCATGTTGATAGCCCAAGCAGCGCGCAGAACGATCGTAGCGCCGTTCTTCATCTTGATGAAGCCAACAGCGGAGTCTTCAACGTCGTAGGTCTCGTTGTTCCAGGTATCGAACTCACCGCGGTAGTTGACCTGACCCTGATGCTTAGCATCGAGCGTGTGGCCGAGCTTCTCGAAGGAAGTGCCGCAAACATAGTCAACATCGTAGTTGTTCATGAGGAACAGCGTGAGGTCAAGAGCATGCGTACCGATGTCGATCAGCGGACCGCCGCCCTGCTTTGCCTTATCCGTGAATACGCCCCAGGTCGGAACGCCACGACGGCGGAGGTATGTAGCCTCTGCATAGTAAACATCGCCAAGAGCGCCGGAATCGACAACCTTCTTAGCAACCTGGTTCTCCGGGAAGTGACGATACTGATAGCCGATCGTCAGCATCTTGCCGGTTCTGTCTCTTGCTTCAAGCATCTTCTTAGCGTCAGCCGGGGTAGCAGCCATCGGCTTCTCGCACAGAACGTGCTTGCCAGCCTCAAGAGCAGCAACGGTGATCTCGCAGTGTGCAACGTTCGGGGTCAGAACGTGAACAGCGTCGATCGTCGGGTCTGCCAGAAGCTCATGATAATCGGTGTAAACCTTAGCGTCCGGGGTGCCGTACTCTTTAGCGGCCTTTTCTGCTCTCTCAAGAATGAGGTCGCAGAATGCACACATATCTACGCCTTCCTGCTGGGCCATGCCCGGGAAGTGCTTGCCGTTTGCAATACCGCCGCAGCCGATAAAGCCAACTCTTACATTTGCCATTGGAATTCTCCTCCTAAATTTACGCCGAAGTCCATACGGACTCCTAACGATTTATTTCTGCTTGTATTTTAGAACATTCCAGAGCAAATGTAAAGACCTTTTTGTGAAAAAAGCGGATTTGCACAAGTTTTCTTTATTTTACTTGTATCATTTGCATAAAAAATTTTGCTTTGTTGCCTGCGCGTCCAAAAATCAGCCGTGCATTTCATAAAAAAGAGCAAAAAAAGAGGCACACCGCAAAAAATACGGTGTGCCCTAAAGTATTCTTACAACATTCTGCTTATAAAAACACAGTTAAAACCGTGTAAAACACGTATGCCGATTGGATATAGCGCTACGCAAAGCAGAAAAATCAGTACTGTCTGCCCCAGTAGACCATGTGCTTTGCCGGCTTGCCGCAGCAAACGCAAACATCAGAGAGGTGCTCTTCCTTAAACGGAATGCAGCGGGACTTCACGCCACCGGTCGCGTCCTTCAGCTTGTCCTCGCACGCGCTGTCGCCGCACCACATGGCCTTGATGAAGCCGGGCTTGTTTTCCGCAATGTCGAGGAACTCCTCATATGTCGTCGCCGTGAAGGTCTTCTCTTCAAGGTTCTTCAGCGCACGCTCGTAAAGACCGTCGTGCACAGCCTGCAAGGCCTTTTCAATCTCGCCCTCAAGGTTATCGAGCGAAACGAAAATCTTCTCTCTCGTGTCGCGGCGGACGAGCACGCACTGGTTCTGCTCAATGTCCTTCGGACCGATCTCCAAACGCAGCGGCACGCCCTGCATCTCATACTGGCTGAACTTCCAGCCGGGGGAGTTGTCGGTGTCGTCCAGCTTCACGCGGAACTTCGTCTTCAGGGATTCATACAGCGCGTTTGCCTTGTCGAGCACGCCGGGCTTATGCTGTGCAATCGGGATGATTGCCAGCTGGATCGGCGCGACCTTCGGCGGCAGTACAAGACCGTTGTCGTCGCCGTGTACCATGATGATGGCGCCGATCATGCGGGTGGAAACGCCCCAGGAGGTCTGGTGCGGGTGCTGCAGGGTGTTGTCGCGGCCCGTGAACGTAATGCCGAAGTTCTTTGCCCAGCCGTCGCCGAAGTAGTGGCTCGTGCCGCCCTGCAAAGCAACGCCGTTGTGCATCATCGGCTCAATGGTGTAGGTCGCCACAGCGCCCGCAAACTTTTCTTTCTCGGTCTTCTGACCGGTCACAGCCGGAATGGCGAGCACGTTCTTGTAGAACTCCTCGTAGGTGTGCAGCATGCGCATGGTCTCTTCCATGGCCTCTTCTGCGGTTTCGTGCATGGTGTGGCCTTCCTGCCACAGGAACTCGGAGGAGCGCAGGAACGGACGCGTCGTTTTCTCCCAGCGCACAACGGAGCACCACTGGTTGTAGAGCTTCGGCAGGTCGCGGTAAGAGTTGATGATCTTCTGGTAATGCTCGCAGAAGAGAATCTCACTCGTCGGGCGCACGCACAGGCGCTCGCTCAGCTTCTCGCTGCCGCCTTCCGTTACCCAAGCCACTTCCGGCGCAAAGCCCTTCACGTGGTCTTTTTCCTTCTGCAGGAGGGATTCCGGGATGAACAGCGGCATGTAAACGTTCTGGTGACCCGTCGCCTTAAAGCGATCGTCCAGTTCATGCTGAATGTTTTCCCAGATCGCGTAGCCGTACGGCTCGATGATCATGCAGCCTTTTACGCTGGAGTAATCCATCAGCTCGGCTTTTTTAACAATATCGGTGTACCATTTGGAAAAGTCAACGTCCATGGAAGTGATGTCGTTGACCATCTTCTTCTGATTCGCCAAGAAATTCAGTCCTTTCACGATTCGTGCGGCAAACGCTGTGCCGCCGGGCCCAAAGCGGGCATATCTTTTCTTATTATACAGGGAATTTTCCTGAAAAGCAAGAGCGGCAGCCATCTTTATGCGGGCCGCCTAAGATTTTATTTAAAAAAACAGAAAAGAAGGTTCATTTCTTCTTTCCTTGTACTATTCGGTGCAATTTGTATCAAAGATACTTATACATAAATAATTAAAAGTTAGCTTAAACTAATTTGCAGAAACAGAGTACCAACAAAACAGCTGTCCATCGGAATAAATTAAATCAGCGAAAAAAACACCGGGAACAGCCAGAAAGCCGCTCCCGGTGTTTTCATATCGTTTTGCACAAGGCGAAAAATTTCACGCAGAGCGCAAAAATTACTGACCCTGATGTTCTTCGATGAACTGAACGATTTCGCCAACCGTCTTGAGGTTTTCAACTTCCGTATCCGGAATTTCTACGTTGAAAGCATCTTCGATGGACATGACAAGATCAACAACAGCAAGGGAATCTGCGTCCAGATCCTCAACCAGGTTGGAATCCTCGGTGATCTCGGAGGGATCTACGCTGAGCTCCTCAGCAATAATATCGATAACTTTCTCCAGAACCATTTAATTTTCCTCCTATCGTGTAGTATTTGTCAAGTACTGCACCGTCTGCCGTATGGACAAAACGCCGCAGGCATGATACAATCGGGGTGTACTTCACATACATTGTATGGATGCACGGCTTATTTGTCAATAGCAATTCCGCATTCCGTGCTAAATTTTTCTGTTTTTAAAGGAGAGCCTTAAAATGCAGCTTCGCCGTTTTGCCGTCATCGGGCACCCCATCGGGCACACGATGTCGCCGTTTATCCATGACCGCCTCTTCTCCCTCACAGGCTATAAGCCGGAATATTCCGTGCTGGATGTACCGTCCCTTACACAGGCGCTGCCCGCATTGCGCACGCTCGACGGCTTTAATATCACCATCCCCCACAAAAGCGACATCATTCCCCTGCTCGACGGTATCGACGAAAAAGCGAAGCTTTTCGGATCCGTCAATACCGTGCGTGTCGAAGACGGCAAAATGACCGGCTACACAACGGACGGTGTCGGCTGCAAAAAGGCTCTTGCGCGCTATGGACTCGATTTTAACGGCGAGCTTCTTCTGCTCGGCCGCGGCGGCGCGGCGCGTGCCATCGCATTTGAAGCCGTGCTCACGGCCGATGCACCGCATCTTGATATCGTCTGCCGCGAAAGCTCGCTCGAAAAAGCACAGGCGCTCAGCGATGAACTCGCGGAGCTCTGCCGCACGCGCAGCAAAACCGGTGTGTTCCGTGTGCTGTCCTATGACGAGCTTGCAAAGGAAACCGAGCACTACGATCTCGTGCTCAACACCACAAGCCTCGGCATGTACCCCAAAACCGGTGTCAGTGCTGTCGGGGAAGACGTGCTCTCCCGCTGCAAAGCCGCGTTCGATGCCGTCTATAACCCCGGCGAAACGAAATTTTTAAAGCTTGCCGCAAACTGCGGACTCAAAACTGTCGGCGGCATGGGCATGCTCGTCTGTCAGGCGGTGGCCGCGCACGAGCTCTGGTACGGCGCGTCGTTTAAGGACAGCGATATCGAACAGCTCATCTGTGATGCGGAAGCGGAAACGGCACGGCTTTTCCGCGCATAACGAACCGAAAGAAACGGGGAACGGGAAATGGACGAAAAAGTAAAAGGTGAAACCATAAAATCGGGCAATATAGTTCTTAGCGGCTTCATGGGCAGCGGCAAAACAACGGTCGGCCGTCGCTTGGCTGCCGCGCTCGATATGCAGTTTGTCGATATGGACTTGTACATAGAAAAGAAGACCGGCATGACGGTCAAGGAGATTTTCGCAGAATACGGCGAGCCGCATTTTCGCGCGCTCGAGACCGAGACCGTAAAGGAGCTTGCGCAAAGTAATCGTTTCGTCATCGCCACGGGCGGCGGCACGCTGATGCAGCCGCAGAACGTAGAGGGCTTCCATCAAGGCGGCGGTACCATCTATTATCTCGACGTACCGCTGGCCGCCTTGCAGGAGCGCCTCAAAAACGATAAACGCCGCCCGCTTCTGCAGACGCCGGACCGCCGCGCGGTGATTGAGCGCCTTTTAAACGAGCGCCGCCCGAAATACCTCGCAAGCGCGGACGTCGTCGTCGATGCCGGCGCGCCCACGGTTGTCGTTGTAGAGCGCATTTGCGCCCTGCGCGGCGAGCCCATTGAAAAAGCGAAGCGCAAAAAGCCGGGAAATACCTCCGAAAAGGAGCGGCCCCAAAAGAAGCGCTTCCGCAGAAGAAGACGCAAAAAAGGAACTTCTCCCGGAACACCGCAAGAAAACTCTTGACAAAGCGCCCGCGCGGCGGTATGATTTTAACACGGCGATGCAGGATAGATAGAGCAAACCTGCAAATCGCAAAGCAAGAGTCACATACAAGAGTCACATATAGGATGGTTCAAACTATGCAGTCCGTTTTATTCACAAGACGATTTACAAAGTATTTTAGCGCACGATTTTATACCGTGTGCTTTTCGTCGTATGTGAATATACCGGGCAACGCTTGAAAACGCGCGGAAAATTTCTGCGCGGAGGAATTTGAAGTATTCTGAGCAGTATAAAACCAAGCGGAGCCAATGGGCTTCGCTTTTTTTGTGCCGAGAGCGGCAGCGGGGCACGGCTCCTATAAAAGAAAGGTAAGGAAAAAAACATGATCATCGTACTCAAAGCCAACCGCAGTGAAGAACAGGTCAAAAACTTCATTTCGAATCTCACCGACCGTTATGACGTCAGTGTTAACACATGGGTCGGCACACATTCCACCGTGCTCGGCCTTATCGGCGATACCGCTGCGGTAGACAGCGAGTACATCGCCGCGCAGGATATTGTAGAAAGCGTTAAGCGCGTGCAGGAGCCGTATAAAAAAGCAAACCGTAAGTTCCATCCGGAAGATACGGTCATCAAGCTTCCTACCGGTCAGGTGATCGGCGACGGTTCCCTTGCGCTCATCGCGGGTCCGTGCTCCGTCGAAAGCGAAGCGCAGATCTGCTGTGTCGCAGAGCGCGTCAAGGCCGCAGGCGCTACGTTCCTGCGCGGCGGCGCATTCAAGCCCCGCACCTCGCCGTATGCGTTCCAGGGTCTTAAGGCAGAGGGCCTCGAGCTTCTCAAAAAAGCCAAGGAAAGAACCGGCCTGCCCATCGTCACCGAGATTATGAGCATCGGCCACCTCGACCTCTTTGAGGACGTCGATGTCATTCAGGTCGGCGCAAGAAACATGCAGAACTTCGAGCTTTTAAAGGAGCTGGGTCACGTGCATAAGCCGATTCTTTTAAAGCGCGGCCTTGCCAACACCATCGAAGAGCTTCTTATGAGCGCCGAGTATATCATGGCGGGCGGCAACGAGCAGGTCATCCTGTGCGAGCGCGGCATCCGCACGTATGAGACATTCACCCGCAATACGCTCGATATTTCCGCCGTGCCGATCTTAAAGCGCCTTTCCCACCTGCCCGTCATCGTAGACCCCAGCCACGCCAGCGGCATCAACTGGCTTGTCGAGCCGCTTGCCATGGCAGCGGCAGCCGTCGGCGCAGACGGCCTCATCATTGAGGTGCATAATGACCCCAGCCGCGCCCTGTGCGACGGCGCACAGTCCCTCACGCCGGATCAGTTCGACGTGCTCGCAAAGAAAGTGCAGAAGGTCACCGAAACGGTGAAGAGCCTGTAAGAATTTACCCGAAAGGGAGAACGATATGCAAATCGCGATTATTGGTCTGGGTCTCATCGGCGGTTCGCTCGCAAAGGCCCTCAAAGAAAATACAGAGCATACTGTCATCGGCTTTGACCGTGACGAAAACACCCTGCTCGACGCACTTTCCCTCGGCGCCATCGATTCCGTCGGCAGCACGTCATTGCTCGAAAACGCGGACGTCGTGTACGTCTGTCTGTATCCCGCAGATGTCGTGCGCTTCGTTGAGGAAAACGCACCGCATTTTAAAGAAGGCTGCATTGTCACGGATGTGTGCGGCATCAAAAATCAGGTCTGCGGCAAATTAACGGAAATTTCCAAAAACTACCCGTTCGTTTACATCGGCGGCCACCCCATGGCGGGCAAGGAGCGCAGCGGGTTCGATGCCAGTGAGGCAAGCCTCTTTTATAACGCTTCCTATATTCTCGTGCCCGGCGAAGCTCCGCAAAGCGCCACAGATACCCTCGTGTCGCTCGCAAAAAGCATGGGTTTTGGCACCATCAAATACTGCACGCAGCAAAAGCACGACCGTATGATCGCCTATACGTCCCAGATTCCGCACGTTTTGGCGTGCGCCTATGTCATGAGCCCGCGCTGCGATGAGCACAGCGGCTTTTCTGCCGGCAGCTACCGCGACGTTTCGCGCGTGGCGCGCATCAATGCGGAGCTGTGGGCAGACCTTTTCCTTGCAAACCGTGAGGAATTAGCGGACGAGACGGAAGAACTCGTGCGCAATATAGAACGTATACGCGCTGCGGTGGCGAAAAACGATCGGGCAGAGCTCGTGGCGCTGCTTTCCTCCGCACGTGAAAAAAAGGAGAAATTCGGATAATGGTGATTGAGATTAAAACAGATAAACCGTATGAAGTTATTGTGGAAGACGGCGTTTTGGACCGCGCGGGCGAAAAAATCGCCCCGCTCGTCCGCCCCGGCAGCCGCGCCATGATTGTCAGCGAGACGAACGTCTTCCCGATATACGGCGAGCGTCTAAAAGCTTCGCTTGAAAAAGCGGGTATCCACACGGCGGAGTTCGTCTTTGAAGCCGGCGAGCCGCAAAAGCAGCTTTCCACCGTCATGCAGATTTACGAAGCGCTTGCGGAAAACGATTTCACGCGCAGCGACATCATTGTCACGCTCGGCGGCGGCGTAGCGGGCGATATGGGTGGCTTCGCGGCGGCAACGTTCCTGCGCGGCATTGATTTCGTGCAGGTGCCCACGTCCCTTTTGGCGCAGGTAGATGCCAGTGTCGGCGGCAAAACGGGTGTCGATTTGCCGTTCGGTAAAAACCTCGTCGGCGCGTTCCATCAGCCACGCCTCGTCCTCGCCGATCCCGAAACGCTCTCCACGCTGCCCGATGCCTATTTCACGGACGGCATGGGTGAGGTCATCAAATACGGCTGCATCGCAGACGCCGCGCTGTTCGATAAATTGGAGCAGGGACAAGTCATCGACCATTTGGAGGAAACCATCTGCCGCTGCGTGCTGTGCAAAAAGCACTTTGTCGAGGAAGACACGAACGACAAAGGCCGGCGCATGATTTTAAACTTCGGCCACACGTTCGGTCACGCGCTCGAAAAGCTTACGGGCTTCTCATCGCTTTCGCACGGCCTTGCCGTCGGTATCGGCATGGTCATGGCGGGCGAAGTGGGGGAAAGTCTCGGTGTCACGGAAAAAGGCACCGCTGCGCGTATCCGCCGCGTGCTGGAAAGCTATGGCATGCCCACCGCGTCCGCGTTTGATTTCGCCAAAGTTGTGGAAGCAACCGCGCTCGATAAAAAAAGCTTTGGCAAAACGCTCAACCTGATCCTCTTAAAGCAGATCGGCGAAAGCGTTATTCACCCGGTGGACAGAAACTACCTCGTACTGCGCTATAAACTCGCCGCCGAGCAGAACCGCCGCAGAAAATTGAATTGATTTTTAGGAAGGCAGCATCATTCTCATCGTGCTGCCTTATGTCAAATATAGAGAGATAAATTTATGTAGAAACAAGGTGATACTATGGCAGAGGTGACCTACCGCCCCGCCCACGTTAAGGGCGAAGTGCGCATTCCCCCAAGCAAAAGTGCCGCGCACCGCGCATTGATTTCGGCGGCGCTGTGCAAAACGCCGTGCCGTGTCGGGCCCATTGACCACAGCGCGGATATGGAAGCTACATTAAACGGCATGTGCGCCATGGGCGGCACGGTGAAAGCGGAAGAAAACGGCGTGCTGTGCATCGCGCCGGGCATGGCACCCCAAAGCGTCACGGTCGATTGCGGTGAATCCGGTTCCACGCTGCGCTTTCTCATCCCCGTTTTCGCCGCCCTCGGCATCGAAGCGACATTTGTCGGTCGCGGTCGGCTTCCCGAGCGCCCTATCGGCGTTTACACAGACCTTCTGCCGCAGCACGGCGTAACGGTCGAGACTGCCGGCGGTCTGCCGTTTCACATCACGGGCAAGCTTCAAAGCGGCGATTTCCGCGTGCCGGGCAACATCAGTTCTCAGTTTATAACCGGTTTATTATTCGCTTTGCCGCTGCTCAAAAATGATTCCACCGTTACGCTGACCACCCCGCTCGAATCCAAAGGCTATATCGATTTGACGATAGAGGTGCTCGCGGGCTTCGGTGTTAAAATTGAGGAGACCGAGACCGGCTGGCATATCTCCGGCGGGCAGACGTATCGCGCAGAGCACTATACCGTCGAGGGTGATTGGTCGCAGGCCGCGTTTTTTCTCTCGGAAGCCGCTGTCTCCGGCGGCCCTATCCGCCTGCTCGGCCTTTCCGAAACCTCTCTGCAAGGCGATAAAGCCTGCGTCCATCTCTGGCGGCAGTTCGGGCTTTCTGTCACCGAAGAAGGCGGCGTTTATGTTGCCGAAAACAAAAATACAGATAAGCCCTACCGCGGCCTGCACGGCATCGCGATTAACGCCGCGCAAATTCCCGATATGGTGCCTGCGCTCGCCGTCACGGCCGCGTTCGCGGAGGGCGAGACCGTCATTTCCCACGCGGAGCGATTGCACTTAAAGGAGTGTGACCGTCTGCTTGCCATGGAAGCGGCGCTCAAAAACCTCGGTGCAGACATTAAAGCCGTGCCGGACGGCCTTATCATTCACGGCAAGCCCGCGCTTACGGGCGGCAAAGCCGAGGGTATGAACGACCACCGCGTTGTCATGGCGCTCGCTGCCGCCGGTTGTGCGTGCACAGTCACCGTCACGGACGCGGAAAGCATCAAAAAATCCTACCCCGGATTTTTCCGGGATTATAAACATTTAGGAGGGATCGCCGATGGCATCGACCTGGGGTGAAAACATCAAGCTGTCCATTTTCGGCGGCAGCCATACGGAAGCAATCGGCGTGGTGCTCGATAATCTCCCGCCGAACGAAAAAATTGACATGGAAAAAATTCGCGTGCAAATGGCGCGCCGTGCGCCGGGCAAGGACAAGACCGCCACCACGCGCCTTGAGGCCGATGAGCCGCAGGTGCTCTCGGGCCTCTTCAACGGCGTCACAACAGGCGCGCCGCTCGCGGCTATCATCGCGAACACCAATACGCGTTCGAAGGATTATTCCGATTTAAAAATTTACCCGCGTCCCGGCCATGCCGATTACACCGCGTCTGTCCGCTACGACGGCGCAAACGACATTCGCGGCGGCGGGCATTTTTCGGGTCGTCTCACCGCGTGCCTCGTGTTCGCAGGCGCCGTCTGCCGCCAGATATTAGAGCGCCGCGGCATCACGATCGGTGCGCACGCTTATGCGGTCGGCAGCGCAAAAGATACCCCGTTCGATCCCGTAAACGTCTCAAAAGACGACTTAAATGCCTTAAATACCCGCTTTTTTGCGGTCAATTCCCCCGAGGCCGAAGAAAAAATGCGCGCCGAGATCGAAGCCGCGCGATTAGACGCAGACAGCATCGGCGGCATCATCGAGTGCGCCGCAGTCGGTGTCCCGGCAGGCATCGGCAGTCCCATGTTCGGCGGCATCGAAAACGTCTTTGCATCGATTTTATACGGCATCCCCGCCGTCAAAGGCGTGGAGTTCGGCGCGGGCTTTGACGTTGCCTGTATGCGTGGCAGCGAAAATAACGACGCGTTTTACTACGACGAAATTGGTCTCGTCCGCACGAAAACGAACAACGCGGGCGGCATTTTGGGCGGCATCACAACGGGCATGCCGATTCTGTTCCGCATCGCCGTCAAGCCCACGCCGTCCATCGGCCGTGAACAGCACACGGTCGATCTCACCACGAAAACAAACGCCGATTTAACCATCCACGGCCGCCACGACCCGTGTATCGTCCCGCGCGCCATCCCCGTGGCGGAAGCTGCGGCAGCCTTGGCGCTGATGGACTTGCTGCGTTAAAGAGAATAGAAAGGAGCGAGCAAAATGAGTGAAAATAAGTCCTTTGATGAACTGCTTTTGCCGGTTCGCAACGATATAGACCGCATCGATAAAGAGCTTTTAAAGCTCTTTACGGAGCGCATGCAGTGCGCGGAGCGCGTCGCGGAGATCAAGCGCAAGGCGGGCATTCCCGTCTTAAACGCCGCCCGCGAGCAGGTCATTTTAGACCGCGTTAAAAAAGAAGCCGGTGAGTACGGCGACAGCGCCGTCGCGCTTTACAGCGCCATCATGAGCATCAGCCGCGCCCGCCAGCACAATATGCTGAAAAGCGGCGGGGTATTGCGCGACCTCGAGCAAAATTCCCCAAAGACATTAAAAGCTGACCCGCGTGTCATTTGTCAGGGCGCGGCGGGCGCGTTTTCCCACAGCGCCGCCCTGCGCCTGTTTCCGGGGCAGAAGCCGATCTTTTTGCCCGGCTTCCGCGATGTTTTTGAAGCTGTCCGCAACGGCGCGGGTGATTACGGCGTGGTGCCGGTCGAAAATTCCGATGCCGGCAGTGTCTCTGAGGTCTATGACCTCATCATGAAGCACCGCATGTTCATCGTCGGTGCGGCGGATATTCCCGTGCGCCACTGCCTGTGCCGCGCAAAGGGGACGGGCGCAGTGAAAAAGGTGCTTTCGAAGCATGAGGCCCTCGTGCAGTGCAGTGCGTATCTCACGGCACACGACATCGAAACCGAAGCCTATTCCAACACGGCGGCCGCCGCAAAGTTCATCGCCGAAACCCGTCCCGAGGGCGTCGGCGCAGTCTGCTCCGCGCAGGCGGCGAAGGAATACGGCCTCGAAGTCATCGCCGCCGATATCCAGAATACCGATAACAACTGCACGCGCTTCATCGTCATTTCGCGTGAAGCCGTTTTGCCCGAAGACGCGGAAAAGATCAGCCTGTGCTTCTCTCTGCCGCACACCCCGGGCTCGCTGTGCCATACGCTGGAGCGTTTCTCTCTGCTCGGCCTGAACCTCACAAAAATCGAATCCCGTCCCATCCCGGAGCGCAATTTCGAGTATGACTTCTACCTCGATTTTACCGGGAATGTTCACGACGTGCAGACACTTGCGCTCATCTGCGCCCTCTCCGACGAGATGCCCCGCTTCTCGTTCCTCGGAAACTACAAAGAAAGCTGAGTTAAAAATGGCAGTTACCTTTATCAAAGTCACGGAAGAAGAACAGATTGAAAAAATAGCCGAGATCGCCGCACCCATTTGGCACGAGACCTACGACTGCATCAACGGCGTTGCGTCCACAGATTACATGATCGAAAAATTCCAGTCCGTCCCGGCCATCCACCGCCAGATGGAAAGCGAGGGCTACGTCTATTATATGATGCTCGACGACGGCGTGCCCGCGGGCTTCATCGGCCTTGTGCCGCACAAAGAGGGCAAAATGTTCCTGAGCAAGTTCTACGTTTCCGCCGCTCATCGCAGCCGCGGCCTGCCGCGTGCCGCATTCGATTTCATCGAAACGCTCTGTCAGGCGGAAAAGCTCCCCGCAATCTATCTCACCGTCAACAAAAAGAATTTTCACGCCATCGAAGTCTACAAATACTTCGGTTTTCATCAAACAGACGCCGTCGTCACCGACATCGGCAGCGGCTTCGTGATGAACGACTATATCATGCAAAAAGACCTGTGATCCGAAACAAAATGCAAACCGAGTCCGACTGAAAAAGCACGGCTCGGTTTGCATTTTTACGCTTTCGTGTTTTTGCGGCTGCTGCGGTACGCTTTCGGCGTGCAGCCATAGATTTTTTTGAAGCACCCGGTAAAATAGCTCGCGCCCGAGAATCCGCAGTCCAACGCGATCTGCGCCACGGGCGTTTCCGTTTTGCACAGGCGCTCCGCCGCCTTTTGCAGGCGAAACCGCTGAAGATATTCGACCGGCGTGCAGTGCAGATACGTGTGAAACAGCTTTTCGCACGCGCTTTTGCATACATGCCCCGCGCCCGCAATCTCTTCCAGCGTCAGCTTTTCCGCATAGCCGCTGTGTATGGCGTGCATCATGTTTTTTACGGCCGAAAGCCGGCTGCTTTCGGAAACCGTGTTTTCGGGCTTCGGTGCCAGCCGGTAGATCTCGTCCCACACCGCGTAGGAAAGGCTTTGCAGGCGCAGCAGATTGTGTTTGTCCGCTTCGTCGAAAAGCGCCCCGATCAGCGCCAAAGCGCCGCCGCTTTTTTCTTTTTCCGGCTTTAAGATGCAGCAGGGGAAAGCGGCGTTTTTTGTCACGGGCGTAATGTACGTCTCCTCCAAATACGTGTTGGCGCACAGCATCATGGGGTGCAGCAGCACGCATCGGTAGGTGCAACGGCTTTCTTCAAAAAAATGCAGCTGCCGTGTGTTGATAAAAATCCCCTCGCCCTCGTGCACCGTGCAGCGTGTGCCGTTCACATTGTACACCATGCTGCCTTCCGTTACATATAATAATTCGATTTCGTCGTGCCAGTGGCCGATGGCGTCGCCCTCGCGCGCCGCGTCGAAGCACAAAGTGCGTCCGCCCGCAAAAAAGAAAAGCTCCGGCACCGTATACGGCACAAGCTCTGCGCCGTCGCCGTGTATTCTGAATTTCGGAATCATGCTGTCCTCCGCATTTTGTCAAGATATACGATATATTTGTATTTTTTAAACCGATTTTGCTATGAAACATCGTTAAAATACGTTATATTAGTATTCAGTATAGCAAAGCCGATGTGCTTTTGCAATTCTTATCCGAAGATTTAAAGAGAAAAAACAAAAAATTAAGGGGAATCGATATGTTTTCTTTGCTGCTTGCAGTCATCTACGCCGCATTTATCAGTCTCGGTTTGCCGGATGCCCTGCTCGGCTCGGCGTGGCCGACGATGTACCGGGTCATGAATGTTCCGGTGTCCTATGCGGGCATTGTCAGCATGATTATTTCCTGCGGCACGGTCATCTCCAGCCTGATGAGCGACCGCACCGTGCGCAGGCTCGGCACGCATCTCGTCACGGTCATCAGCGTCGGCCTGACGGCGCTGGGACTATTCGGCTTTTCTTCGGCCGGCGCGTTCTGGCAGCTTTGTGTTTGGGCGGTGCCGTACGGGCTCGGCGCGGGCAGTGTAGATGCCGCTCTGAATAATTACATCGCCCTGTATTACCGCTCCGGCCACATGAATTGGCTGCATTGCTTCTGGGGTCTCGGCGCCATGGCCGGGCCGTATATCATGGGTGCGTGCCTCACGGGCGGCTATTCCTTCGGCGCCGGCTACCGCGTGGTGTTCTTCATTCAGCTCGCGCTGACGATCGTGCTTGTTCTCTCGCGCCCGCTGTGGAAGAAAACGCCCGCAGGCGAGGCGGAGAAAACAGGCGGGAAATCCTTCCTGCGCCGTGTGCTGAAAATGACCGGCGCACCCGTCACCATGCTCGCGTTCTTCTTATATTGCGCTTTGGAGGGCACCACAGGGCTTTGGGCCAGCAGCTTCCTCGTCCTGCGGCACAATATTGCGGCGGAAAGCGCCGCCTCCATGGCTTCGCTGTTTTACATCGGCATCACGGCGGGGCGTTTCCTCAGCGGCTTTATCTCCGATAAGCTTGGCGACCGCCGCATGGTATCGATCGGCATCGTCTGCGTGCTGTTTGGCACGGTTTTATTGTTCGTGCCGGTCGAGTTCTCGGCGGTGGCGGGCCTTGTTTTCATCGGGCTTGGCTGTGCGCCCGTTTACCCTGGGCTTCTGCATCAAACGCCCGTGCGCTTCGGCGCCGAAAACGCGCAGGCGGTCATGGGTATGCAGATGGCGTGCGCCTATGTCGGCAGCATGACGATGCCCGCGTTCTTCGGCAAGCTCAGCGACCTGCTCGGTATGCAGATTTATCCCGTTATCCTCATGGCGTTTGCCGCGCTGCTCGCCTTTGCCGTGTGGAACGCAAACCGTCTGACGCTCGACCGCAAATAACACGGCGCCTTGACAAAAATCAAAAATCGACAATCTTGCGAACAGTGTGTGAAAATTTCCCTCGACCGTTCGCTTTTTCTTTCTTTTTCGGAAAATCTGTGCTATACTAAAAACAATATTTTACCTTGAGCGAGGTATACGCATGAGCGAGAGAAAAGAAGTCTATGTTTTAGGCCACCGCAATCCCGACACCGATTCCATTTGTTCGGCGATCGCCTACGCGGATGTCAAAAATAAAGAAAATGACGGGAATCATTATGTCGCCGCCCGCGCCGGACAGATCAGCTCCGAGACAAGCTATGTCCTCCAGCGCTTCGGCATGCGCCAGCCGACCTACGTCAACAATATCGGCACCCGCGTGCGCGATATGGAGATCCGCAAAATTCCCGGCATCAACGAGGGCATTTCCATGAAAAAAGCATGGAGCATGATGGCGGAGATGAACGCCGTCACGCTGCCCATCGTCGATGCAAACAACGTGTTAGACGGCATCATCACCATCAACGACATTGCCACGTCCTACATGGAAAATCAGGACAGCACCATGATTGCAAAGGCCAAAACGCCGTATTGCAACATTTTGGAAACGCTGGAAGCCAAAATGCTCGTCGGCGACCCCGATGCCGTTTTCGAGCACGGCAACGTCGTCATTGCCGTCGCAAACCCGGACGTCATGGAAAACTACATCGAAAAGGACGACATGGTCATCACCGGCAACCGTTACGAATCGCAGCTTTCCGCCATTGAGTCCGGCGCGGGCTGTATCCTCGTTTGCCTCGGCGCAGAGGTCTCCCGCAGCATCCAGAAGCTCGCGCGCGACAATAACTGCGCCGTGCTCACTACGCCGCTTGATACGTACACCGTTGCGCACCGCATCAGCCAATGCATGCCGGTTAAGGCGTTCATGCGTACGAAAGATCTCGTCACGTTCACCCCGAGCGATTACACCGATGCCATTAAAGATACCATGCAGAACACCCGTATTCGCGATTTCCCGGTTATCGATAAAAACGGCAAGTACGTCGGCATGATCTCCCGCCGTAACTTGCTTGGCATCCGCAAGCGCTCCGTCATCTTAGTCGATCACAATGAGCGCAGTCAGGCGGTCGAAAACATCGAAAACGCAGAAATTTTGGAAATCATCGATCATCACCGCATTGGCTCCCTCGAGACGATGGCGCCTGTATATTTCCGCAACGAGCCCGTCGGCTGCACGGCGACCATCATCTATTCCATTTATAAAGAAAAGGGCTTCGAGGTTCCGCCGCAGATCGCGGGTCTTCTGTGCAGCGCCATTTTGTCCGATACGCTCATGTTCCGTTCGCCTACCTGTACCATGCTGGACCGCGCCGCAGCGGAAGCGCTCAGTGCCATTGCGGGCATCGATTGCCAGAGCTTCGGTATCGAAATGTTTACCGCAGGCAGCAACCTCAAGGATAAGACTCCGGAAGAAATTTTCTATCAGGATTACAAGAAGTTCGAGTTCGGCGACGTCACGTTCGGTGTCGGCCAGATCAACAGCATGAGCGGCTCCGAGCTCGATGAGCTGGAGCGCCGCCTGCGCCCGTACCTCGAAAAGTCCTGCCGCGAGCACGGCCTCTCCATGATGTTCTTCATGCTGACGAATATCATCGAGGAGTCTACGCGCCTCATGTGCTACGGCGAGTCCGCCGATATGCTCGTTGAAGATGCCTTCGGCCGTGCGCCGAAAGCGGGCACCATCTGGCTTAAAGGTGTTGTCTCCCGCAAAAAGCAGCTCATCCCTGCCTTCATCGATGCCATCAGCAAAGAAGCCGGCGGCGGTGTGTGATTTTCCCTCGCGTGTCCTCTCCGATTTCGGCTATATGGCCGATTGGACCATCCCAAGACACGATCGACTGCGTTTCGATATCATGAGCGGCAAAATAAACGAATAATTTGTGAGGAAAGGGTCGGCCCAAAGCGGTCGGCTCTTTTTGCATACAGAAAATTGCGAAAAATAAAAAATAGGACTGGATTTTTTTGAAAGACTGTGTTATAATGTTTGCTGTTGAACAGAATATGGGCCCGTAGCTCAGCTGGGAGAGCGCTGCGTTCGCAACGCAGAGGTCAAGGGTTCGAATCCCTCCGGGTCCACCAGTCCATCACCGTGATTTTAGCAAGTCACGGTGATTTTTTTGTTCATATTTTCGCTTGTTTCCTGTTTGCGCCTCTGTTATAATGAACGTAAAATGTACGGAAAAGGGGAATTTAAATGCGGTTAGACGGGTACGGATTGTTTGTGAATGATATGCCGACTATGATTCGGTTTTACCGGGATGTGCTGGGATTTGCAATCAAAGAAGACGAAAACACGAGCAATGTATATCTCGTGAAAGACGGAACGCTGTTTCTGCTGTACGGACGAGAGGATTTTAAAAAGCTGACAAGCAAAAAATATGCGTATTTGAAAGGCGTCAATGCGCATTCGGAAATGGCGCTTTATGTCGATACGTTTGAGGAAGTCGATGTCGAATATCAAAATGCGATTCAAAACGGCGCGTCTTCGCTTTTGGAACCGACGACCGAGCCGTGGGGGCAGCGCACATGCTTCATCGCCGACCCGGAGGGGAATGTTATCGAAATCGGCTCATGGAATAAGCCGTATGCGGAAAAAGATCTGTAAACCGGCATACTTTTTTGTGCGGCATAAAAGACTTCAAATAGACTTTTATGCGAAATCAAAGGCATATAATATGAACAAAATATGATTTTTTGCAGGAAGTTTTCCTTTTGAGGAAAACTTTTTTGCTTTTGCGGCTATTAGTAGAGACGGAAAATCGAGGCGCGTTGAGACAAAAAACGCGTCCGCAGGGAAAACCTTGCGGACGCGTGTCTGAAACGGCGCCGAAAGAAACGGCGCTTACACTCTGAAAATCACCGATTCATACGGGCGCAGATTGGGGCCGGTGTAGCCGCCTTCGCGGTCGTAGGAGGAGAGCAGCACTTCGCCGTTTTGCGGCACGAGTTCTGACGGGATTTTCGACGGTTCGGCGGAGAAATTGTGGAAAGAAAGCAGAGTTTCGCCGTTATAGCTGCGCTTTAAGGCGAACAGCGTATCGGAGCCGGTTTCCGGAATTTCGAGGTCGCCGCGTGAGAGCGCGGAACTGCTTTTGCGCAGTGCGATGAGCGCTTTGTAGCAGCTGAAAATGGAGTGCGGGTCGTTTTTCTGGCTTTCCGCGTTGATCTTTGTGTAGTTCGGGTTGATGCCGAGCCACGGCTTGCCCGTTGTGAAGCCGGCGTTCTCGGTTGCGTTCCACTGCATCGGCGTGCGGGCGTTGTCGCGGGAGATCATCTGCGCCTCTTTTAAGGCCACGTCCGGCGTGTCGCCCGCCAAAATGTGCTGGTGGTAGGTGTTTTTTGCATCGGGGTCGTTGTAATCTTCAATGTACGGGAAGCGCATGTTCGTCATGCCAATCTCTTCGCCCTGATACACAAACGGCGTGCCGGGCAGGGAGTGCAGCAGCATCGCGAGCATTTTGGCGGAAACCTCCCAGTATTCCTTGTCGTTGCCATAGAGTGAGACCTGGCGGGGCTTATCGTGGTTGCTGAAAAACCGCGCCCACCAGCCGTTTTCCTTTAAGGCGTCGTAGTCGTTTTGAATATCCTGCTTCATTTTTTTCGGCGACCACGTGTTGATCTCGACGATCGGCGCGACGAACGGGATGGCCATATCGAACTCCTCGCGGTCGGTGTTGACGTAGCGGGCGAGCTCCTCGGCGTCTTTCGATGCCACTTCGCCCACGGTCATGACGTTATATGGCGAGAACACGCGGCGGTTCATGTCGCGGATATAGGCGTGCGTGCCGGGGCGACCGTTGATGAGACTCGAACTGAACGAATAGCCGTCCGGCTGCGGCGGCTCTGCGGAATCCGGGAAATCCTGCGGCTTATCAAGGTAGCTGATGGCGTCCACTCTAAAGCCGTCCACGCCTTTTTTCACCCACCATTCCATCATGGAGAAGATTTCTTCACGCAGCGCGGGGTTTGCCCAGTTAAGGTCGGGCTGCTTTTTGGAGAACAGATGGTAGTAATACTGCCCGCGCTCCGGTACAAATTCCCACGCGCTGCCGCCGAAAACGGAGGCCCAGTTGTTCGGCTCCTTGCCGTTTTTCGGGTCGCGCCAAATGTAGTAGTCGCTTTTCGGGTTATCGCGCGAGGTTTTGGATTCGAGGAACCACGGATGCTCGTCGGAGGAATGGTTCACGACGAGGTCCATAATGACCTTGATGCCGCGCTTGTGGCACTCTGCACACAGCGCGTTCCAATCTTCCATGGTGCCGAACTCGTCCATGATCTCCCGATACCCGGAGATGTCGTAGCCGTTGTCGTCGTTCGGTGAGCGGAACACGGGCGAGAGCCACAGCGCGTTGATGCCGAGCGCCGAAAGATGGTCAAGGCGGCTTAAAATGCCGGGAATATCGCCGATGCCGTCTCCGTTAGAATCCTGAAAGCTGCGCGGGTAGACCTGATACACGATGAGATCCTTTACCCAATCTTTTTTCTGTTCCATATAACTTTACCTCCTGCGCAATATCGATGTATATTGCACAAAGTGGCCTTTCGGCCAAGTATTTTTTACCATTATAACACAGTTTACAAGAATTTGAAAAGTATTTGAGAAAAATAGTGAAAATTGTGCTTTGAAGTATAAAGGGGAAAGCTGGGCGCTTAGCTTCCAAACATGCGTTAAGTTTTCTATACTGCGGTGCTCGTTTGCCGGGATGAATGCAGAGAAGTCAATGGTAAAAATGACGAAACGGTTTCAGCCGCCGAAATGTACACTTATAAGAATATAAGTGAATAGAATAGAGACCTATAAAACAGGGTATAAGTCACAGGACAAATGATATAGGATGTTGTAGGGCAGTATAGACAACTCGGTTTAGAATAAACAGAAAAAACGAATATTGTATCGATAAAGTTAAAGTGAATAGCGGATTAAGCCGAAATACTTGCAATCGGAACCATTAAAAAAACTCATGAAACCGCAATTTATACACTTTGGAATGGAAAAGTGCGCAAAACATATAGATGTATGAAAATTACGCATTTATATAATAGAAAACCACTTCCAAGATGTTCGTTAAATGTCATTTTTTGTTGTATATGGAATCAAAAAAATCAAAATAAACAAAAGTATTTGGAGAAAATACCGAAAAGTTTTTGAAAACTTATTGACAAATCGTGAACACGGTGTTATTCTATGTACAGAAAAGAACGAGAGCGAAACTGAATTTTGGTTATTTTTTCGTTTGATTCTGCAATTTTAAGCTATTTATTAGCGTTGGTCTTCGGCTATGGAGCAATAGACCGATGCTATCGCAGCGTTTGAATGTTCTAAATACCGCCGCTTTCAGCGGAATGCACACATCGTCGTACCGGATGCTAAAAGGCGAGCGTGTGGGGAAAGGTACATCAGTGAACGGACAAGCGCTGTAAGATAAATAGGGGGTCATGAATTTTGCAAAGCAAAGTTCATGGCGGGATTCCTACAAATTTTGCGATTTGCAGGAATTCAAAACACCGGGGATCACAAAGTGGGGTATGCTTTGTGACCTCAACACATTATGAACCGCAGGTTCACAAAACAAGAGAGGTATTGTATTATGAAGAAAAAGACCTTAGCTGTTCTTCTGTCGGCGGCCATGCTCGTCACCGGCATCCTGAGCGGCTGCGGTGGCGGCGGCAGCACAAGCAGTGCAGCATCCTCCGGCTCCACCGACAGCACCAGCAGCGCCGCGGGTGAGTCTTCTGCTTCCGAATCTACCGGCTCCGGCACGAATGCCGCCGCAGGTCAGGTTACGGCGGTTGGCACGAACCGTGACGAAACTCTGATCGTTGAGACTGCGTCTCCGACCGACACTCCGGGCCAGTTCAACAGCTACATGTCCGGTACGAACATGAACTTCGGTATTCATCAGCTGATGAGCGCACACCTTTGGGAAATGGACACCGTTTCCGGTGAGCAGTTCCCTGAAATTGCAGCCGATATGGGCACCCCGAACGAAGACTTTACCGAATGGACCGTTAAGATCCGCGAAGGCATCAAGTGGTCCGACGGTGAAGACCTGAACGCTGACGACGTTGTCTTCACGTTCAACATGATCAAAGAAAACGACAAGATCGGTGCTTCCGCAGCGACCAACCTCTACATCGATAAGGTTGAGAAGGTTGACGATTACACCGTTAAGTTCACGATGAAGGAATCCTTCCCGCGCTTTACACAGCGTTACGGCATCACCGTATGGGGCACCGATTACCGCATCGTTCCTGAGCACATTTACTCCCAGCAGGCTGATGTTACGACCTTTAAGGACGAGCAGCCGGTTGTAGCAGGCCCGTACACCGTAGAAGACTATGACTCCAACGGCGACTGGATCCTCTACAAGCTCCGTGACGACTGGAAAGAAAGTACGCTTGGCGTTGTAGGCACAGAGCACTACAACTACAGCGAAGATCAGGTTCCGGCAGAATATGTTTGGTTCCGTTATCTTGGCGACTCCTCCTCCAGACAGATGCAGATGGTCAGCAACGAAGTTGATATCCTCTGCGAAGTTACGATGGAAGAGCTGCAGGCAATGCAGAGCTCTAACGACAAGATCAACGCATGGTACAACGAGTTCCCGTATGCAACCATGGACGACCCGGGCGCAAAGGGCCTGGTGTTCTCTCAGGGTCAGGGCGCTCCGTACGACAACCCTGACTTCCGCTGGGCTATCGTTCTGGCACTGGATATCGACCAGATCTCCATGAACATCTTCTCCGGCGCAGGCCGTGCGGCTCCGATTCCGCTGCTCAACAACACCCAGTATCTCCAGGATACCTACACCATCCCGATGCAGGAATGGCTTGAGAACTTTGAGCTTGACCTTGGCGATGGCACCACCATTAAGCCGTACGACACCGGCTATGCAAAGCGCATGGCTGAGAAGACCGGCGTAACCGGCACCGACGAAGAGCTCATCGATATGTTCGGCGCAGGCTGGTGGAAGCACGATCCGGAAGCAGCTGAAAAGCTCCTCATCAAAGCCGGCTTTGAGAAGAAGGACGACGGCTGGTACTTCAACGGTTCCAAGTTCACAACTGAAATCAGCTACCTTGCTGATACAGAAGCTCAGTCCGCTCGCGGCGCTCAGGCTGCTTACAACCAGCTGCAGGCGTTCGGCCTCGATTGCACCATTACTTCCAAGAGTACTGCTACTTGGGACGTTGACGGTGGTCAGGGCAACTACCAGATCGGCACTTACTGGCCGTCCGCTGGTATTCTGAAGGACTTCTACTCCGCTATCAGCGGTTGGGACAGCCGTCTGATGAAGCCGCTCGGCGAGACCGGTTCCGGTCAGGGCGCACGTTGGAAGAATGAGAAGGTTGACGAGATCCTTACCGAACTCGCAGGCGTTGATCCGACCAGCGACAAATCCTATGAGCTGCATCAGGAATTCCTGAAGGAAGCTGTTAAGGAAATGCCGGCAATCAACTTCCTCAGCGGTACAAAGTTCGTTCCGACCAACAGCACATATTGGGAAGGCTACCCGAACGCCGAGAACGCATATGACGGTCCGTGGTGGTGGTGGAGCCGCTTCAAGTATGACCTGCCGTTCATTCAGCCGGTTCAGGGCTAATTTGATAGCTTGAATACTTGGAGAGAATCCAATAGCACTAATCTGAAATGATCTGAAGAGGATGAGGGCGTGTGCCGAATACCCATGACCACGTCCGTCATCCTCTTTCTCATTTCCCAGAATATCCTGTTGTAATTTGTCTATAAGATAAGGAAGTGTGGCTGTGAAATTCAAAACATTCTTTTTACAGCGTATCCTTGCGTGGGCGTTGACGATCTTGATCGGCGTTACGTTCATCTTCTTCATCCCGCGTATGTTCCCTTCCGATCCTGTTGAGAACATGATCGCCCAGATGCAATCCCGTTCCGGCAACATGGATCCGGCAGAAATGGAAGCGCTACGTCAACAACTTAGAATTCAATTCGGTCTCGATGGCACTCTTCTTGAGCAGTATGGCTACTTCCTGCTGCATGGCCTTTTACAGTTTGACTTTGGCCCGTCTTTGATGAGCTATCCGGAGCCGGTTACCTCTATTATCGGTCGTAACCTGCCGTACACCCTCGGTTTGTCCCTGACCACCACGCTGCTTGCATGGATCATCGGCAACTTCATCGGTTTGCTTGCAGGTTTCCGTAAGAACAAGACATCCTCTAAAATCCTCGAAGGCATCGCGATCTGCATTTACCCGATCCCGTACTTCCTGGTCGCTCTTGTTCTGCAGATTGTCTTCGCGTTCGTCCTCGGCTGGTTCCCAATCCAGACAACGCTGCTTACCCGCGGCACGTTCGCACAGTGGCTCGGTTCGCTTCTGAAAGCGTCTGTTCTGCCGGGCATCTCCATGCTTCTGCTCGGCACAGGCTGGTGGATTATCTCTATGAAGTCCCTTGCCGGCACGACTGCAGAAGAAGACTTCGTTTTATATGCACGTTACCGCGGCATTTCCGAAGCGAAGATCGGTGCGAGCTACGTTTTCCGTAACTCCATCCTGACCCAGATTACGGCTTTGGCCATGAGCCTTGGCGGCGTCTTCGGCGGTTCCATCATGACAGAAATCATCTTCGGTTACCCGGGTGTCGGTACGCTGATCCAAAATGCGATTTTGCAGTCCGATTACAACATGATCCTCGGATGTATCACGATTTCCATCGTGGCGATTTCCACGGCGACGTTGGTTGTTGACCTTATATATCCGTTCATCGACCCGAGAATTCGTTACGGTTGATAAGGAGGGAAGTTGTAATGAAAAAATTTGCAAAATTTTGGAAAGCAGCCAACTTCCGCCTGAAGTTCGGTCTTATCGTGACCCTGATATTCTTTATCATCGGTTTCGTTGTTTACTATGTACCGCACGTGAACCCGTTCACGTTCAATACCTACCCGAATAAGCTGGGTGCTTCCGCAGAACACTGGCTGGGCACTACCAGTATGGGTCAGGATGTTGTGTGGCTGCTGATTGAAGCTATCCACAACTCGCTCGTCATCGGTCTCATCGTGGCATTCCTCGGCACGGTTGTCGGTGTTTTTGTCGGTCTGCTTTCCGGTTTTGCCGGTGGCCTTTTAGACCGCGTGCTGATGATTGTTACGGATACGTTCGTTGTTATTCCGTCTCTGCCGATCCTCATCATGATGACCTCCCTGATGAAGGGCAGCTCCACCACGATCGTGATGGCTCTTGTGCTTGCCATGTTCGCATGGGCTTGGCCGAGCCGCCAGATTCGTTCCATGGCGCTGAGCATTAAAGAGCGCGACTTTATCCACACGGCGAAGTTCTCCGGTGAAAGCACGGTGCAGATCGTCGTGACCGAGATTCTGCCGTATGCGCTGACCTGGTCGCTCTCCAACTTTATGAACGCTACGCTTTCCGCTATCGGTTCCGAGTCGAGCCTTGCTGTTCTGGGTCTTTCCCCCGGCAACCTTGTCTCCCTCGGCAACATGATTCAGTGGGCAAGAAGCTACAACGCAATTTTCAACAAGCAGTATCTCTGGATCGGCGCACCGATCGTTGCAACGGTTATTCTGTTTGTCGGCCTGTTCTTACTCATTACGGGCTATAACGATTACTTATCCATGAAGAGAGGCAGGTAACGAATATGTTAAAAGTCGAAAATCTGTCCACTTCTTACAAGCTCATCGACGGTGACGTTCACGTCCTTAACGACCTGAACTTTGAGATCCACGATAACGAGATATTCGGCATCGCCGGTGAATCCGGCTGCGGCAAGACCACACTGCTGAAGACCCTCTACGATATTATCGAGTTCCCGCTGGAGATCGACAAAGGTAAGGTTATCCTCAGCGGCGAAAAGAATGGACAATCCTTTTCTTATGAATCCGGAAACATTCAGAAGACCTGGTGGAACAACATTTCTTACGTTCCGCAGGCCGCGCAGAGCGTTCTGAACCCGATCGTTCGCCTGAAAAAGCAGTTTTTGGATTCTATTCCGCAGGAAGACCGCAAGAATGAAACGAAAGAGCAGACCCTCGCACGTGTTGCAAAATACCTCGAGGAGCTGAATCTTTCCCCGGATATTTTGGAATCTTATCCGTTCCAGCTTTCCGGCGGTATGCGCCAGCGTGTTATCATCGCGCTTGCGACCTTTATGTCCCCAAATGTCGTGCTTGCCGACGAACCGACCACCGCTCTGGACGTTGTTGTGCAGAAGGGTATTTTGAAGATGCTGATGCGCTTGCAGAAGCAACTCAAGAACACCATGGTCATCGTCAGCCACGATATGGGCGTACATTATCAGATTACGGACCGCATGGCGATCATGTATTCCGGCAGCATCATCGAGCTTGGCCCGACCGATGCGATCTTTAATGACCCGATCCATCCGTACACGAAGATGCTGGTTGACTCCCTGCCGCGCGTTGGCGATAAGAGCCAGAAGGTCGGTATTCCGGGTCGTCCGCCGGCACTGAAGAACCCGCCTCCGGGATGCCGTTTCGCAGCACGCTGCCCGCATGCTACGGATCGTTGCCGTCAAGAGATTCCGGAGTTCATTGAAGTTAAGCCGGGCCGCTTTGCAGCCTGCCATTTGCTGAAGAAGGAGGGAGAGAAGAATGGCTGATAAATTGCTTGAAATCAAGGGCGTCAGCAAAATCTTCCGCGTAGGCGGTATGATTCGTGGCAAAAAGCTTGTTGCGGTTGACGACGTTACGCTTTCCATCGACAACGATAAGCCGGTCATCCTCTCCGTCGTTGGCGAATCCGGTTGCGGCAAGTCCACACTGTGCAAGATGGTTCTGCGTCTGCACAACCCGGATATGGGCGACATCGTGCTGGACGGCCAATCTTACCGCGATAAGAAAAGCTACGACGCAAAGCAGTTCAAGCTGGAAGTGCAGCCGATTTTCCAGAACCCGTATGAGTCTTTCTCCGCACGTAAGCCGGTAGACTCTTACCTGTTCAACACGGCGCTGCGCCTTGGCATTGCGAAAAACAAAGCAGAAGCTACAAACCTTGTAGATGACGCCCTGAAGAGCGTCGGCCTCTCTCTGGCGGTCGTAAAGGGCAAATACCCCACCCAGTTCTCCGGCGGCGAGCTGCAGCGTGTTTCCATTGCACGTGCGCTTATCACCCGTCCGAAGTTGATCATTGCCGACGAACCGGTTGCGGCTATCGATGCTTCCATGAAAATGAACATCGTCAACCTGTTCAAGGAGCTGAAGGATAAGTACAAGGTCTCCTTTATCTACATCACCCATGACCTTTCCACGGCGTACTATGTATCCGATTACATTGCAACGCTGTACCGCGGCTGCCTCATTGAGTACGGCCCGGCCAAGGAGATCATGGACGAGCCTGCACACCCGTACACTGAGCTTTTGATGAGCGCTGTGCCGCGTATCGGCGACAAGTGGGCGGATGACGACATGGCGTTGCCGGATATGGAGTCTAAGGAATATTCCATTACCTACTGCAAGTTCGCACCGCGCTGCCCCTATGCGACGGACGAATGCAGAAAATCGCGCCCGGGCGAAACCTATCTGAACGATGTCAGAAAGGTCATGTGCTTCCACCCGCTGATTCAGCCGAAGAAGTAAAGCCTCTGCGCACAACAAAATAAACAAGCTACACTTGCCGACCCCCTGAAGGCCCATGAAGCCGACATTTCCTCCGTCATTGCTTTATGGGTATCAGGGGGTTAATTTTTGCTTTGTGGGCGTGCTTTAAAACGGTTGAAAACATGTCGGGATTGTTATAAAAAGCAGGGAAATTCGGCGGAATAAGGATTGAAGTTTGTCGCGAAATACGGTATACTGATTCACAAGCGGCACTGCGGGGTTCGCGGGCCGAATTTTAGAGTTTTGGGGAGAAAATACAATGAAAACGAAGACGCGATTTGCGTGGAAACAATTTCTGAAAAATCTTGCGATCATCGCGATCCCGGTGGCTTTGCAGAACATGCTGACGACAACCGGCAGCATGATCGACACCATGATGATCGCGCCGCTGGGCGAAACGACCGTGGGCGCGGTGGGCCTTTGCGCACAGTTTTCCTCGCTGATGTTTGCGGGCTACTGGGGCTTTTTCGGCGGCGGCATGCTGTTTTTCTCGCAGTATTGGGGCGCGCAGGATGACGACGGCATCGACCATTCCTACGGCCTGACGCTGACCTGCATGATGATCGTCGGGCTTACATTCGGCGTCTTTGCGATTTTTGCGCCGGAAACTGTGATGAAGCTCTATACGGATAAGGAGAGCATTCAGGTGATTGGCGCGGAATATCTGCGCATCATCGGCTTCGGTTACCCCGTGCAGGTGTTTTCCATGGCGATGAGCGCTCTGCTGCGTTCTACGGAGCGCGTGCGCATCCCGCTGTTTGCGTCAATCGCCTCGGTGGCATCGAATATTTTTCTTAACTGGGTGTTCATTTACGGAAAGTTCGGCTTACCGGAGATGGGCGTGCGCGGCGCGGCGCTGGCAACATCCTTGGCGGCGGTTATCAACGTTTTGGTCATTTTGATTTTGGCGCGTGCGCAGAAGTACCCGTATCTGTTCCACTTTAAAAAGCATTTCCGCTGGAATAAGAAGCAGGTGAAAATCTACTTCGTCAAGTGCTTCCCCATCATCTGCAACGAAGTGCTCATCGGCGTGGGCAACATGGTTATCAACGTTGTTTTGGGCAGACAGTCCGAACAGGCCATTGCGGCCATCGCGGTGTTCCGCACGCTGGAGGGCATGGTCATCAGCTTCTTTGCCGGTTTCTCAAATGCGGCTTCCGTTTTGGTCGGCACATGCGTGGGCTCCGGCGAGTTGGACGCAGCCTACGAGCGCGCAAAACGCCTTGTGTTCCTGTGCGGCAGCACGATTTTGTGCGTATGTCTGGTGCTGCTCGGTATCCACAAGCCGCTGCTTTCCGCGATGAGTCTTTCCGGCGAATCGATGGAGATCGGTTCGCACATGCTGATGATTTACTGCGTGGCAGCGGTTATTCGCATGTGCAACTGGGTGCAGAACGATACGTATAGAGCCGCGGGCGACGCGGCGTTCGGCACAATCCGCGAAATTGCATTTATGTACGCGATGGTGCTGCCGCTGGTGTGCCTGACAGGCCTTGTGTGGAAAGCGCCGTTCCTTATCGTGTTTGCGTGCTGTTATATCGACGAGCCGATCCGTCTCATTTTGATGCAGCGGCACATGTACTCCGGCAAATGGGTGCGCCCCGTTACGCCGCAGGGCATGGAAGCGTTGCCGGCGTTTATGGAAAAGCATGGACGTCATAAGAAGGCGGCGTAAACAACTTAAAGACAGAAAAAAGGACTTCCGAAAAGAAGTCCTTTTTTCGTGTGTATGAAATTTAGTGGATGTTCTCTTTGATCCACCTTGCGTCGTCGGCGATGCACTTGTCGTGCTCGTCGTAGAAGCCTTCGCGCTCTACGACCCAGAACGCTTCAAAGTCCTGCTCGTCGAGTGCGTCTTTGATGTCCTGCCAGTTCATGTTGGACTCCGGCGCGCCCATGGGGCACTGTACCTCAAACTGCTTCTTGCCCTCGGGGCTGTTCATGTGCGCGTTGAAGCCGTCCAAAATCTTCTGGCGCTCTTCAAGCGGCATTTCCTTGACGTTGGCAAACGGATTGGCGTGGCCTGCCTCTTCTGCCGCATGGCGGGAAGCCGGTCTCGGGCCGGGGCCCTGCACCTTGCTGTTTTCCTTTACATGGATGGCGACAAAGCGGTTTTTATAGCGGCGGATGAACGAAGGCGGGTAGCAGCCGCCGTTCTGTGCCCAGCCGCAGTCGAGCTGCGAGTAGCACTTTGTACTGTTGTCAAGCAGGTGCTCAAGCAACGTTTTGCCCTCATCCATGAAGAATTCCTGGCTGTGGTTGTGGTAGCCGATCTTGATGCCGTACGGCTCTGCCATTTCTGCCATTTCGTCGAGCTTGTGCGCGACTTCGACGGCTTCTGCCTTATTGCAGAACGGCGTGCCTGCCCAGATGACGGCCTTGCCGCCGAGCTCGGCAATCTTTTTGACGATCTCTTCTGTCGGCTCTGCGTGGATGGAGACAACCTCAAGGCCGGTCTCTTTCAGCCATTTTTTGATGTCCTCAATGTCGTTATCGAGGTCGACCGGCAGCAGCTCGACGCCCGTAAAGCCGAGGGACGCGATGGTCTTGAATTTATCGAGCAGCGTGGGCCCGAGGCCGAGATAGCTCGCGATGCCGCCGAAAGAATATGTACCGATATTGACTTTCATGTAAACTTCCCCAATCGTAACAAATTTATGAAAAATAAATTCACATATCAAATAAAATCATACCATATACACAAATAAGCGTCAACCAAAATTATGGGGAGTGATGGAAAATTTGCGGGCTATTTTATGGCGAAATTGTCGGGGACAACGCAATTTTTCGGAAATTTCGGCGTGTCGGCGGTTTCATACCACGCTTTGTAGACCGGGATGAGTTCTGTTAAGGTGATTTTTTCCGGGCGGTCGAGGAAACCAAGTAAATTTGCCATGCGGCCGAGGAGCTCTTCGGGCGTGAAACGCGTGCGCAGAACGCCGATGTCGAGATCGCGCTCGCGCTTGCTTAAACGGCGGCCGTCGCGATTGACGAGCAGCGGAATGTGTCCGTAGTGCGGCGGTGTGTGGCCGAGTGCGTGAAAGAGCTGAATTTGGCAGCCGGTGGAAGGGAGCAGGTCACGCCCGCGGACGACTTCCGTCACGCCCATTAAAGCATCGTCTACGGTGACGGCGAGCTGGTACGCGTGCACGCCGTCGCTGCGGCGCACAATGAAATCGCCGAACGTGGACTGAACGTCTATATTTTGCATGCCACAGTAGAGGTCGTCAAATATGACAGGCTCATCCGACGCATGAAAACGTAAGCTTGGGCGGCGCGTGCGGCTTTTTTCTTCGACCTCGGCGGGCGTCAAATTTCGGCATAAACCGGGGTAGCGGAACGCGCCGTCACCTGCGTGGGGCGCGGAGGCCGCGTGCAGCTCCGCGCGGGTGCAAAAGCACGGGTAAACATCGTTTTTGGCGCGGAGTTCACTTAACGCCGATTCGTATAGTTCGCGGCGCGCGCTTTGGTAATAGGGGGCGTGGGTGCGCTCGTGGCCGGGGCCTTCGTCCCAAGTGAGGCCGAGCCATGAGAGATCGTCCATTAAAAGCTCGGCTTTTTCGCGTGTGCAGCGGTCGGGGTCGAGGTCTTCGATGCGCAGGAGCATCTCGCCGTTTTGGCTGCGCACGGAAAGCCACGCAAGAAGCGCGCAACAGAGGTTGCCAAGGTGCATGCGCCCCGAGGGGCTGGGCGCGAACCGCCCGCAGACAGGGGTAGGTTGTGAGGTGGACATACTAAAAATCCTTTCGGAGAAAATTTAAAATTATAAAATCATTTTACCGCAGATTTTGGGCGCGCGCAACGGTTTTGGGACGGAGAAGTGAATTGACAGGTGTGCACCAAACGGGTAAAATGATATAGCAAAGTTTTGCACAGCCCGCGGCAACGGCGGTTAAAAGTTTCGCCCGCCTTTTCAAAGGCGGCGGAATCCAAGGGCAGCACCCTTGGTCGAGCTCCGCAGAGCTCGAAGCTCTTTAGATTTTAGAACAAGAGGATATCAAAATGAACGAAAAAGAAATCTCGGAAATTCGCCGCCGATTCAGGGCGGATAAAAGCAATATCACCCATGTGCGCGGGTGCTACGTCAACGAAAAGCAGGAAATCGTCTCGCAATTCGACCAGCCGCTCTCCCTGCTGCCGCAGGAGGAATGCGAAAATATGCTTTCCGTGCTGCGCCGTACGCTTTCCGGCACGCTCGGCAAAAATCTCATCGAAATGCCGTTTACGACTGCGCAGGTCATTGACAGCGATGAGCACCGGCTGCTGATGGCGCTGCGCGACTCAAAGCTTACCGATGAAGAAGCCGTACGGATGTTTTTTGAGAAGGTCATCGCATCATACAGACCCGAGGGTACGTATCTCATTTTGCTCGCGAACGATACATACGACGTGCCGTACCGCGCAAAGGACGGCGAAACGCTGGAGGATGCCTCGGAGAATATCTATAATTACGTTCTGTGTACCGTCTGCCCCGTGAAGCAGACAAAGCCCGTTTTGGGGTACGACGTGCCGGAGAATACGTTCCACAACCGCGACATCGATTGGCTTGTTTCCGCGCCGCAGCTGGGCTTTTTGTTCCCGTCGTTCACCGACCGCAGCGCCGATATTTACAGCGCCATGTACTACTGCCGCAGCGCTTCGGAAAGCTACGATGAATTTATAGACGCGGTGTTCAACCGCGAAGCGCCCATGCCCGCAGAGGAGCAGAAAACGACGTTTGGCACGATTTTGGGCGATGCCTTAAATGATGCGTGCAGTTTAGACGTCGTACAGACTGTGCACAGCCGCCTTTGCGGGATGATTGAGGAGCACAAGGCGAGCAAGGATCCGGAGCCGCTGACCATTACGGGACGCACGATGAAAACGATGCTGACCGCTTGCGGCGTGCCGGGCGAGAAAGCCGAAAAGTTTGAGGAAGCCTGCGCGGAGCAGTTCGGCGCGGACGCGGCACTCAGCCCACGCAACCTTGTGGAGACGAAGAAATTCGAGATCGAAACGCCGGAGGTGCAAATTCGCGTCGACCCCGAGTACAGCGAGTGGATCGAGACGCGCTACATTGACGGCGCACCGTATATCCTCATTCCTGCCGGCGCGGGCGTGCAGGTGAACGGCGTGCCGATCGCCATCACTCGCCCGGATGTGGAATACGAGGAGGAAGAATGATGGAAATCAAAGAACTGAACATGGACGTTTTAAAACGGCGAGGGTAAGGTCATCGGCTACTTCGAGCGCCACGAAATGCACTGGGATTTCAGCGCCCCCGGTAAGCCTGTTGCGGTGCCGAAGCTGGAAGCAGGATATTAAGACAAAACAAGCGGCGCACAGGGTGTGAAAACTCTGTGCGCCGCTGATTTTATGTGCTTTTAAATTTACTCGAAATCAGCGTTCATGAAGAGCTCGAGCATTTTGACCGTCGCTTTGATATCCTTTTGGCTCACGATGGCGTTCGGGCCGTGGGTGTAGCGGGTGACGACCGAGAAGCCGATCGTTTTGATGCCGCCGCCGACAAGCGTCATGGCGCCTGCGTCCGTGCCGCCGACATAGATGACGTCTTTCTGGTACGGGACGTTGTGTTCTTTGCACAGCGCGATGGATTTATTCACAAGGCCTTCGTCGCTGATGGAACCGGTGTCGGAGATTTTGATGGCGACGCCGTGGTCGAGCGCGTTGCTGCCCTCCAAATCGCCCGGACGGTCGTGGCACGGGGTGACGTCCACCGCGACGCCGATGTCCGGCTGAATACGCTGCGCCGTGACCTGCCCGCCGCGCGTGCCGACCTCCTCCTGCACGGTGAACGCGAGGTAGACGTCGTTCTTCGGCTTTTTCACGTTCATTATCGCCGCCAGCAGCATATAGCAGCCGACGCGGTCGTCGATGGCCTTTGCGGTGATGTAGCCCGGCGCAAGCTCCGTGTACGAGCCCTCATAGCATGCAACGTCGCCGACATCGACGTATTTTAAAACTTCTTCCTTGCTGTGCAGACCGATGTCGATGTAGCAATCGGTATAGCGCTTATAGCCGCCGGCGCTCAGCTTTTCCGGCGGGATGCGGCTTGCGACCACGCCAACCACGCCGTTGCGGAAGCGGACGCGGCTCTGGTACGTTGTAAACGTCCAGCAGCAGCCGAGCTCCTTAAACATAATGCGGCCGTCTTCCTCAATTTTAATGACCTGAAAGCCGATCTCATCGGTGTGGGCGGCAAGCTCTATGCGCTTTTTGTGCTCGCCCGTGCCCTTAAAATAGGCGATGACGCTGCCGTTTGGGTCGGTGGTAATGTCGTCAGCAAGCGGGGCTAACTTTTCTTTAATATAGTCTGCAACGGCGGTCTCGTAGCCGCTGACGCCGTGCAGTTGGGTGAGTTCTTCAAATAACTTCATACGGGTTTTTCTCCTCTGAACGGGGCAGAAAGCCGTAGTCCGGCGTTATTCTGCCATGACGGACGCAATGTCTTTGCAGAGTGCGTCCACGTTTTCGTCCGTCGTCGCCCAGCTTGTACAAAGGCGGACGGCGCTATGTGTTTCGTCCACGCGCGCCCAATAGGAATACTTGTACTTTTCCGCGAGCTTTTCGAGCGCAGTATCCGGGAAAATGGGGAACTGCTGGTTCGTCGGCGAGGGGGCAAAGAACGCGCAGCCTGCATCTTCGCACGCTTTTGCGATGCGCTTTGCCTGCCGCACGGCTTTTTCGCTGATCTTGAAATAAAGATCGTCCGTGAAAAGCTCGTCAAACTGAATACCGAGCAGACGACCCTTAGCCAGCATGCCGCCGCGCTGCTTGATGTGGTAGCGGAAATCCGTTTTGAGCGCCGGGTTCGTGATTACGACCGCTTCGCCGAACAAAGCACCGACCTTCGTGCCGCCGATGTAGAAGACATCGGAAAGCGCGCAGAGATCTGCGAGCGTCACGTCATTTTCGGGGGCCGTCAGGCCGTAGCCGAGACGTGCGCCGTCAATAAAGAGGTACAGTCCGCAGCGCGTGCAGACATCGTGCAGGGCGGTCAGCTCCGCTTTGGAATATAACCCACCGTTTTCCGTGGGCAGGGAGATGTAAACGAGCTTCGGCTGCACCATGTGCTCAAAGGACGCGTCGTTCACGTGCGCTAGATATGCGTTTTCCACCTGCTCTGCGGTAATCTTGCCGTCCGGGGTGGAGGGCAGAGGCAGCACTTTGTGACCCGTTGCTTCCACCGCGCCGGTCTCGTGCACGTTGATGTGCCCGGTGTCTGCGCTCAGCGCACCCTGATGCGGGCGAAGAATCGCTGCAATAACGGTGGCATTCGTCTGCGTGCCGCCGACGAGAAAATGCACGTCCACGTCCTCGCGACCGCATGCTTTACGGATCTTCGCGCGCGCCAAATCGCAAATTTCGTCCTCGCCGTAGCCGACAGTCTGCATCATATTCGTTTCACAAAGGCGCTTTAAAATGTTCGGGTGGCAGCCTTCGGTGTAATCACAGTTAAAGTAAATCAAAATTTCGCTTCCTTCCGTATCCCGCCGCACAGAGAAAATCTCCGCCGAACGGAACTGAATGCAAGCACAGACGAGTGAGCTTGCAAAAATACACCCGTTTGCGCTATACGAATAAATATACCATGCAAAACTGGGTTTGTAAAGCATACGTTATGCAAAAATCATGGGCTTTGTTTTTGGTGATGTATGTCGTGCGCAAAATTGCCCGCAGAGTGATAACATCAGGCGCAAGCCAAATAGCACAGTGAAGCCAAACCATACGCCGCAGGCGTATAGCATTGCGGCGCAAAGTGCCGAAAACGGGTGCATTTTTACGGCGAAAATGCTTGACAAAGCGGGGCGGCTATTGTATAATACAAAGGCTGTAAAGAAAAAAACTTTACAGCAGGGCGCTTGAAATTGGAAACGCCCGGAAACGGAGCGAACTATGGCAAAGGATCTGCGCATCACGTTCCTGCTGGATTTTTACGGCGACATGCTCACCGAAAAGCAGCGCGAGGTCGTGGAATGCTATTATAACGAAGACCTTTCTTTAGCGGAGATTGCAGAGGAGAAGGGCATCACGCGGCAGGGCGTGCGCGATGGCATCAAGCGCGCCGAACAGCAGCTTCTTGAAATGGAAGAACGGCTGGGTCTTGCAAAGCGCTTCCGCAGCGTGCAGGAAGAACTGACGCAGATCTGCGACCACGCGTTACAGATCGAAGCGGAAAACGAAAAGAACGGCGGCGACCCGGTTATTCGGCAGAACGTGGAGAGCATTTTGCGCTCCGCAAAGAAGCTGACGGACTGAGCGGCGCGGCTCTGAAAGGATTTTTACATGGCGTTTGAAGGTCTTGCCGACAAGCTCGGCAACGCGTTTAAAAAGTTAAAAAGCAAAGGCAAGCTGACGGAAAGCGACGTTAAGGAGGCCATGCGCGAGGTGCGTTTGGCGCTTCTCGAAGCCGACGTCAACTACAAGGTCGCAAAGGACTTTACCGCGCGCATTACGGAACGCGCCGTGGGCGAGGACGTTATGGAAAGCCTCACCCCCGCGCAGATGGTCATCAAGATCGTCAACGAAGAGCTGACGGCTCTGATGGGCGGCAGCGAAGAGCGGCTGAAAATGCCCGCGCACCCGCCGGCTGTCATCATGATGTGCGGCTTGCAGGGTGCCGGTAAAACGACGCACAGCGCAAAGCTTGCGAAAATGCTGAAAAGCCGCGGCAGCCGTCCGTTGCTCGTTGCAGGCGATATTTACCGCCCGGCGGCAATCAAGCAGTTACAGGTCGTGGGCGCACAGGCCGGCGTACCCGTCTTTGAGATGGGCACCGAAGACCCGGTGAAGATCGCGCAGGCGGCTGTTCGCCACGCGCGCGACTACGGCAACGATTACGTCATCATCGATACCGCAGGCCGTCTGCAGATCGATGAAGCGCTCATGAATGAGCTGAAAAATATAAAAGAAGCGGTGAACCCCACGGACATTCTGCTCGTGGTGGACGCCATGACCGGCCAGGAGGCCGTGAACGTCGCAAAGTCGTTTGATGATCTGCTCGACATCACGGGCGTGATTTTAACAAAGCTCGACGGCGATACCCGCGGCGGTGCGGCGCTTTCCGTTAAGGCCATCACCGGCAAGCCCATCAAGTTCGCCGGCACGGGCGAAAAGATTGACGACCTCGAGGTTTTCCACCCCGACCGTATGGCGAGCCGTATCCTCGGCATGGGCGACGTGCTGTCCCTCATCGAAGACGCACAGGCGAAAATTGACGAAAAGTCCGCGGCGCGCACCGCAGAGCGCATGATGCAGAATAAGATGGACTTCAACGACCTCTTGGAGCAGTTCCGGCAGGTGAAGAAGATGGGCCCGTTAAAGGGCATCCTCTCGAAGTTGCCCGGCATCAACAGCTCGAAGCTCGATGAAATGGACATTGACGACCGCATTATGGACCGCAACGCGGCGATCATCCTTTCCATGACCCCCGAAGAACGCGCAAAGCCGGAGCTTTTGCAGGCTTCCCGCAAGCGCCGTATCGCGGCAGGCTGCGGCATGAAGGTGGAAGACGTCAACCGTCTTTGCAACCAGCTCAAGCAGATGCAGAAGCTGATGAAGCAGTTCGGCGGCAAAAAGGGCAAGAAAATGATGGCGCGTATGGGCGGCATGGGCGGTTTCGGCGGCCCGGATATGGGTGGCATGGGCGGCTTCCCAATGTAAATGCGATAAAGAAACGAACTTCATTTGTTTCTTACGCAAGATGTATATTGAATTGTAAATATTGCCGACGAATCGTTGGTTAATAGATAAAACTTATTTTTTATAATATGGAGGAAATTACCATGGTTAAGATCAGACTTCGCAGAATGGGTGCTAAGAAGGCTCCTTTCTACCGCATCGTTGTTGCAGATTCCCGTTACCCGAGAGACGGCCGTTTCATTGAGGAGATCGGCTACTACAACCCGATGGAAGAGCCGAGCGTTGTAAAGGTTGATCCGGAAAAGGCAAAGGCTTGGATGGAAAAGGGCGCACAGCCGACCGATACCGTTAAGGCACTGTTCAAGAAGCACGGTGTTATCTGATTGCCCGTCTTCTCGTTTGAGAAAGGAACAATCTTATGCAGGAATTACTGAAAATCATCGCGCAGGGTCTTGTTGAAAAGCCGGAAGAGGTTTCCGTTACACTCGATGAGCCCAAGGAAGACGGTTCCGTCGTCTATCATCTTCACGTTGCGGAAGAGGACATGGGCAGAGTAATCGGCAAGCAGGGCCGCATTGCGAAAGCGATTCGCGTTGTTATGCGTGCCGCAGCAACACGCAGCAGCGAAAAGGTCGTTGTTGAGATCGATTGATCGAAAGAGGGACGCACGGGCTTCGTGCGTCCTTTTTATATTAAAAGAGAGGAAGGCTTTCGCTGCGGCAGAGCCGAGGAAAACACATGAAAAAACAATTTCTGGAAGCGGGAAGGATCGTGGGTACGCACGGCGTACGCGGCGAAATGCGCGTGGAACCGTGGTGCGATTCCGCCGATTTTCTGAAAAAAGTGAAGACCCTGTATTTTGACGGCGGCAAAACGGATGCCGGGCTCCTATCTTCCCGCGTACACAAAAGCCTTTTGCTGGTGCGCTTAAAGGGCGTGGAAAGCGCCACACAGGCCGACCTGTACAGGGGCAAAATTCTATATCTTGACCGAAACGACGTACGCCTGCCGAAAAACCGCTACTTCGTGGAAGATCTCATCGGCCTTCATGTCATCGATGACGCAACGGGCGCGGAATACGGCACGGTGCAGGACGTTTTCGAGACCGGTGCGAACAACGTGTACCGCATTGTAAACGGCGCGGGCGAGGAATTTCTGTTCCCCGCCGTGGACGCCATGATTGCGAAGACGGACATTGAAAGCGGAAAGCTGTTTGTAAAGCCCATTCCGGGTATTTTCGGCGACGGCGCGGAGACCGTGCCCGTAAACGCCGGGGAGGCAGCGGATGCGGATTGATATTGTGACACTTTTCCCCGAAATGTGCGAGAATATTTTGAACGAGAGCATCATCGGCCGTGCGCGCGCACGCGGGTATTTGCAGGTATGCTGTCACCAGCTGCGCGACCATGGTGAGGGCGTGCACAAGCGCGTGGACGACTGTACGTTCGGCGGCGGAAAGGGCATGCTTTTGATGGCGCAGCCCATAGCGAAGGCGTTTGACGAGATCATCGAACAAACCGCCGTGCGTCCGCATATTGTGTATATGTCCCCCCGCGGACGGGTCTTAGACCAGGAAAAAGTGAAGGAGCTCGCCAAAAACGAGAATATCATCGTGCTTTGCGGGCATTATGAGGGTGTGGATGAGCGCGTTTTGGAGGAATACGACGTGGAAGAAATCTCCATCGGCGATTTTGTCCTGACGGGCGGCGAGCTGCCCGCCGTAATCCTCACCGATGCCGTGGCGCGCATGCTGCCCGGCGTGCTTTCTGAAGACGTGTGCTTTGAGGAAGAAAGCCATTATGACGGGCTTTTGGAATATCCGCAGTATACCCGTCCCTCTGCTTGGCGCGGCAGAGAAGTGCCGCAGGTGCTTTTAAACGGCCACCACGAAAATATTAAAAAGTGGCGGCGCGAGCAATCTTTGAAGGTCACGCAGAAAGCCCGCCCGGACCTCTTTGAAAAAGCTGAGCTGACTGCGGAAGAAAAACGCGCTTTCGGCAGAAAATAAGCGGATTTTAGGAATGTTTAACCCTCTGTGGCGAACTGATTTTACGAAATGTTTTCAACAAGCAGAGCAAAATGCACAAACACGGATCGTTTCATAGCGATATGCCACGGGCATATATCCAAAAATGGGGTACCCCGCTTGACGGGGGGACAAATTATGCTATAATAACTTATATTGAAGCATTTTGAGCTTTAGAATCATGTTTGACATTCAGAGTATGTAATGTATTACTTACAGGAGAGTGAATCGCAATGTGTGTTAAGAAGGACGTTTTGGTTCAGAATCAGGTTGGTCTCCATGCAAGACCGGCAACTTTCTTCATCCAGAAGGCAAACGAGTTTAAGTCTTCCATCTGGGTTGAGAAGGATGAGCGCCGCGTAAACGCAAAGAGCCTGCTGGGCGTTCTGTCTCTGGGCATCGTCGGCGGTACGTCGATCGACATCATCGCTGATGGTTCCGACGAGCAGGAAGCTGTTGACAGCCTCGTGGCTCTTGTTGAATCCGGCTTTGCCGAATAATTTCAGCTTGTCAAAACGGCGCCTATCGGAGCATTTCCGGTAGGCGTTTCTTCTTTCTCAGTCGCTTAGTGACTGAGCCGCATGGAGGTGCGCATGGTACAGCTTACGGAAGAAAAAATGGCACATATCAAAGAGCTGCGCAAAAAGGCGATGAAGCTGCCGCTTCACCCGGGCGTGTACATCATGCACAGCCGCGATGATACCATCATCTACATCGGCAAGGCGAAAGCGCTTAAAAACCGTGTCAGCCAGTATTTCGGCTCGGATAAAAACCATAATGAAAAGGTGCGCCGCATGGTCTCGAATGTCGAGTATTTCGAGTATATTCTGACAGACAGCGAGTTTGAAGCGCTCATTTTGGAAAGCAGTTTAATCAAGCAGCACCAGCCGAAGTACAACATCCTCTTAAAGGACGATAAGGGGTACAGTTATATTAAGGTGACAGCGGGCGACTGGCCGCGCATTTCGGAGACGAAGCAGGTCCTGAATGACGGCGCAAAGTATATCGGCCCATACCTTTCCGCGTGGACAATCAAGGACACCGTGGAGGAGGCGCGGAAGATTTTCCGTCTGCCGTCCTGCACGCGCAAATTCCCGCAGGAGATCGGCCGCGGCCGCCCGTGCCTCAACTACTACATCAAGCAGTGCTGTGCCCCGTGCCGCGGGCACGTGAGCCAAAAGGAATACAACGAGGCCGTGCAGGAGGCGCTTGATTTCATCCGCGGCGGCACAAGCGATTCCGTGCGCACGCTGACGGAGAAAATGAACGAGGCGGCTGAAAATCTCGATTTTGAGCTTGCCGCGCGCATCCGCGACCGCATTACGGCCATCAACAAGCTGAAAGAGCGCCAAAAGGTTGTCGCAAGCCGCGTGCCGGAACAGGACGTCATCGCGCTCGTGCTCGGCGGCGAAAAGGTGAGCATTCAGGTGTTCCGCTTTGCGGGCGGCAGACTGTATGACCGCGAATCGTTTTTGTTAAACGCCGACGACGAGCCGGAGCAGATCCGCAGCGAATTTGTCATGCAATATTATTCGATGCGCGATAAGATCCCGCCCGTCATCACGATAGACGGCCCCGTCAACGACGACGGCGTCCTTGAAGAATGGCTGACGAAAAAGGCGGAGCGCCGCGTGAAGTTCCACATTCCGCAAAAGGGCGAACAGAAGCAGCTTGTGGAAATGTGCCGCACGAACGCCGCGGAAGCGCTTGCGCAGGCTATGGGCCGCGCCACGGGCCGTGAGACCTCCGCGCTCGATGAACTGCGCCAGCTCTTAAACCTGCCCAAAACGCCGGAATATATTGAATCCTACGATATTTCAAACCTTGCTGGCGGCGAGAACGTTGCGGGTATGATCGTGTTTGAAAACGGTCGCCCGCTGAAAAGCGCGTATCGCAAGTTTAAAATCAAGACTGTCGTCGGACAGGACGACTACGGCAGCATGCGCGAGGTCATCCGCCGCCGTTTTGAAGAATACCGCGCCGCCGATAAGCCCGAGGGCTTCGGCAGACTGCCCGACCTCATTCTGCTCGACGGCGGCAAAGGGCACGTGGGTGCCATACGTCCGCTTCTGCGCGAAATGGGCATCGACGTGCCGGTATACGGCATGGTAAAGGATGATAAGCACCGCACGCGCGCCATCACGGAGGACGGCGGCGAAATCGCCATTCAGTCTACGCGCGCGGTGTTCACACTGGTGTCGAGCATTCAGGACGAGGTGCACCGCTTTGCCATCGGCTACCACCGCCAGCAGCGCAAAAAGGCGACCATCTCCACCACGCTCACGTCCATTCCGGGTATCGGCGAAACGCGCGCCAAAGCGCTGATGAAGCACTTTACAACCATACGCGCCGTCAGCGAGGCGACGGAGGAAATGCTGGAGGAAACGCCCGGCATGAACGCCCCTGCCGCCCGCGCCGTCTACCGTTATTTCCACAGCGAAGAAAACGACGGGGAATAACGTTGTTCCTGCGTATTTTTCGACGTTTCTCTGCAAAAACTGTGCAAAAACGGTTGACATATTTCTATTCAAATGAGATAATAACTTGAAGTGTGTCCGTACATGTTTTTTAGATTTCGGACACGGACTTCCAAAAGAGAAAGGAGTGTTCGGCTGTGCGTATCATAACCGGTTCCCGCCGAGGCAGAAAATTGAAAACGCTCCCGGGCGATGCTGTGCGTCCCACGCCGGACCGCGTAAAAGAGGCGCTTTTCAACATTTTGCAGTTTGATCTGGAGGGCCGCGTGTTTCTCGACCTGTTTGCGGGCTCCGGCCAGATCGGTCTCGAGGCGCTCAGCCGCGGCGCAAAGCGCGCTGTGTTCGTAGACAGCGCCAAGGCATCCTGCGGCGTCGTGCTGGAGAACATTCACACCACAGGGTTTGAAAATGAAGCGCAGGTGATGAACGCGGAGTATGCATCGTATCTGCTGCGCTGCACCGAGACCTTCGATATCGCGTTTCTCGACCCGCCGTATCGCACAGGCACGCTCACAAAGGCGCTCCTTGCGGTCACGCCGCACATGAACCGCGGCGGCATCGTGATCTGCGAGCACCCCACGGACGAAGAGCTGCCGGAGACGGCGGGGGAATTCGTGCGCGTGCGCGACTACCGTTACGGAAAAATCTTGCTGACTGCGTATCGCCATCAAAGCATGGTGTAAGCGCAAAAAGGGCGGTATATCAATGAGAATAGGGATCTGTCCGGGCAGCTTTGACCCGGTCACGCTGGGACACATGGACATCATCTCCCGTGCGTGCAAAATTTTCGACAAAGTCATCGTCGCGGTACCGGTAAACCCGGATAAGCGCGCGAGCTTTACGGTGGAGGAGCGCATGGAAATGCTGCGCACCGTCACGACCGATATGGAAAATGTGGAGGTAGACTGTGTGCGCGGTCTTCTGGCGGATTACGCAAGCGAAAAGCATGCGGCTGCCATTGTGAAGGGTCTGCGCGCAATCTCCGACTTTGAATATGAATTTCAGATGGCGCTCACCAATAAAAAGCTGAACCCGGAGTTTGAAACGCTGTTCCTGCCGACCAGCATCGAGCACATGTTCCTCAGCTCCAGCATGGTCAAGCAGATTGCGGGCTTCGGCGGCGATATTTCCCATTTTGTGCCCGAGTGCCTTTTAGAGAAAATAAATCAGAGACTTTGCCGCACGGCAGACTGAATGCGGCTAAAAATACGAAAGGAATGGATTTTTTATGAGCAACACGCAGGCAACCGTAGAAGATTTGATCGATGAATTGACCGACGTACTGGAGAAAGGCTGGCACCTTCCCTTTGCAGGCGGCAAATCGTTTATAGATAGCGAAGACGCAAAGCAGATCCTTGATGAGATTCGCGAGGCGATCCCGTCCGAAGTGCGCAAGGCGAAGGCCATCGTCGCAGACCGCGCCCAGATCATCAGCGAGGCACAGCGCGAGGCCGAGACCATCGTGCGCGTCGCAGAGGAGAAGGCAAAAGCACTCGTCAACCAGGAAGAGATTGTGCGCCAGGCACAGGCAAAGGCAAACGACATCATGGCGCAGACGCAGGAGAAATTCCGCAGCATGCAGAAGGCCTCCAACGACTATGTGGAAGATCTGCTCCGCCGCACAGACGACGCGATGAGCGCCAACCTTGCAGAGCTGAGAAAGACCCGCCAGTCCATCCACGGCACGAGCGCACAGCAGTAATTTAAGAGCTTTAAACGGCAGTTCGCGGCAGTTGGGCGAACTGCCGTTTTTATTAAAATGAGCGAACGGAAACGGCGGTTTAAAGTCTTTAGTCAAGTTTTCCTCGAGAAAACTTGCGGATTCTTAGGGCGGCGCCCTAAGTCGCCATTCGCAATGGCGAAATCCTTTTGCCTACCCAAAAACTAAGAAGGTAACCTAAAACGTCCACTGGACGTTTTAGGTGTAGAGAACCCGGTTGCATGGGTTCCCTGAAAGGGCGACAGCGCCGCTCTTTTTATAAATGACCTACGTTTTCCACAAAAAGCGTGTAAACGGAGCCGCTTCCGAAAACCGGGAATGTGAACAAACTGCAAAAGTTTTTTTGCATGAGAATGCACAGAATTTTCAACATGGCGCTATTTTGCCGAAAATCGGAAAATATACGAACAAAACCCAAGGAAAATATCGGAAATCCGCGCTTTTTCATCGAACATGGTAAACATAAATTTTTTTGCCGCGGGTTGATTTTCTATGCGGGATAAGGTATAATGGACGTGCAAGCAGCGAAAACCCTGCGGAAAACCGCATGGGCTTTGGATTTTCATTGCCTTTTCGCCCCGCTTGGCACTCATCCGCCCGGCTTTTTTCGGGTAAAGTTCAATGAGGAGTGTCTGCCGGAACGCATCCGTTCCGCCGGACAAATATATCATGAGTGAAATTCATTTTGAGCATAAACCGGTGCTGTTCAAAGAGACCATTGAGTCCTTGAACATCGACCCGGAAGGCACCTATATAGACGGCACCGCGGGCGGCGGCGGCCACTCCGGCGCGATTTTACAGCGCCTGACAACGGGCACGCTGCTTTCCATCGACCGCGACCCGGACGCCATTGCCGTTGTGAAAGAGCGGCTCGGTAAATATCCCGGCTCCGTCGTTGCCATGGGCAACTTCTGCGATATGGACAAGATCGCCTTAGAGCACGGCATCGTTAATGTCGACGGCGTGCTGCTCGATATCGGCGTTTCGTCCTATCAGCTCGATACCGCAGAGCGCGGCTTTTCCTACCACGCTGACGCCCCGCTCGATATGCGCATGAGCCAAAGCGGCACCTCGGCCGCAGACCTTGTAAACACACTCTCTTGGCAGGAATTGGCTGAGATCATCAGCCGTTACGGCGAAGATAAAAGCGCGGTGCGCATTGCAAAGGGCATTGTGAAAGCGCGCGAAGAAAAACCGATTGAAACTACCTTAGAACTTGCGGAGATCATCCGCGAAAGCGTGCCGGCAGCGGTGCGCCGCGCGGAGGGCCACCCGGCCAGAAGAACGTTTCAGGCGCTGCGCATTGCGGTAAACGGCGAGCTGGACGCGCTCAAAAAGGGTCTTGCGGCGGCGTTCGGGCTGTTAAAGCCCGGCGGCAGGCTTTCCGTCATCACGTTTCATTCGCTTGAAGACCGCATCGTCAAGCAGCAGATGAACAAGTGGTGCGAGGGCTGCACTTGCCCGAAAGATTTCCCCGTGTGCGTGTGCGGCAACAAGCCGAAGGGCAAGCTCATCTACAAAAAGGGTCTTGCGCCGAGCGAGAAAGAGCTTCGCGAAAACCCGCGCGCCCGCAGCGCAAGGCTGCGCGTTATTGAAAAACTGTGAGATTTTGAAAAATTAGGGTATCCCTGAGAGAATACAGCTGAATTTGTTGGGATAAGTTTCCGAAAGGAGGAAACAATATGGCATCTACATCAAACGCATACGATTTTGATCTTTTCGACAGCAGAGATCACGGCAGCGCGGCACCGAAGCTTCCGGAGCCGAAAGCGCCCCAAAAACAAAAACAGAAAAACAATGTGGTGAAGCTGGATGAAAAACAGCTGCGCCGCAGTCACAGACACAGTGCGAACACGGTCAAAATGCTCATGAATCTTGCGGTGGTGCTGGTCATCGTCGGCGCCATCGGTGCGGTGGTGTTCAGTCAGGTGCAGCTCACGGAGCTCACCGATGAGATCAACACGGCGAACGAGAGCCTTTCACAGGAGAAAAGCATTGCCATTCAGCTCGAAATGCAGGCGGCCTCCAAGCTCAATACGGAGGAGATCGAGCAGATCGCGCGCGAAAAGCTCGGCATGGAAAAGGTAGCGGACGGTCAGACCTCCTACATCAGCCTCACGCAGGATGATGAGGGCACCGTAGTGCAGGCCGAAAAGACACCGAACCTGTTGGACCGTATCTGGCAGGTCTTGCAGTCGCTCTTTTCCTGATTTAGCCTTTATACATACGAATTTTTTGCGGATACGCTGCTATTTTGCGGCATGAAAGAATACAAATGGGTTATGCGGTCCCCGGCAGAGGGGAATTTGAGAGGAGAGTTGAGAGTTTATTCTTAACTCTCATTTTTCGGTATACGGCAACTTTTGGCTGCGAATGAAGGGCGCAGCAGAAAGGACGGCATTTTTTACATGGCAAAATCAAATCGTTCCGGCGTCTGGCAGCGCACAATGGTCATCGTGGGCTTTGTGCTGGTGCTCGGGTTTGGCGCCGTTATCACAAACCTTGTCCGCCTGCAGCTTGTCAACGGCGAGACCTTAAAGACCGATGCGGTCGACCAGAGCTTGCAATCCACGCAGCTTACGCCCTCGCGCGGCACCATTTACGACGCCACGGGCACAAAGGTCTTGGCGCAGAGCGCCAGCGTGTGGACGGTCGCCTTGGAGCCGAACTACATCGATGAAGGCGACGACGTGAAGATTGCAAAGGGCCTTTCCGAAATTTTAGGGCTCGATTACGATGCTGTCTTAAAAAAAGCGCAGCAGAACAGCTACTTTGTCTATGTCAAGCGCAAGGTGGAGACCGAGGTGCGCGATGAGATCGTGCAGTATATCAAGGACGAAAAAATCGGCCGCGGCATCACGCTGATGGAAGACTACAAGCGCTATTATCCCTACGGCACCACGGCTTCTACGGTGCTCGGCTTCACGGGCACGGATAATCAGGGTCTTGCGGGCATTGAAACGGAATACGACAGCGAGCTTACCGGCACGGCGGGCCGCCTTGTCAGCGCGAAGAACGCACAGGGCGACGACATGCCGTTCCAGTACGACCAATACGTGCAGGCGCAGGACGGCTACGACCTTGTGCTGACGATCGACGAGACCGCACAGAGCATCGTAGAAAAGCATCTGCAGGCGGGCCTTGAGGCCTGCGGCGCGCTGGAGGGCGGCACGGCCGTTCTGATGAACGTCAAGACCGGCGCCATTTTGGCGCTTTCCACGAAGGGCGACTACGACCCGAACGACCCGTTCACCATTTCGCAGGAGGCCGAAGACGCCATCCCGGAAAAGGTGGAGGACGCGCTGAAAAAAGCGCAGGAAAAGGAGCAGCAGGAATTAAACACCTTACAGCTTGCCATCGATAACGCCGAGACCGACGAGGAGCGCGCGGAAGCGAAAAAAGCCCTTGCGGATTACGAGCGCATCGACGTCACCGCACTGCGCGACGAGCTCACCGATCAAATGTGGGCCGAAGCACAGAATAAGCAGTGGCGAAACAAAGCCGTCAGCGATACGTACTACCCCGGTTCCGTTTTCAAAATGGTCACGGGCTCCATGGCAATGGAATCCGGCGTAGCCTCCGAAGACTCCACGTACACCTGCACCGGTCAGTGGGTGTTTGATGATCCCACCATCGATCCCATCAGCTGTTGGTACCACGCCGGTCACGGCACGGAAACGCTGGTGGACGGCATCTGCAATTCCTGCAACCCGTACATGATCTGGCTGGGTCAGAAAATGGGCCGCCACACGTTCTTCAATTTCTTTGAAGCCTTCGGCTTTACGCAGCGCACGGGCATCGACCTGCCCGGCGAAGCAGACAGCCTTTATTTTAGCGAAGACGAGCTCAATATCGTCGAGCTTGCAACGTCTTCGTTCGGCCAGAACTTCTCCATCACACCGATTCAGATGATCACGGCCATTGCTGCCGTGGCAAACGGCGGTTACCTTGTGCAGCCGCACGTCGTAGACCGCATGCTGGACAGCGACGGCAACATTGTCAAAACGACCGATACCAGCTACAAGCGTCAGGTCATCTCCGAAGATGTCTCCAAGCGCATGACGGCTATTCTCCAGAAAAACGCCACAAGCGAAAGCGGCAAAAACGGCTATGTCGCCGGTTACCGCGTGGCGGGCAAGACCGGTACGTCCGAAAAAGTCGCACTGTATTATCAGGATCTGGCAGAGGGCAACGACCGCGGCATGCAGTACGTCGTTTCCTACGGCGGCTACGCCCCGGCGGATGACCCGCAGTACGCCTTGCTCGTTTTCTACGACGAGCCGCAGATCGGCGGCGCGTCCGGCGGCACGCAGGCCGGCCCGATCTTCGCCGCCATCATGGAAGAGGTGCTCCCGTACCTCGGCGTAGACCCGCAGTATACGGAATCGGAATATGAAAATCTCTCCGCCACCGCGCCGAACGTCATTGGCATGACCATGGCAGAAGCGAAAAGCCATCTGGAAGAGCAGGGCTTCAGCGGCACGGTTGTCGGCGACGCCGAAGACGACGCGCTCGTCACAGTGCAGGTGCCGTCTCCGGGTGCATCTATCCCGAAGGAAGGCATGGTCGCGCTTTACACCGAAGAGCCGGATCCCGAAACGTATGTGGAGGTACCGCGCTTCATCGGCTATGATATCGATACTTGCCGCTACTTGGCGGGCCTTGCCGATGTGCAGGTGCTCGTTGTGGGCGACGGCGATTCCGGCTACGCACAAAGTCAGGATATCGCAGAGGGCACCAAGGTCAAGCGCGGCTCCGTCATCCGCATTTCGTTCGTCAGCTCCGGCGGCGTCGAAGCGGCGGGCAACACCTCAACGAACAGCGAAGAGTAAAAACATACATTGAGAGGGTAGGAAAGGAAGTTCATAACGTATGGATATTGTACTGTATTGCCTTGCAATCGTCATTGCGGCGGTCATCACAGGGCTGCTCGGTTACTTCATGGTGCCGTTTCTGCACAAGATCAAATTTGGCCAGACCATTCGAGAGGTCGGCCCCAGCTGGCATAAAAACAAACAGGGCACGCCCACCATGGGCGGCCTTATGTTCATCATCGGCAGCTCCGTCGCGGCGGTCATCTGCATCGCATTTTTGTGGCTGAACGGCGGCGCGGAAACGCAGCTCATGCTTGTCAAGGTCATGGCGGGCGCGCTCATGGCGGTGGGCTTTGGTATCGTCGGTTTTTTAGATGATTACATCAGCATCAAAAAGCATCGCAACCTCGGTCTCACCGAGATTCAAAAGCTCATTTTGCAGTTCATCATCGTCGGCGCGTACCTATTTTCCGTTGCACTTGCGGGCGGCACCACCGAAACGGTTATCCCGTTCCTTGGCTCCGTTGACCTCGGCTTCTTCTACTACATTCTGGCGGCTGTCTTCATCGTCGGCATGGTCAACGCCGTGAACTTCACAGACGGCATCGACGGCCTCAATACGTCCGTCACGCTCGTCGTTGCGCTCGTCTTCTCTGTTATCGCGATGCTTTTAAACCGCGTGGGGCTTTCACTTTACGCGGCGGCCATCGTCGGTGCGATGATCGGCTTCCTGTTCTGGAACGCCAACCCGGCTAAGGTCTTCATGGGCGATACAGGCTCGCTGTTCCTCGGCGGCGCAGTGTGCGCGCTGGCGTTCGGCGTGGATATGCCGATTCTGCTCATCCTCATCGGTATTATCTATATTGTAGAGATTCTCTCTGTTGTCTTACAGGTTACATACTTTAAAATTTCGCACGGCAAGCGCATTTTCAAAATGGCGCCGATTCACCACCACTTTGAAATGTGCGGCTGGAATGAGAATAAGATTTGCTTCGTGTTCAGCGGCGTTACACTTTTTGCCGGCATCATCGGCGTACTTTTGGCGGTGTTCGGCTGCTAAACGCCTGAAAATGGGATAAAATAGAAATCAACTGAAAAAAAGGAGGTTTACAGCAATGGCGCAGACAAGACGCTCCACGGCGCGCGGGCTTGAACAGGTCCCAAGCCGCCGGTTATCCGCCGTGCCCGCAGAAGAGGCGGCATCCGCAGCCGCAAGGCGCGGCAAACGGCGCGGGCGCATCAAATATAGAATTTTCACTTTGGGTCTCGGCCTTGACATGACCATGCTGTTTTTGATCCTTGTGCTGCTTGCCGTGGGACTTGTCATGATGTTCTCCGCAAGCTATGCCTACGCGTATTACTACTACGGAAACAGCTATTACTTCATTCTCCGTCAGGGTATGTTCGCCTTGGCCGGTGTTGTGCTGATGCTTGCCATCTCCACGTTCGATTATCACCAGCTGCATAAACTGAACCTGCCCGTTTTCGCCGTCTCCATTCTTTTGCTTTTGATGGTGCTCGTCTTTAAGGGCACAAAATTAGCGCCGAACAAAGGCGGCGCGGTGCGCTGGCTGAACCTCGGCTTCGTCGAATTCCAGCCGTCCGAGATCGCAAAGTTCGCGCTCATCTTGATGTTTGCGCACCTCATTGCGCTGTACGGCGAAAGGATGAAAACCTTCCGCTACGGCTTTTTGCCGTTCTTCGGTATTTTGGGCCTCATCTGCGTGCTCGTCATCGCGGAAAAGCACGTTTCCGCCACCGTCATCATCTGCCTCATCGCGTTTATCATGATGTTCGTCGGCGGCACAAAATTCCGCTATTTCGCCGTCATCGGCGGCGCGGCGGCAGCCGTCATCGGCGCGCTCGTGCTGTTTTCCTCAAAATTTGCCTACGCCATGGACCGTGTCCACGGCTGGCTTGACCCGTTTAACCCGCCGGAGGGCGTCGATACATGGCAGACGGTGCAGTCACTCTACGCCATCGGCTCCGGGCAGCTGCTCGGCGTCGGCATCGGACAGTCGAGACAAAAGTATCTCTACATTCCGGAGCCGCAAAACGACTTCGTTTTTGCCGTAGTGTGCGAGGAGCTCGGCTTCATCGGCGCGCTTATCGTCATTATCCTGTTTGCGCTTTTCATCTGGCGCGGCGTATATATCGCGCTGCATGCGCGTGACCGCTTCGGCGCTATGCTGGCGCTTGGCATCACGTTCCAGTTCGGCATTCAGGCTATCCTCAACATCTGCGTTGTCACAAACACCATCCCGAACACCGGCATCAGCCTGCCGTTCTTCAGCTACGGCGGCACGGCGCTCATCATGCTTCTTGCGGAAATGGGCGTGCTGCTGTCGGTCTCGCGGCATTCCAATACAGAAAAAATGTAAAAGGGGTATTCAATTATGCGTGTGTTATTTGCAGGCGGCGGCACCGCCGGCCACATCAATCCGGCGCTTGCGGCGGCCGGTTATCTGCGCTCCAAGCAGCCGGATGCCGAAATCCTGTACGTCGGCAACAAGGGCGGCATGGAAGAGCGTCTTGTGCCCGCAGCGGGCTTCAATTTCAAAACCATCCGCATCTCGGGTTTTCAACGTAAATTAACGGCGAAGAACATCCGCCGCAACATCAAAACCGTGTTCCGCCTGTTCTCCTCGTCTATCGAGTCTGAGCGCATCATCAAGGCGTTTAAGCCGGATATTTGCGTCGGCACCGGCGGTTACGTCAGCGGCCCCGTCATTCGCGCCGCACAGAAGCTCGGCATTCCCACCGTCATCCACGAGCAGAACGCCTATCCCGGCATGACGACTAAAGCGCTTGCAAAGCACGCGGAGTGCGTCATGCTCGCCGTGGAGGACGCGAAAAAGTACCTCGACCGCAAAGATAACTGCGTCTTCACCGGCAACCCCGTGCGCGTTTCCGTTTTGCAGGCCGAGCGCGAAGCCGCCCGCAAGGCGCTGAACCTCGACGACCGCCCGCTTGTGCTGTCGTTCGGCGGCAGCCTCGGCGCAGCGGCGCTCAATAAAGCCGCGGCATACATGCTCGGTGAAAGCGCCAAAGAGAAGAAATATCAGCACATCCACGGCTACGGCCAGCACGATGAAAAATTCCTCGACGAAGTGCACGCAGCGGGTGTAAAGGAAGAAGAAAATCCGCAGATTCGCATGCTCGAGTACATAGACAACATGCCGGAGTGCCTCGCGGCCGCCGATCTCGTCATCGGCCGCGCCGGCGCCATCACCTTAACGGAGATCGAAGCCACGGGCAAGTGCTCCATTCTGATTCCGTCCCCGAACGTCGCCGAAAATCACCAGTTCCATAACGCCATGGCGCTCGTGAACCGCGATGCCGCCGTGATGATCGAAGAAAAAGACCTCACCGGTGAAAAGCTGTGGGAAACGGTGAACACCATCCTTTCCGAGCCGGGCCGCGCCGAAAAGATCGGCAAAAACGCGAAAGCCATGGCCGTGCTGGACGCAAATGACCGCATTTACAACATCATCTGCGAAAAAGCGAAAAAGTAAACCGTAAAACGCATTTCAGGCGGACATACCCCAAAATTTTTCCGCTGCATACTATGACCGTATCCAAAGGCGCGCTTTCTGCCGCCTTACAGAATACGGGGTGTGTATATGGAAGAATATGAACTGGAACATACGGGCTGTGCCCGGCAGGAAGCGGTTTTGGTGCGCGGCGGCAATCGCCTTTGCGGCGAGCTCACCGTGCAGGGCGCGAAAAACAGCACGCTGCCGCTGCTTGCGGCGGCCATTCTCTGTGAGGGCGAAACGGTGCTGCACAACTGCCCCGCACTGTCTGACGTGCACACGGCGGTCACCATTTTGCGACGGCTCGGATGCCGCTGTACCCACACGGGCGATACCTTAACGGTCTGCGCGGACGGCATGACCCGCTGCGATATTCCCCACAGCCTCATGCGGGAGATGCGCTCGTCCATCGTGTTTTTGGGCGCGATTCTGTCCCGCTGCGGCGAAGCAAGATTGTCGTTTCCCGGCGGGTGCGAGCTCGGCCCAAGGCCCATCGATCTGCATTTGGAGGCGCTGCGCAAGCTCGGCGCAGAAATTCGCGAAGAGCACGGCTGCCTTTTATGTACCGCGCCCGGCGGGTTGCGCGGCGGGTTCGTCTCGCTTGCGTTCCCAAGCGTCGGCGCAACGGAAAACCTGCTGCTCGCCGCCGCCCGCGCCAAGGGCACAACGGTGCTCACAAACGCCGCGCGTGAGCCGGAGATTGAAGATCTCGCCGGGTACTTAAACCGCTGCGGCGCACACATTCACGGCGCGGGCGAAAGCTGCATCGTCATCGAAGGCGTGCCGCACCTTTACGGCAGCGCATACACTGTCATGCCGGACCGCATCGCCGCCGCAACATACATGGCCGCGGCCGCCGTCACGGGCGGTACGGTGCTTCTGCGTGATGTCAACAGCGAGCACCTTTTGCCGGTTTTGTCGGCGTTTGAAAGCACCGGCTGCGCCGTGATGCAGTCCGGCAGCGAATTATTATTGCGTGCACCGCAGAGATTAAAACCCGTGCGCCACGTGCGCACCATGCCGTACCCCGGCTTTCCTACGGATGCTCAGGCGCCCGTCATGACCATGGCGGCGGTGGGGGACGGCACCAGTATTTTTGTAGAGAACATTTTTGAAAGCCGCTATAAGCATGCCGGTGAGCTCAACCGGCTCGGCGCGAAGATCAAGTTAGAGGGCAAGGTGGCTGTCATAGAGGGCGTGCCGCAGCTTTCCGGTGCGCCGGTCTCGGCAGAGGATTTGCGCGGCGGCGCGGCGCTTGTCATCGCGGGCCTTGCGGCGCAGGGCGAAACACAGGTGATGCACCCGCAGTACATCGACCGCGGCTATGCGCACTTTGAAGAGAATTTAAGGGCGCTCGGCGCAGACGTATACCGAATATAGAGCGAAAAGTAAGAGATAAAACGTGAAAAACGGAGGCTGAACATGGCGCGTACTCCACGCAGCGCAGCGGAAAAGCTCGCAATGAGAAAGAAAAAAAGCAGGGCGCTGCTCCTGTTCAATATAATCGCATTCAGCGTCGTCGTCATCGGCGCGGTCCTTTTGTGCATCTTCGTGTTTTTCAAGGTGGGCAACGTCACATTTACGTCGGATGCCGGCTACGATGAAGCCGATATCCGCCGCGTGTGCGGCATCAACGAGGGCGATAACCTCGTGCTGCTGGAAACGGAAAGCCGTGAAAAAGCGCTTGAGCACCGTTTCCCGTACATTGAAAGCGCAAAGATCGTAAAGCATATCCCTTCCACCATTGAAATTGAAATTACCCCCGCCGAAACGGCGTTTTCCGTCGCGTGCGACGCGGGTTATCTCTATGTAAGTGCTTCCGGCAAGGTGCTGGAGATCGCTTCACAGCCGTGCGAGGGCACGACTGTGGTGCTCGGGGCAAATCCCACGAACACAAAGCCCAGCGAAACGATCACGTTCGGCGATGATTCCGTCAAAGAAGTCTATAACGCCATCGCGGAGCAGATGACGAAAAACGAGACGCAGAACGTCACGGAGATCAACATGACGAACCCCTACGACCTTACGCTGACGTATGATAACCGCATCACGTTCCGTTTCGGCAACATGAACGGCATGTCCTACAAAATGGCGTTTGGCCTTGAGATGCTGCGTCAAATGGAAACGAGCGGCGAGATCACCGAGGAGACTGTCGGCTCCATCGATCTTTCCGTTGTGCCGGAGAAAAATAAGGCGTTTTACGCGGAAGACCGCACCGCAGCCTCCGCCACGCCCACACCCGGTGATGCCGCAGGCCGCACGGACGGCACGGACAGCACCGCAAACGGCGACGGGGAGAACGGCGATACTGCCAATCCCACGGGTGATACCGACGGCATCACGGACCCCGCAGCAGACGACAGCGGTGACAACACGGGCGACGCCGAAAACGTGTAAAATTTGGAAGCGTTTCCTGGTTTTTCACAAGTTTTTCGGGTAATTTGAACAGCCCCGGCACCATAGATTTCCCGAAAACCGCTGTAAAGTAAAAATATTTGCAAAGGCTCACTTTTTTGCCGCTTTCATCTTGAATTTTGGCGGGAAAAGTGATAAATTATAGTGTATGAAGCTATGTAAAGCTGAAAGACTGTAAAGAACTGTAAAGGTATGGCCCTTTATGGGACGCTATCCGGCGGATTTGATCGAAGCTCGAGAGAAAACCGTTTTGAATCCGGAGGCGGCGTGATGAATGAAAATCCCGGATCCGTGCGGATCGTTAACGGTTAAAGACCAAATCAAGGAGGAACATAAAATGCCGTTTGAAATTGATAACATGCTTGAAGAGACCCCCCAGACCATTAAGGTTGTTGGTGTAGGCGGCGGCGGCGGAAACGCCGTAAACCGCATGGCAGATGCCGGCGTGCAGCACGTCGAGCTCGTCTGCATGAATACAGACCGTCAGGCACTGTCCCGCTCGCAGGCCAAGACCCGCGTGCAGATCGGTGAAAAGAATACACAGGGCAGAGGCGCAGGCTCCAAGCCGGAGGTTGGCGCAAAGGCTGCCGAGGAGAGCCGCGAGCTGATCGCAGCTACCCTCAAGGGCGCAGACATGGTCTTCGTCACCGCCGGTATGGGCGGCGGCACCGGCACGGGTGCAGCACCGGTCGTTGCAGAGATTGCAAAGGATATGGGTGCCCTCACCGTCGGCATTGTCACAAAGCCGTTCGCTTTTGAAGGCAAGCGCCGTATGGATCAGGCAGAAAAGGGCATTGCAGAGCTGCGCAAGCACGTCGATTCCCTCGTTGTCATCCCGAACGAAAGACTGAAGCTCGTCAGCGAGCAGCGCATTACGCTTGCAAACGCATTCAGCATCGCCGATGACGTTCTCCGTCAGGGCGTACAGAGCATTTCCGACCTCATCCAGATCCCGGGCATCGTCAACCTCGACTTCGAGGATGTCAAGTCCATCATGCAGGATGCAGGCTACGCACACATGGGCGTCGGTCGTGCGGCAGGCAAGGACAAGGCAGAGCAGGCAGCTGTTGCGGCTATCTCCAGTCCGCTGCTTGAGACCGCTATCGCAGGCGCCAAGGGCGTCATCATCAACATCAAGTCCTCTCCGGACATCGCCCTCGACGAGATCGATGTCGCGTCTCAGCTCATCACCGAGCGCGCAAGCGAGGATGCAAACATCATTTGGGGTGCTGCATTCGACGAGACGATGGAAGACGAGATGATGGTCACCGTTATCGCGACCGGCTTCGACGGCATGAACGGCGAAAAGACCCAGAAGCCCGCAACTCCGGCTATCAGCGACGCAGACCTCTTTGGCAACCCGTCTGCGCCGAGCACCGGCAGCACAACTTCCGTGAAGAGCGACGATGATACCTTCTCCGATATCATGTCCATCTTCAACAGAAAGTAATTTAGAATTACAAATCAAGCAGGGTATCGGTCTCGATACCCTGTCTTTATAAAATGTACTTTTGGGAGGAAAACAAAATGAGCTTGATCAAAGGCATTCACCACGTGGCACTGCGTCCGACGTATGCGCAGTTTGAAAAAGCAAAAACATTCTATCTTGACCTGCTCGGCCTCAAGGTCGTGCGCCAGTGGGGCGACGAAAAATACCCCTGCATGATGATCTCCACCGGGGACAACAGCTGCATCGAAGTGCTGCCCGTCCCGGAAGAGAACGATGTGCCGCTGGAAGGCAAGTTTGCCCATCTCGCGCTCGCAACAGAGGATACCGACGGTTGTGTCGCCCGTGTCCGTGAAGCCGGCTACGAGATCACCATCGAACCGAAAGATGTAGAGCTTTCCGACATCACCGCGCGCATTGCGTTCTGCACCGGCCCCTGCGGCGAAATCGTCGAGTTCTTTGACCAGAAGTAAGCCGATTTACAAAATTAAATCACCCAAAAGCAGAGTTTGAGGAGCTTTTCTCAAGCTCTGTTTGCATATTTGGCAGGTTTTCAGCCGCTAACCAAAAGGAGATTTTCGTTATGACCGATCTCATTTTGCGGATCTTTGTCCGCGATCATAAAAATACCGAGGATCCTGCCGTGCGCGACAAATGCGGCCGCGTGGCGGGTGCCGTCGGTATCGTCACAAATTTTCTGCTTTTTTTGATGAAGATTATCGTCGGCACGGTTTTTCACAGTGTTTCCGTCACGGCCGATGCCGTCAACAACCTCACAGATTCCGGCTCGTCCGTTGTCACGCTTATCGGCTTTAAAATGGCAAGTAAGCCGGCAGATGAAAAGCACCCGTTCGGCCACGCGCGCATCGAGTATCTTTCGGGCGTCATCGTCTCGTTCATCGTCATTTTCCTCGGGCTTCAGCTCGGCATGTCGTCCATTGAGAAAATCCTCACGCCGGAGGAAAATGCCCTCACGCCCGTCGCCCTCGTTGTGCTCGTCATTTCCATTCTGGCAAAGCTCTGGCAGTGTCTCTTTTACCGCAAGGTCGGCCGCATGATCAAATCCGAGTCCGTCGAAGCCACGTCCAAGGACAGCCGCAACGATGTCATCGCCACAAGCGTCGTGCTGCTCGGCGCCGTCATCACCATGCTCACCGGCGTGAATTTGGACGGCTACATGGGCGCGGCGGTTGCGCTGTTCATCTTGTTCTCCGGCGTGCAGCTTACAATCAGCACCGCAGATCCTCTCCTCGGCCAAGCGCCGGAGGGTGAACTCGTACAGACCATCACCGAGAAAATGCTCTCGTACCCCGGCATCATCGGCATGCATGACCTTGCTGTGCACAACTACGGCGTGGGCCGCTGTTTTGCCTCTGCCCATTGTGAGGTCGATGCCAAAAACGACATTCTCGTCAGCCACGATCTCATCGATAACATCGAGCGCGATTTCAGCCGTGACCTCGGTATCCACATGGTCATTCACCTTGACCCCGTTATCGTCGGCGATGCCCGCACCGATGCGCTGCACCGCAAAGTGCAGTCGCTCGTCACCGCGCTGTACCCCACCGTCACCATTCACGATTTCCGCGTCATCTGGGGCGTTACGCACAGTAATATCGTGTTCGACGCAGCCGTGCCGTTCGCGGTGAAGGACAGCGACGCCGTCATCACCCAAAAGTTAGGGGCCGAAATTCAAAAGCTCGACCCCGATTATCGCACTGTTGTCACCATAGACCGCAGATAAGTAAAGCACGCCGTTTCCCGAAATTCATCGGAAAGGGGCGTGCTTTTTAATATTTATATCAAATTATAAATATTTATTTCAACCTGCCAAGCAGCGTTTTGAGGAAATCATACACGCGGTCAAACGATTTTAGATTCATGTATTCGTCTGTCGTGTGGCAGTTTTCGCCGATGGGCGCGAACATCACAATGTCCAGCCCCTCCATGCGCGGCAATAAAGAGCAGCATTCAAGTCCGCCCGGGCACGCCGTCTCCATCATCTCGTGGCCGTACACTTCTTTCATCAGGTCGGCCGTCATGCGGCGCATGTAGGAGTTCGGCTGGTATTCCCAGGAGTCATAGCGCAGGCTCGTCTCAAGCGTGAAGCCGCAGAGTTTAGCCAAGCGCTTCACGCGGCCGAGCACACCGTTTTTAAAGCTGCGGCTCGCCGCACGGTCGGACATCACCAGTTCAAATGCGCCGCCGTTTAACGATACCGTGCCCACGTTGTTCGTCGCCGTCATCTCCTCGCCCGCGGTCCGGATTGCCACCGTGTTCGAGGGCATCAGGTAGATCAAATCGACAATCGCCTGCGTATCGGCATCCGAAAGCATCCCGTTCGCCGCCGCATCGCGGATTTCAAGCGTCAAATTCTGCTTGCCGTCCTGCAATTCGCGGTCGATCTTCTCAATCTCGCCGTTTAAAATTGCCTTCACTGCGTCCGGCTTGTCGCAGAGAATTACCGTTTTCGTCTCCACCGGCGCATAGTTTTCCGCTTCGCCGCCCGCCATGGTGGAAAGTCGGTACGCCGCGCCGTTTTCGGAAAGCGCATTAAGCAAACGCGCCGTGATCTTAATCGCATTAAACTGCTCCGGGTGCACCATTGCGCCGGAGTGCACCGGCTGCACGCCGGAAACCGTCAGCATGAGGGCCGCGCCCTTTGCAGGCTCCGTCTCGCACGTTTTCGTAAGCTTCATCAGGTCACTCGTAAAGCAGGAAACGCAGCTTGTGTATTCCACCGTCTCGCCCATCACGTCAAGACCGATCATTCTTCTGGATTTCAGCTTGCCCGCGTCCAGTGCGTCCACGCCGTTGCAGCCGTTTTCCTCCTGCACCGTAAAGACGAGCTCCAGCGGCGGGTGGGGGAAATCCTCCTCCATCACGGCCAGCATGTACGCCACGCCGTAACCGTCGTCCGCACCGAGCGTCGTGTCCTTCGCGCGGATGTCGCCCTTGTCGTCCACATAAATCCCAATGGGGTCATGCGAAAAATCATGTGTGCTTTCGGGTGTTTTCACGCACACCATGTCCATGTGACCCTCCAGCATCACGACAGGCGCATCTTCGTACCCTTTGGAAGCCGGCTTACGCACGATGACATTCCCCAATTTGTCCTGTTCGTAGTTTAAACCGAGCTTTTCCGCAACGGAGCACACGTAGTCGCTTACGGCTTTTTCTTCGGTTGAGGGGTGCGGAATGCCGCAGATCGCCTCAAAATATTTCTGGTTCGGTTTTGTTTGGTCGAGTACAAATGCCATGTTAAACGTCCTTTCCGCGCTCACGTCTCCGAAGAGGAGATGAGGTATTTGAAAATCTGCAGCTTGTTTTCTTCGTACAGCCCAAGCTGCTCGTATAATTCCTTGTAGTAGCTGAAAAGCGCCGTGCGCGCCGTAATCGCCGTGCGCACCTTCGTCAGATGCACCGCGCTGCCGGGGTTGTCGTAGTAGTTGTAGATTGGCGCGGTCAGCGCAAAAAACCGTTCTGCATAGCGTATGTACGTCAAATTAAAATACAGGTCTTCGCTCCACGTCATTTCCTCGCTGCACCGCACGTCCGTGTGTGCGCGCACCAAATCGGCGCGGTAAAGCTTGTTCCACATCACGCCGTAGTAAAAGCTTGCCGGCTCCTGCATCAGCCCGCAGGCGAATTCCTCCTTTGTCATAAAGCCCATCGGCAGAAAGCCGAATGTCTGGAATTTCGCCAGCTGCTCCGTCAGCTGCTTCTTTTTATTCGGCAAAAGCGGGTCAAGCTTCGCTTCCTTTTTCGGCTTGTACGGCACAATGCGGTTATACGCCGCAATGACGAGATCAGCGTTGTTATCCTCCGCACGCTGAACGAGGAGCTCTGTCGCAAACGGTTCCAGTGTGTCGTCCGCGTCCACAAACTGCAAATATTTGCCCCGCGCCATGCGCATGCCGAGGTTCCGCGTCGCCGAAACGCCGGAGTTTTCCTTATCAATCAAAACGATGCGCGCGTCTGCCTTCGAGAGCATCTCGCACACCGGGTAGCTCACGTCCTTAGAGCCGTCGTTCAAAAGCAATATTTCAAGATTTTCATACGTCTGCCGCCGAATGCTCTCCACGCAGCGCACAATGTTGTTCTGCGCGTTGTAGATCGGCACGATCACGCTGACAAGCGGTTTCTGCATCAAAACACTTCCTTTCCTGCATCATGCTCCGTTTTTCCCTATTTTACCGCAGAAAGTTCCGGAAGAAAAGACTTTTTGAACATTCTGCTTGCAAATCCGGTAAACACACCAAATTGACCGGTGCAAAATTAGCCAAAACGCATATTGACTTAAAACAAACTTTTAATGTTATAGAAATGTATGCGGAGTCACACCCGCGCATAACGGATTCTTAGGAGGAGTTTTCGTGAAACCCAAGGTTTATTTCACAAAAACGGTCACCCCTGAAAAGGTCATTGAAATGTATAAGCAGCTCGATTGCAAGCTGCCCGGCAACGTCGCCATTAAGGTGCATTCCGGCGAGTTCGGCAACAAAAACTTCCTGCGCCACCCGATTGACGAACCAACCCGAATATAGTAGAATATAGGTAAAGAATAACATTTGGAGGATCGGGATATGAACAAAAGTCAAATGGCAAAGCTTGCGGCAGCGGCCGGTGTGAACGGCCTTATGTATGACCCAAATGCAGAGGGCGTTTTCGGCAATGTGCAGGGGTATACCGTCACCGTTATGCCGAACGTCAACAACCGCGTCTACTATATGCTTTCGCTTTCGGTTTCGCGCATGGGTATGGCGCCGAACCCCGCGGATTTCAAACCGCTTGAGAAAATGAATAAGGTTTTGAGCGGCTGCACCGTGCAGCGTTTCCGCGTCAATTTCCTTGTGAAGCTCTCCGGCAATAAAGATAAAATGGCAGAGGCCCTGCGCAGTGCGCTTGATACGCTCATCACGTTCCTCAGAACAAACGGGTATACAAATTGCTGCGAGCATTGCGGTCGCCCGGAGGGTGTAGACGCCTACACCGTCTCCGGCAACGCGTACCTTTTGTGTGAACCGTGCTTCGGGCAGGTCAGCGAAGCCGCCGCGCAGCAGAACCAGACAAAAATGCAGAAGCAGGAGCAGGTTTTGCCCGGCATCGTGGGCGCGCTCATCGGTTCGCTCATCGGCGCCGTCGTCATCGTCATTGTCGGTCAGCTCGGCTACGTCGCCGCCGTTTCCGGCCTTGTTATGGCCATCTGCACGTTAAAGGGCTACGAAATGCTCGGCAAAAAGCTCGGCACACCGGGCATCATCATTTCCTGCGTTTTGATGCTCCTGATGATCTTCCTTGCGTATCAGGCCGATTGGTCAATCACCGCGGCGCAGTTCTATGAGACCGATTTCTTCACCGCGTTCCGCGCCATGATGGATCTTATCAAAGAAGGCTATGTCGATTCCGGCGATTACTTCGGCGGCCTTGCACAGGTCTATCTCTTCGCCGTCATCGGTGCCGTGCCTACCATCATCGCCATGGCAAAGGGAGCAAAGCACATGGTCACCACCGCCAAAATGCGCAGCGCCTACGCACCCGTCTCGGCACCCGCAGCGGCTTCCGCGCAGCCCGCTTCTTCGCCCACTGCTCCGCAGAACGTCGAAAAAGACATCGAAAAGTAAAATTCAAAAACCATCGCCCGCAGGCAACTGTTTTTCGTGCCTGCGGGCGATTTTTTACGTCTTTTTATTCTGATTTTTGAGCTTTTCGGCCTCTGCCTGCGCTTTTTTTAACTGCTCCTGCGCAAGCTTGGCGCGCTTCATTGCGTCTTCCGTTTTCTGTGCGGCACGCTCCGCTCGCTTTTGGGCTTTCTCCACGCGCTGCCGCGCTTCTTCCGCGAGATGTCTTTCTTCGTCTGCATCGGGATTTTGCACGGTGTCCTGTACGGGTTCCGGCGCAGGTTTAATATTCCAGCTCAAAAATTCTGGCGCAGATGGGGGCGGGGAGATCTACCGTCAGCGTGCCCTTTTCCGGGTTCCATGCGCATTTCGTGTTGTGGTTTGCGGGGTATGCGCAGCGCACATTTACGTGCTCGTTGCCGCGCAGGAAATCCACGGGCAGCGTGCAGCGGCCGTCCGGCGCGCCGCGTCTCCACACGGTGATGTACGCTTTGTGCGCGGTTTTAAGGCCCAGCGAGACCCATGTGTCTGCAAAGTGCGACGTACCGAGCGGCCAGAACGGCAGCGCGCGCTTGATGTCGCCGCGGATCGTCTTGTAATAATTGAGCGCTTCCTTGACGAGCGTGAAGTCTTCCTCGGGAATTTCCGCAAGGTGACCGCTCTGGTGAATGCGCTGCATCAGCGCGTTGCACATATTAAATACGGCTTCCTCGCGTCCGCCGCCTTTCATCGGGTAGCTCCAAATGGCGCTTTGCTCCGGCGTCAGACCCGAGGGCGCGTTCGCCGCAATGGACGCATAGCGCAGGTAGTCCTCCTGGTCGCTCGTAGACTGAATGCTGTGGCGCGAGAGCATCGCGTAGTCGATGCGCATGCCGCCCGAGGAACAGTTTTCAATCACAAGGTCGGGGTAGCGGGCAAAGACGGAATCGAGCCAAGCAAGATATGCGCGTTCATGCCCGAGTAAACCGTCGCCCACACTGTCGGCGTTTAATTCCGTGCCGATGCCCGGCTCAATGTTGTAATCCATCTTGATGTAGCCCACGTGGTAGTCGCGCACAAGGCGGTCAACGACCTCATTCGCGTGCTCCACGACCTCCGGGTTGCGGAAATCGAGCTGCCAGCGGCTGCGGTCGTGCACCTTTTTGCCGTGGCGTGTGAAGAACCAGTCCGGGTGCACACGTGCAGCCTTCGGGCAGCAAATGCCCATTACTTCAATTTCGAGCCACACGCCCGGGATCATGCCCTTCGAGCGGATGTAGTCCATCACTTCCTCAAGGCCGTTTGGGAAACGTTCCTTACTCGGCAGCCATTCGCCCACGTTGTCCCACCAGGAGCCGTCCGCGTACCAGCCTGCGTCCACGCAGAAGTATTCGCAGCCCGCCTTGTGCGCCGCGTCGATGAGCGGCAGCTCTTTCGCCGTTGTCGGGTTGCCCCACAGGCAGTTCATGTAGTCGTTGAAAATGACGCACAGCTTTTCATTGTCCGCGTTTTTGCGGCGAATCATGCGGCGGTACTTCGTCAGCTCGCCCATGGCGTCATCAAATTTGCCGAGCGTGGAGCCTACGCACACCGGCACTGTCGTGAATGTTTCGCCCGGCTGCAAATTCTTCCACCAGTGCGATTCCGTTTCCGTCGGGCCGCTTAACTGAATGTAGAAGTTGCCCATCTGGTCGCTGATCTCCCAGTGCCACGAGCCGTTGTGCTCGATCTGCCAGAATAAATTGGAGCCCGTTTCCGTGTTTTCAAGCAGACCCATCGGCAGGTATTCCTTTGTAGACCAGTTGCCGATGTTCGTCGCGCCGATCACCTTAGAGGAGCGCTGAATTTCCTCGGGCTGGCAGCGGGCGAGACCCAGTTGCGGGAAAGTGTAGCTTTCCCACTGCATTTCGCGCTGCCAGCCGTTGTGCGGGTACCAGACGCGCATTTTGTCGTCGGTCGAAAGCATACCCTCTTTTTCGATGCCGGTGAGGGCAAAGGAAGAAACGTATTCCAGCCCCTGCGGCTCTGTGCCGACATTTTTCACGTCCGTCCAGCAGCGTACAGCCTGAACGCCGTTATAAAACTGCATGTGCGAAATCGTTTCAATACCGCAGATCTTATCTTCCATATGGATTTCCAGCTTGCGGCCGAACTCGTTGTGCTTGTCCGCAAAATAGACGAGCTTCATGCGGTCGCCGGGGCTTGTGGAAATGTATTTGTTGCCGTGGCGCTCGCCCGGTCGGTTTTGCCCGGAGATCATAATTTCCAAGAGATTGTATCGCTCGGTGTTCAGACGCAAGCCACCCGTCTCGCGGTCGTGCACGTGCAGCAGACTGCGCTCGTCAAAGGGGAGCGCAGAGAAGTGCAGCAGCTTGCAGCCGAAATCTTCCGTCTTTTCAAAAACGAGATGCAGCCCGTTTTCGTCAATTTGAATCAAATCCATAGTATAAGCCTTTCCGCAGATAAATCTGCTGTGATCTATGCTGAGTTGTCTGTACAAATAGTAGCACAATCGGAGAGGCTTTTCAAGGGGATTATCGGTCGCGGCTTTGCTCCGCACGCGTGCCGAGCGCGGAATACTGCAAAGCGTGCGAAAGCCGTGCCGAAGCCTTTTGCAGGTGCTTGCACACCGTGCCGCGCGTCAGGTGAAGCTCGTCCGCAATCTCCTGCATTGTCAGCCGCTCGCCGTAGTAAAGCTGCACGCAGTCGCGCTGGCGGTCAGTCAGCTCATTGCCGATGGCGCGCCGCAGTAAAACCTGCGCTTCTAAAAGCTCATTTTTGTTTGTCTCTGCGCCGATGCGGCTGAGTAGCTTCGCCTGCCGTGCACCGGCGGAAAGGGGCTTATATCCGCTCACGAAACCGCTCTCCTTCCGCGCTTTTGCAGCGCATGGCCTGTTACAAGGCACTCCAAATACATGGTGTAAAGCATTTGCACACGCTGGGCCTGCTCGCCTGCAATGTCATAGTCGCGTTCGGCGCGGATGACGAGCAGCCGCCGTTTGATGCGCTCCGCCTCATCCAAATACTCCTGTCCCCAGGAAATGTAATCGTTCACTTGCAGTCACGATCCTTTCGTTTCAAAACAGAACATGTGTTCGTTGATTCTCATCATAAACAAAAATCTCCGAAATGTCAATCGAACACGGAACAAATGTTCAAAAGATGTCCTATGATGTCCTATAATGTCCTGCGATGTCCGCTTTTCTGCATATTTATATGGAATTATTTACATTTTGGGGCTGTTATTTTGCGCTTTTTTGATATATAATAAAGGTGTATTTAAATTTGAAATGACTGAACGCCTTGGCGTTTTGACCGAAAGGAGTTTTACCATGAACTTTTTGAAGAATATCTCGGCCGCATTTAAGACCGCCGGCGGCGCCGTACAGGGCGCTGTGAAAGTGGTAGAGGAAAAGAACCGCCGCACTGCACTCATGAATCGCTTGCGCACCGTTATCCGCTGTGAGGAAAAGGCAGAGGAGCGCGCCTATCTCGCCCTCGGCCGCTACTACTACCACAACCTGCGCGATGCAGAGAACACCGTTACGGAGCCGTACTGCATCGACATTGAAGCCGCCCAGAAGCGCATCGATGCCGCTGTGGAGAAGCTGGAAGCCCTGACCCGTGAGGATGACAGCGAAGCGGAAGAAGAGGAAATCACCCTTGACGACGTGCAGGAGTACACCCCCACGCCGGAAGAGGAAAAGGAAGCCGAAGAAGCCGCATTCGTGCCGGACGGTACCGTAGACGAAGCCGTGGAAGCGGCAGAGCCTGCCGCCGAACAGCCGGAAACGACTGAGCCCGAAAAAGACGAAAGCGAAGAAGTTCCCTACGAATAATGCGCTTTAAAATGAACGTTAAAAGGCGGACCTGAGGTCAGCTTGATTCCTTGCGCGGAAAAACGCCCACCTTTTGCGCCGGGGCAGGTTCCGTTTGCAGAAAGTGAGTGAATTTGATGTCTACGAAGATCCAGAAAGATATTGTCTGCCCCGCCTGTGGCCAGACGCAGAAATTAGAGATGTACACAAGCGTCAATGCGGAGGAAAACCCCGAGCTGCGCCGCGACATCCTGCGCGAATCCATGTTTGACTGGGAATGCCTCCACTGCGGCTACACCGCGCAGATGGCGTACCCCATGATCTACCATGACCCGATGAACGCGTTTATGATTTGCCTGCGCCCTTCCGGCGCGGTATCCGGCGCGGAGCCCATCCCCGCCGTGCGCGCGCTGAAAAAGCGCAGCGTGAAAAACCCGCAGGAACTAAAGGAGAAAATCCTCATTTTTGAGGCCGGCCTCGATGATGCCGCCGTGGAGCTTGTGAAAAACGCCATCGTCACCGTGGTGCGCAAAAATCTGGAGGGTAATGTCCACGCTTATTTCTGCGCCGCAACGGAGGAGGAACTGCGTTTCGCGCTGTTCGTCAAGGGTCGTCAGGAGCCCGTGTACCAGACCACCAAAATGGCCGTGTACCGCCAGTCGCAGGAGGTTTTGCGCACGCTCGATTACAAATCCCCGGACGATTTCGCCGTCGTCAACTCCAAGCTCGCCCAAAGCCTTTTGGACGAATATAAGTCGATCTAACCCAATAAAAGCAAACGGCACCGCGTTTTTGCAACGGTGCCGTTTTTCTATGCGCGCATGTGCACAGGCTTTGCGTTTTGTGGGTTTACGGGTAAACGACCTCGGCGCCGCAATGGGACAAGCGCGCGAAAAGACGCAGACCGGCGGTTGTGATGAGCTATCGCTACGAAGACGGCAGCTTGCAGAAGCTTTTGGAGGAAAGGCCGGAGCTGCTGGAGTGAAAGTTTTGTAAAAAAGACTCCCTCGGACAGAGGGAGTCTTTTAGGTTATGAGTGAAAATCGATGCGATGCTCAATTAAACATTGCGCGGATTGAATTCTGGTGCTGCTCGGTATTGACGGCCATTTCGTTGACGGCGAAAAGCACGTCCGTGATGCCGTGCTCCGTGCAGTAGGTCAGCAGGTCGCCTTCAAAGTAGCGGAAGTCCACCACGTGCACCTCGTCAAAGCTTGCGCCGAGGAACGGACCCATGGCGTTGCCGTAGGAGTCCTTCACCACAAGCAGCTTGCGGCCCGTGGAAAGGTCGTGGTTCGTGATGCGCACGCAGCCCATATCGCCGTGCAGGTACATGGCGTAGCCGAGGCTCTCGTCGTGGCTATTGAGGCTGTCGGTTTCCTCAAAATACTGCCCGTCATACGAAATTTCGCATGTGTAGTTGTACTTCGGGTCGTAGAGATCGAGTGTATCGGGGTTGTTGTTCAGCACGTCTTCGCTCGTAACGTAGGCAAGGTAGCCCGTGAAGTCAGAGGACGTTTTCGTGAAGCTGTCGAGCGTCGTGGGCGTTACACCTGCCGCTTTGCAGAACTTTTCATACGCGTAAAACGCGCCGAGCGGTGCCCAGTGGGTATCGGTATCAAAATAAATGTCTTCGTTATTGTGCAGGTTCAGCGCATCGTAAATATCCACCGCGGTGATGCTTGCGGAAAGCGTATTGTTGACCGCCATGGTGTTCTCACGCTGGGAAGCTTCCTCATAGTAATTGCGCACGCGCTCCGGCACGCCGAATTCCGAGTGATTCGGGATGACCATGCTGTACACCTTTGTGCCGGAAAGCTGGCTTGCACAGTCATTCAGCGTTTCGGCGTAGGCGGTCGCCATGCTGTCGCTGCCGTAGAACATTTCAAAGCCCTTGTTATTGTAGATGAGAATGCCCGAGGACATGTAGCCCTCCGTGCCGTCGTCATAGATCGGCGGCGGTGTCGGCTCCGGCGTGGCGGTCGGCTCTGCCGTGGGAGTAGGTGTCGGCTCTGCCGTTGCGGCGGCTTCCGGTGTGGGCTCCGGCGTAGGTGTGGCGGCAGCGGGTAAAAGCTTGCCGAACGCACCGAGGCTGTACGCAATGTACCCCAAAATGCCGATGGCCAAAACGATCATCACGATGACGATGGGCACGACGGGCGAGCGCTTTTGGCGCGGCTTATCGTCGTAGCCTTCCTCATATTCTTCGTACTCTTCGTAGTCGTCTTCGTCCTCATACGGCTTCGGACGTGGGGCGGGTGCAGGCGCGGGGCGCTCCGAGCGGGGCACTTCCTGTTGCGGCGCTGCCGGTACGGGATATTCGCGTGTTTCTTCAAAGCCCTCGGGACCGCTTTTCGGCGGCTTCGGGGTAAAATGCAGATTTTCTATGGAGGAGGGGACGCGCTTTTCGCTTTGTGACGATTGCTTTGCGTACAGCGTTTCCGGCGTCAGCTCGGAAGCCGTGCTGCGCGGGTCAGCCTTTGCGGCGCGGCGCGCTCTGTCTTCGGCAGAATACGGGCGCTGATTTTTGCCGGCCATGTGCTTTGCCATTGGATCCATCCTTTCTGTAAAAAGGGTCGTTTATTTTCTCAAGAAAAAAGCCGCGCGGAAACAGACCGCTGCGGCTTTTCGATTTCCACGTCCATTATACTGGCTTAGAAAGAAATTGTCAATTCCCGTATGCTCAGTGTGCGACCGGCAAATACCCCACTTTCTTCATGACCTTTTGCAAAGTACGGCGCGCAATGGCCTCTGCACGAGGCGCGGCCTCGCTGTAGCACTTTTCAAGGTATGCCTTGTCCTTGATGAGCTCGTTATAGCGCGCCTGAATGGGCTCGAGCTCCTTGACGACGGCTTCGCCCACGGCGGTCTTGAAATCACCGTAGCCGCGGCCCTCGAATTCCTTTTCGATCTCGTCATAGCTTTTGCCCGTAATGCAGCTGTAAATGCCCATCAGGTTATTGATGCCGGCTTTGTTTTCGCCGTAGTAGACGCGGGCTTCGCTGTCCGTAACGGCGCGTTTGAACTTTTTCATGATCTCCGCCGGGGTATCGAGCATAGTGATGAAGCCCGCCGTGTTTTCATCGGATTTGCTCATCTTCTTCGTCGGGTCCTGCAAAGACATGATGCGCGCGCCGGTCTTCGGGATAAGACCCTCCGGCACGACGAATGTCGGGGAGTAAAGCCCGTTAAAGCGCTCCGCAATGTTGCGGCAAAGTTCAAGGTGCTGCTTCTGGTCAGCACCGATCGGCACGTAATCGGCGTTATAAAGCAGAATGTCCGCCGCCATCAGGCTTGGGTAAGTGAACAGACCCGCGTTTACGTTATCGGCGTGCTTTGCGGATTTATCCTTAAACTGCGTCATGCGGGAGAGCTCGCCGAACTGGGTGTAGCAATTCAATACCCATGCAAGCTGTGCGTGCTCCGGCACCTGACTCTGGATGAAGAAAATGCTCTTTTCCGGGTCGATGCCGAGCGCGAGCATCATCGCGTAGGCGGAAAGCGTGTTTTTGCGGAATTCCGCCGGGTTCTGGCGCACGGTGATGGCGTGCAGGTCGGCAAGTGCATACACGCACTCATAGTCGTTCTGCAGCGCGACGAAGTTCTTCAGCGCACCGAGGTAGTTGCCGAGCGTGAACATGCCCGTCGGCTGAATCATGCTCAAAACGCGCTTCTTTTTTGTTTCGGGTGTGGTGTTTACGGTATTTTCCATGGTAATTTTCCTCTCTGATATCCTTTATTTTTCCACCATCTCGCGGATGGTCTCGCCAAGCAGCGTGATGCCCTTTGTGAGCTGCTCATCGGTCGGGGTGGAGAAATTGATGCGGAACGCGTCGCACGGCTCGTTTTCATCCGTCAAAAATGCGGTGCCCGGCACAACGCAAACCTTCTTTTCGAGCGCTTTCTGTACGAATTCCATCATGTCAACGCCCTTCGGCAGGTGGCACCACGCGAACAGACCGCCGTTGAACGGGTCCCACGTGATGTACGGCGCAAGGTGCTTTTCCATGAGGTCAAGGAGCAGTGCGCGCTTTTTCGTGTAGATTTTTCTAAGCCCCGCAAGGTGCGCGTCAAAGTCATATTCCGTCATGAAGCGGTAGCACAGAACCTGCGACCAGATATTCGTGTGCACGTCCTGCCCCTGCTTGCAGACAGTCATTTTGGCGAGAACCGGCTTCGGGCCGATGGCGTAGCCCACGCGCATACCGGGGGAGATGACCTTAGAGAACGAACCGGCGTAGAGGACGATGCCGTCCGTATCAAACGACTTGATGCTCGGCAGCGGCTCGCCTTCATAGTAAAGGTCGCCGTAGGGGTTGTCTTCCAGAATCATTACGTCGTGCGCTTTGGCAAGCTCATACAGGCGGCGACGCTTTTCAAGGCTCATCGTGATGCCGGAGGGGTTTTGGAAGTTTGGAATCGTATAGATGAACTTCACGTTCTTTTCGGTCTCGAGCGCCTTTTCCAGCGCTTCCATGTTCATGCCGTCCGTGTCCATCGGGATGCCGACGAGCTTTGCTTTGTAGGAGCGGAAGTCGTTTAAAGAGCCGATGAAGCTCGGCGCTTCACAAATAACGGTTTCGCCCTCGTTTAAGATGGATTTTGTGAACAGATCCATGATCTGCTGTGCGCCGCTTGTGACGAGTACGCCGTCATCCTCGGTGCCGATGTTGCGAGAGGACTTCATGTACTCCTTAAGATGCTGTAAAAGCGGCGGGTAGCCCTCCGTTGTGCTGTACTGAAGCGCCAAAATCGGCTCTTCTTCCATCAGTTTTGCGGAAATGGCGGCAAGCTGTTTAGACGGGAACGCTTCCGGCGCAGGGTTGCCGGCGGAAAGCGAAACATAGCTCGGGTCAGCGGCGTATTTAAAGATTTCACGGATTGCCGAGGGCTTTAACGTGAGCACGCGGTCTGAAAATTTGTATTCCATCGTAACGTCACCTTTCTATATGATTCATTTGATTTTGCACTTTCAGGCTTTTACGGGTGTATCTGAAAACAAAGGAAACGCAGGATATTTCGCAAAGACGAGGCGGGTTCAAGGCGAAAACCGCAGGAAGCCTTCCGGCTGCCGAGAATTTTCAACGCAGAAACCGTCCGTATTTGTGGAATAGACAAGTTTTTGACTTTTCAGATGCACCCCAAAAAGTAAAACCTCTTGCGCCCTTAAAACAAGGGACAAGAGGTCAAATTCCTGCGGTACCACCCAAATTGGCGCATAAACGCCCGCTTTACAGCCGTAGTTACGGCTTGGCTTCTAACGCGGCCAAACGTCGGGCGATTTTCCCGCCCGCCCTCATGGAGCCATTCGCCGCGCAGCCCGCACCCCGTCTCACCGAAAGGGGCTCTCTTTGCCGTTTTGCATCGGGTACTATTTCCAATCATCGGTTTTGATATTACCGCTATTCTAAGCCCTTTTTTGCGGTTTGTCAAGTCGGCACAGCCGGAAAACTGTAAATTTCCACGTGGGAAGCAAGAGAAACCGACAAGGAAAATGCGCATGAAAGGCGCGGCGACAGAAACCTTGTGCTTTTCACAAAACAATCCTAAAACCCGCCTGCCTGTTTCGTGTTTTCCTGCGGGCAAGGCTTCGTATAATGGTAGCACAGAAAAGACAAAGTGCAGGAAAGGGCGGAAAAGACAATGGAGGAAAAAGCAGTTTTAAGAGTGCGGGATCGCATAAGCGCGGCCCTTACCGTGCCGTATGTGCGCAGGGCGGTGTGGCTGATGGCGGGCGGCCTTGCGGGCTTTTTAACGGCGCGTGGGCTCGTCTTCGGCAAATACGCGCCGTTTGCGGCGGCAGGCGCGGCGGCAGCGCCGTTTTCGACCATGTGGGCGGTCATCCTCGGCGGTGCGGTGGGCTACCTGTTCCCGTCGCCCGTGGATATCCCCGCGCGCTACATCGCGGCTTTGCTCGCCGTGGGGGCCATCCGCTGGTCGCTGTCGGAGTTAAAGTCCATCCGCGACCACCCGGTCTTCGCACCGGTCACAGCGTTTTTGCCGCTGCTTTCGACGGGCATCGCCATGGTGTTTTTAAACGGCTCGCTTTCAAATGTGCTCGCCATGTACATTGCGGAGTCGTTTTTGGCGGCGGGCACGGCGTATTTTCTGCGCCGCACCGTGCAGCTTTTGGAGACCCACCGCGAGACTGCCGTGCTTGACAGCGGCGACGTGGCGGCTGTTATCGTCTCGCTCGGCGTTTTGCTGCTCTCGTTTTCAAACGTGACCGTCTCGCACATTTCCGTCGGGCGCGTGCTCATCGTGCTGACGGTACTCGTCTGCGCGCGCATCGGCGGGCTTGCGGGCGGCGCGGTGGCGGGCATTGCGGCGGGCACGGTGCAGGGGCTCTCCACGGCGGGGCTTTCGTATCTCTCCGGCGCGTACGGTCTCGGCGGGCTGATGGCCGGCGTGTTCTCGCCGCTCGGCAAATTCGCCGTGGCGGTGGCGTTCGTCATTTCAAACGGCATCGCATCCTTGCAGGTGAACAGCACTTCGCAGGTGTTTTACGGCGCGGTGGAGGTGGCCGCGGCTTCCATTTTATACATGATTTTGCCGCAGAGCCGACGGCTTTCCAATTTATTCACCGCGCACGGGGACAGGCTGCCGGGCGATTCTCTTAGAAAGAACGTCATTTTGCGCCTGCGTTATACAGCGGAAGCCATGCGCAGCGCATCGGATTCCGTAGATCGCATCTCGGAAAAGCTGGAGACGACCGCGGCGGCTGACCTGCCGCATGTGTACGGCCGCGCGGCGGAGAAGGTTTGCACCGGGTGCAGCCAATGCGCAGTGTGCTGGCGCAAAAACCGCGACGAGACGCAAAAAACATTCTCGCGGCTTTCGTATCCGCTGCGGGAGCGCGGCAAAATCGAACGCAGCGACTTTGATGTGCCGTTTTTGACGCGCTGCAACCGTGCCATGGAGCTGAGAGACGCCGTAAACGGCGAATACCGCGAGCTTTTGGCAAAAGAAAGCGCCCGTATGCGCGCGGAGCAGGTGCGCGCCATCGTCGAAGAACATTTCCGCTCCACGGCGCAGATGCTCGGCGACATGGCGGAGGAATTCGAGCAGTACCAGCGCTTTGATGAGGACAGTGCAGAGCAGGTGCGCGAGGTCTTGCGCCACCGCGAGCTCACGCCGATTGAAGTCTGCTGCCGCATTGATAAATTCGGCCGCATGACGATTGAAGCGAACATTTGCCGCACACACGGGGTGCACATCAACAAAGGGCAGCTGACACGCGAGATCTCCGGCGCGTGCGGGCGCACGTTCACTCAGCCGAGCGTGACGGCGGCGGGCGATACCTTAAAGCTGCAAATGTGCCAGAAGCCCGTTTATGCCGTGCAGCGCGGCTTTGCGCAGCACGCAGCAAACGGCGCGTCTCTCTGCGGCGATTGCGCCGAGGCGTTCACGGACGGCAGCGGGCGGTATATCTCCGTTCTGAGCGACGGCATGGGTACGGGCGGCCGGGCAGCTGTGGACGGCACGATGACCGCGGGTATGGCGCAGTCGCTCCTCAAAGCCGGTATCGGATTTGAGAGCACACTGAAGATGATCAACTCCGCCATGCTCGCAAAGGGTGGGGAGGAATCGCTTGCTACCTTAGATGTCGCGTGCATCGACCTCTTTACGGGGCACGTCTCCCTGCGCAAGGCGGGTGCTGCGGGCACGGTGCTGCGCAGGCGCAAGAAGACGGAGTATCTGGAAGCCAAAAGCGTGCCCGTGGGCATTCTGCCGGAAATCGCCTTTGCCCGCAGCGAAAAAGACCTCGATGCGGGCGATATGCTCGTCATGGTCTCGGACGGCGTGACAGCTTCCGGCACGGAGTGGCTGTGCGACCTCATTGCAAACTATGAGGACGACGACCCGCAGGCGCTTTCCGAGCGCATTGTGGAGCGCGCCGTAAAAGACCGCGCAGACGGGCACGAGGATGACGTAAGCGCCGTGGTGCTCCTTATCGAATGACGTACAATTCAAAAGTTCTCCCTGAAATCTGTGTAAGATTACCATTGAATAGCCCAGTAGAGTATGGTATACTTATACAAGTTTATGAGATATAGCGTCTCAATATTTGAGCAATTTATGCAAAAGAAGGGAGAAACCCATGAATAAAAGAGCAAGCGGTGTACTGATGCACGTTTCCTCCCTGCCCGGTGCCTACGGTATCGGCTGCTTTGGTAAGGAAGCGAAAGAGTTCATCGACTTTTTGAGTGACACCGGCTGCACCTATTGGCAGGTGCTGCCGTTCACGCCGACCGACGCGTACAATTCGCCGTATGCCAGCATTTCGGCGTTTGCGGGCAACCGCAATTTCATCGACCTCGAGCAGCTGCGCGACGAGGGCTTACTGACAGACGACGAGCTGCGCGAGCAGATGTACGCAAACCCGTATTCCGCCGCGTTCGATTTTCTGGAGCTGCGCCGCATCCCGGTCTTATACCGCGCATTTACCCGTGCGGACGAAGCCTACCGCGATAAAGTGCGTGCGTTCGCCGAGGAAAACAAGAGCTGGCTGCCGGACTACGCACTGTATATCATCTTGAAAGAAGCGAATATCGGCGCAGAGTGGTATGACTGGGCTGACGAAGACCTGAAGCTGCATCGTCCCGAAGCCGTCGCGAAAGCGATGGAGGAGCAAGCCGAGACCGTGCTTTTCATGGAGTTCATCCAGTACACGTTTTTCGAGCAGTGGAAGAAGATCAAAAAATATGCAAACAGCAAAGGTGTGGCGATCATCGGCGATCTGCCGATGTACGTTGCGAGAAACAGTGCCGACGTGTGGGCGAACCGCCATCTGTTCGACCTGACAGAGGACGGCGAGCCGAAGAATGTGGCGGGCGTGCCGCCGGATTATTTCAGCGAGTTCGGCCAGAAGTGGGGCAACCCGCTTTATAACTGGGCAGAGATGAAAAAAGACGGCTACCGTTGGTGGATGGATCGCCTCGGCGCGTGCTTTAAGCTGTTTGACGCCGTGCGCATCGACCACTTCCGCGCTTTTTCCGCCTACTGGGCCGTGCCCGCCGAAGCGGAGACCGCCAAAGAAGGGCAGTGGCTCGACGGCCCGAAGACGGATTTCTTCGATGCCGTGAACCGCACGTTCAAAGCCCCGAAGATCATTGCCGAGGACCTCGGCATCATCGACGACGGTGTGATCGACCTGCTGGAAAAAACGCAGCTGCCGTGCATGCGCGTGATGCAGTTTGCGTTTATGGAAGGCAAAGACAACATGCACATGCCGCACAACTACCCGAAAAACTGTGTGGCCTATACCGGCACACACGATAACAACACCGTGCTCGGCTGGCTGTGGGAGGCACAGCCGTATGAGCGCGAGCATGCGCTGAAATACTGCGCATTCCCCGGCGGTGACTGGGCAGTAGGCGGCAGCGAAAGTGCTTCTTGCCATGCCGTCATCCGCACGCTGTGGCAGAGCCCCGCGAATACGGTCATCGTGCCGGTGCAGGACCTCTGCGGCTTCGGCAAGGACACAAAAATGAACGTGCCCGGCGTGCCGAACGGCAACTGGGCGTTCCGCGTCACGCAGGAGCAGCTTGACGGCATCAGCAAAAAATGGCTCAAAGAATTGAACGACGTCTATTACAGAAGCAAATAACAGCAAAAGGCCGGCGGGTTTCCGTCGGCTTTTGTCTTGCAAATTTCTGATGTGCTGGTATAATGGGAAAGAGAAAAATCTCTTAAAGAAAAGTTCCTTTTGGGAGGAAAATAGTATGATCGATATGAAAAAAGCATTGCAGAACATTGACGACGTGATCGAAAAGGGGCCGTACAAAGACACGTGGGCGTCCCTTTCAAGCTGGCAGACGCCGAAGTGGTATCAAAAGGCGAAGTTCGGCATTTTCATCCACTGGGGCGTGTACAGCGTGCCGGCGTTTGACAGCGAATGGTACCCGCGCAACATGTACATAGAGGGCTCCAAGGTCTACGAGCACCATATCAAAACCTATGGTGCACACAAGGATTTCGGCTACAAAGATTTCATTCCGATGTTTAAGGCGGAAAAGTTTGATCCGAACACATGGGCTGCGCTTTTTAAAAAGGCAGGCGCAAAGTACGTTGTGCCGGTGGCGGAGCACCATGATGGCTTCCAGATGTACCGCTCAGATATTTCGCACTGGAACGCTTATGAGATGGGCCCGAAGCGCGATATAGTCGGCGAGCTGAAAGCGGCCGTGGAAGCGCAGGGCATGACACTCGGCGTATCCTCGCACCGCATTGAGCACTGGTTCTTCATGAGCAACGGCAAAAAGTTTGAGAGCGATATGCCGCAAAACCCGGACCGTGACGACCTTTATTGGCCCTCCATGCCCGACCCGGAGAATTTTGATGCCATCGACGGCAAGCCCTCTGAAGAATTCATGGAGGACTGGCTCGTCCGCACATGCGAACTCATCGACAATTATCACCCGAAAATTCTCTATTTTGACTGGTGGATCCAGCAGGAGGCGGCAAAGCCGTACCTCAAAAAAGCGGCGGCGTACTACTATAATCGCGCTGCGGAATGGGGCGAGGAGGTTGCCATCGATTATAAATTCGACGCGTACATGTTCGGCACGGCGGTGCCGGATATTGAGCGCGGGCAAATGGCGGACATCAAGCCGTATTTCTGGCAGACCGATACCGCCATTGCGCTGAATTCCTGGTGCTACACGGAAAACAACGACTTCCGCCCGGCGGGGGACATCATCTGCGACCTTGTGGACATCGTCAGCAAAAACGGTGCGCTGCTTTTAAACGTAGGCCCGAAAGCGGACGGCACCATCTCCGATGAGGACACCGCGGTGCTGACTGCCATCGGCGACTGGATGCAGGTGAACGGCGAAGCAATTTATGACACACACGTGTGGAGGACGTTCGGCGAAGGCCCCACAAAGGTGCAGGACGGCGGCTTCTCCGACGGCGTGAAAAAGAACTTTACGGGCGAGGATTTCCGCTTTACGGCAAAGGGAGATACGCTCTTTGCCATCGCGCTGAAGGCGAACGACAACAGCGAATACCACATTCGCTCCCTGCGTATGCAGGAGCACACCGCCGGTACGGTGTACCACGGTTTAGTCGAGAGCGTTTCGGTGCTCGGCACAGACGATGCACCCGCGTGGACGCGCGACGAAAACGGGCTGCATATCAAGACGAATTATACGTCCGATAAGCCGATCACATTCAAGATTAAATTAAACTAAAATCACAAAACAAAAAGCAGAGTGTTCGGATTGAGCACTCTGCTTTCGTTATTTTATGCAGTTATTCGGAGATATACTCGCGTACGCGAAACTTGGCGCCGGCGTTTTCGCACAGCTTGCGGCAGGCTTCAATGTCCTCTGCGGGCATGGTGCTGACGACCGTCATCACCACATGCGGCACGTTTTTTACGGCTTCTGCCGTAAAATGCAGCATGGCATCAAACGCCTCGGGGCCGTATTTCGAGTGACATACCGCATCGTACTTTTCGGCGGTCGGCGCGTTTAAGCTGACGGACACAATGTCCAAAAGCCCGTGCATTTCCGGCGCGGCGTTGCGCCCGGTGATGCAGTCTGCAAGGCCGTTCGTGTTGACGCGCAGGGTGTAATTGCCCATTTCTTTTAAGCGCGCGGCAAGCCAAAGCATGTCGTCCCAGCGGCAGGCAGGCTCGCCGTAGCCGCAGAAAACAATCTCCGCGTATGAATTGAGGTCGCGCTTTTTAAGGTCGGCTAAGATTTCCTCTTTTGTCGGCTCCGCGCCCTCGTACCAGAGGTTATCCGCGTACAGGCTGCCCGTGCTGTTGTTGCGCAGGCAAAAGTCGCATGCGTTCGGGCACTGGTTCGTGACGTTGATGTAGAGGTTATCGCCGTATTCATATGTGATGGTCAAGATGATCGCTCCTTTTACTTTGCGGCGCTCGGCAGCGTGATACCGAAAAGGCGGCAGGCGTTTTCGCAGGCGGTTTCCAAAACCTCCTGCGCCGTGATGCCGCGCACTTCGGCGATCTTCGCCGCGTCGTAGGGGATCATGGAGCTGTCGCAGCGCTTGCCGCGGAATGGCACGGGCGCCATGTAGGGTGCGTCCGTTTCGGTCAAAAGGCGGTCGAGCGGGATGGCCTTTGCCACATCTACGCTGTGGCGCGCGTTTTTAAACGTCACAACACCGCCAAGGCCGATGTACATGCCGAGCTTTACGGTCTCCTGTGCTAATTCCGCACTGCCGGAAAAGCAGTGCACGACGCCCTTCGGCTTGTATTTCCGCAGAATGTCCATCATATCGCCGTGGGCCTCGCGGTCGTGGATGACAACGGGCAGGTCGTGTTTTTTCGCGAGCTCCAGCTGGGCGATAAGCACCTCTTTCTGCTTTGCGCGCGGGCACTCGTCCTCCCAGTGGTAGTCGAGGCCGATCTCGCCGACGGCGACGATCTTCGGGTGGGAAAGCAGCGCTTCCACGTCCGAAAGCCAGTTATCGGGCAGGTCGTTTGCGCACTCCGGGTGGATGCCGACTGCACCGTAGATATAATCGTATTTTTCACAGAGCGCCACGGTTTCTTTGAGGCTTTCATAATCGGCTGCCATATTGATGACCGCAACGACGCCCTTTTGCGGCAGTACGGAGCCGAGCAGCTCGTCACGGTCGATGTCGAATTGCTCGCTGTCGTAATGTGCGTGGGAATCAAATATCATAGAGATTTTCCTTAGCGAATTTTGGAGCCTGCCGGGGTGCCGTCCACAAATACAACGCGCACATCGTCCTCGCCTGCGTCTGCCGCAAGGATCATGCCCTGGCTTTCCACGCCGCAGAGCACGGCGGGCTTCAGGTTCGCGACGACGATGACGGTGTGACCGATGAGGTCTTCCGGCTTATACCACTTCGCGATGCCGGACGCGACCGTGCGGGGCGTGGAGGTGCCGTCATCGAGCGTGAGCTTCAAGAGCTTCTTTGCACGCTTGATCGGCTCGCAGGCAACGACCTTTGCGGCGCGCAGCTCAACCTTTGCAAAGTCTTCAATATTGATCTGGGCAAGACCCTCAATTTCCTTCTTCGGCTCTTCCTTCGGAGCGTACTTCGCTTCCACAGCGGCAATCTTCTCGCTCATCTCCTTCGGGTCGATACGGGCGAAGAGAATCTCCGGCTTGTCTGTTACTTTACCTCCATTCGGGTAAACGCCGAACGTATCGAGTGTGTCGTATGCGCGCAGGGTCGTACCGAGCTGTGCGACGATCTTCTCCGCGGTGTCCGGCATAAACGGTGTGAGGAGCGCCGCGCCGATCGTGATGCTTTCCACAAGATTATAGAGAACGGTGGAAAGTCTGTCGGCTTTCGCTTCGTCCTTTGCAAGCGCCCACGGCATCGTTTCGTCAATGTACTTATTGCAGCGCTTGAAGAGCGTGAAGATTTCGGAAATGGCATCTGCCACGCGCAGTTGATCCATCTTCGTCTGCACGCTGTTCTTTGTGGCGAGCACAACGCTCTTTAAATCGTTATCGACATCTTCTACGACGTTTTTGTTCTCTACAACGCCGCCGAAGTACTTGTTTGTCATGGAAATGGTGCGGTTTACAAGGTTGCCGAGCGTGTTTGCAAGGTCGGAGTTCGTGCGTTCGATCATCAGATCCCACGTGATGGTACCGTCGGATTCAAACGGCATCTCGTGCAGGACGAAATAGCGCACCGCGTCTACGCCGAAGAGGTCTACAAGGTCTTCTGCGTAAATGACGTTGCCCTTCGATTTGCTCATTTTGCCGCCGTTCATCAGAAGCCACGGGTGGCCGAACACCTGCTTCGGCAGCGGCAGGCCGAGCGCCATGAGGAAAATCGGCCAGTAGATGGTGTGGAAACGGATGATGTCCTTGCCGATGAGGTGCAGGTCTGCCGGCCAATCACGCTTGAACTGCTCGGTGGAGTTGCCGTCGCAGTCGTAACCGATGCCGGTGATGTAGTTTGTGAGCGCGTCGAGCCAAACATACACGACGTGCTTGTCGTCAAAATCGACCGGAATGCCCCACTTGAAGGAGGTTCTGGAAACGCAGAGATCCTGCAGGCCGGGCAGGAGGAAGTTGTTCATCATTTCCGTTTTGCGCTGCGGCGGCTGAATGAACTCCGGGTGCTTATTGATGTAGTCGATGAGGCGGTCTGCATACTTGCTCATCTTGAAGAAGTACGCTTCTTCCTTTGCGGGCTTTACCGGGCGGTGACAGTCCGGGCAGCAGCCGTTTTCGTCAAGCTGAGAAGCCGTGAAGAAGGATTCGCACGGCGTGCAGTACATGCCCTCGTAGTGGCCCTTATAAATATCGCCCTGCTCGTAGAGCTTTTTAAAGATCTTTTGTACCTGCTTTTCGTGGTAATCGTCCGTGGTGCGGATGAATTTATCGTAGGAGGTGTTCATCACGTCCCAGTTCGCCTTGACAATCTTCGCGACGTTGTCGACATATTCCTTCGGGGTGATGCCGGCAGCATTGGCCTTTTCTTCAATCTTCTGGCCGTGCTCGTCCGTGCCGGTCTGGAAGTAGACATCGTAGCCCTCCATGCGCTTATAGCGCGCAATGCTGTCGGCGAGCACGATCTCATACGTGTTGCCGATGTGCGGGCGGCTGGAGGTGTAGGCGATAGCCGTCGAAATATAATACTTCGGTTTACTCATGGGTGGATCATTCCTTTACAATGTATTTTCAAGAGGATTGATTTTTTCAACGGTTGAATGTATTCACGGTTGAATATATTCAACTGAACAGTACGGCGGAAAGTGCCGAGAGGATCATCAGCCCGGCCAAAATCGCCGCGCCGATGCGAACGATGAGCTTGCGTTGCTTTTCGGTTTTCATAGAAAGCTCCTTTCGCGGGTGCAGGGCATGCCTGTACGTGTACCCTTTATTTTACCATTCTTTTTTTCACCTGTAAACCGCTAATTGACTTTATTTTCCGCCGCGGTTACAATAAAAGCGGAAATACTTTTGAAATGAGGGAAAAACCCGATGCAGTTTTTAAATACAGAAGAAAAACCGCGCCGCGCGGCGGTCATCAACGATCTTTCCGGTGCGGGGAAATGCTCGCTTACGGTGATGCTGCCGGTGCTGTCCGCCTTGGGGTGCGAGACATCCGTGCTGCCGACGGCGGTGCTTTCCACACACGGCGGCTTTAAAGATCCCGTGTACCGCGATTTGACGGACGATATGCTGAAAACGGCACAGCACTGGAAGCGCGAGGGGGCCGCGTTTGAGGGCATCTGTTCCGGGTACCTCAGCAGCCGCGAGCAGATTGACACTGTGCGGGAAATCTTCGAGCTGTTTACGGACGAACACAGCCGCCCGCTGCGCCTTGTAGACCCCGTGATGGGCGACAACGGCACGCTGTACGGCATTTTTAATAAAGAAACGGCGCAGAGCATGACGAGGCTTTGCGAAAAAGCGGATATTTTAACGCCGAACATGACAGAGGCGTATTGCCTTTTGCACGAGCCGTTTAAGAACGGGCCGTATGATGAAAAGGAGCTTAAAAGAGTAATGAAAGCCCTTTCCGACTTTGGGCCGAAGATCGTCATTCTGACGGGTGCGTATACGGATGAGGAGACAATCGGCGCGGCGTGCTACGATAGGGAAAAAGACGAGACGGCGCTGGTGCTTTCCGACCGCGTGCCGGGTAAATACCACGGCACGGGGGATATTTTCGCGGCCGTGATGCTGGGGGCGATGTTAAACGGCAAAACGGTAAAGGAAGCCTGCGCCGCCGCCGTGCGGTACACCGCAAAGTGCATAGAAGAAACGAGAAAAGCGTGCGGCGACAACACCGTTTGGGGCGTGAAATTCGAGAAATGTCTGCCGTTTTTGATGCACGATGTGCTCACAGAGAAGGAGGGTTAAAAGTTTTGCTCGAACTTTTTCAAAAGCTTGTCCGGTTCTAATGGTAAAACCCTTGGTCGAGCTCCGCAGAGCTCGAAACACTTTTGTAGGGAACCCGGTGGCATGGGTTCCCTGAAAGGGCGGCTCAAAGCCGCCCTTTTTATATAGCTGTGAGCATGCGTTGATGCGCGTTATCTCTTCTTTTTCCTCAATCGGAGGGAGCCTGAAATTAAATAAAAACCGCCGGACATCGCAGGACATCAGAGGACATTGTAGGACATCGGAGGACATGAATTTGAAAAGGTTCCCTTTTGAGGGAAACTTTTCTGCGTTTTGGAGGTATGGGTGAAGAGACAAACAGGCGGGCGAAAAAACAAACGCCGTTTGGCGCTTCAAAACTTTCAGAGAGGATGTGGAATATGGTGAACGAAACGGCGAAGGAGGGCTTTCGCAGATTGGCGTTCGGCGGCATTCACGATGCCGTAAGGCTGCTCTTTTGCGAAGACGTGAACCCACGCACGCTGAAAAACATGGATCTGTTCGCCGTCTCCGAAATTCGCAGACCGAAAAACGGCGGCATGGAAATTCGTTTTTTCGACCGAATCGAAGCGCTGCGGCTCCTCAGCGAGCTCGAGACGAGCGGGACGGGTGCACAGGCACTGCTCTCCGCCATTGAAAGCGGCGCGGCGGCGCTGAAAGACGGGGATAAGCCGTGACGCCGTTTTCCGAAAAGCAGATGCAGGTCTTGTGCTGGTGGGGTGAAAAAAGCCCGCACCGGGATAAGCTTGCCGTTATCTGCGACGGCGCGGTGCGCAGCGGCAAAACCACCTGTATGGGGATATCCTTTTTTCTGTGGGCGATGGCACGCTTTCAAAATACGAGCTTTGCGGTGTGTGGCAAAACGATCCGTTCTGTGCGGAGAAATGTGGTCGCGGAGCTTATGCCAAAGCTAAAGTCTATGGGCTTTTCCATGCGTGTGCGGCAGGCAGAAAACGAGATCATCCTATCGTATCAGGGCAGAGAAAACCGCTTTTACCTTTTCGGAGGACGAGATGAATCGAGCGCGGCGCTCATTCAGGGTATGACGCTCGGCGGCGTTTTGTTTGACGAGGTTGCGCTGATGCCGCGCTCTTTTGTGGAGCAGGGCATTGCGCGCTGTTCGCTGAAAAACGCGAAGCTGTGGTTCAACTGCAACCCGGAGCATCCGCAACACTGGTTTTACCGCGAGTGGATTTTGAAAGCCGAGAGCCGAAACGCGCTTTACCTGCACTTTACGATGGAGGACAACCCGTCGCTCAGTGAAGATGTGCGAAAGCGCTACCGAACGATGTTTTCGGGCGCGTTTTACAGCCGGTTTATTGAGGGCAAGTGGACGGCGGCGACGGGACTGATTTACCCGTTTGCGCTTGACCTCCTGTGCGAAGTGCCGAAAGCGGACTTTGAGCGGTACGCGGTGTCCATCGATTACGGCACGGTGAATCCGACTTCGATGGGCCTTTGGGGGCTTTTGTGCGGTGTGTGGTACCGCGCAGACGAGTATTACTTTGACGCGCGGCTTGAAAACACGCGGCGCACGGACGAGGAGCACTTTAAGGGGTTTTTGGAGCTCATTCGCGGCAGAACACCTGATGTCATCGTATGCGACCCCTCGGCGGCGAGCTTTATCACACTTTTGCAGAGCCGTGGTTTTGCAGTGACGGCGGCGAAAAACGACGTTTTAAACGGCATCCGCATGACGGCAACGGCGCTGCGCACGGGGCAGATCAAGGTGACAAAGGGCTGCGTGGACGCGGTGCGGGAGTTTTCCCTCTACCGCTGGGCAGACGACGGTGCGCGGGACGTGCCTGTGAAGGAGAATGACCATGCCATGGACGACATCCGCTATTTTGTCTCCACGGTGCTCGGCGCGGGCGAAAGCTTTGCCTGCGCGGTGCAAAGGGAGACGGGGAAAGGAGTTAGCATTTGGGATTTTTGAAAAAGGAGAAGCGCACGGCCGTTTCGGTGCAGACGCAGGGCGGGTACCCGCCGGTGCTGCCGGTGACGGCAGGCGAGCGTGCACTGTACCGTGCCTTGCGCGAGCAGGTGCCGATCATCGACGCGGCAATCTACAAGCTGGTGCGTCTTATCGGCGGGTTTGAGGTGTATTGCCCCGAAAAGCACACGGAAAACGCGCTGCGCGAGTTTTTAAAAACCGTGCCCGTAAACGGCTGCAACATGGGCATCGATAACTTTTTATCGGTCTATTTTGAGCAGCTTTTAACGTACGGCAATGCAGTTGGGGAGATCGTACTCGCAAACGGGGAAATTCGGGCGCTGTATAATGCGTCGCTCGAAGACCTCGAGATTCGGCTCGTCTCGCCGCTTGAAACGGGCGTGTTCGTCGTAAGGGACGGGCGTGCGGAGCCGTGCCGCTACCCGGAGCTCATTTTGACTTCGGCGTTAAACCCGATGCCGGGCAGCGCGATGGGAAGCTCCATTTTAAAGGGCCTGCCGTTTGTGAGCGAGGTGCTTTTGAAAATTTACCGCACCGTCGGCATCAACTGGGAGCGTATGGGCAATGTGCGCTTTGCGGTGACGTGCAAAAACGAGGGCTACATGAACGCGGGTGACCGCGCGGGGCAGCTTGCAAAGGAGTGGAGCCGTGCGATGCACGGCCCCGGCGTGAGCGACTTTGTGGCGGTGGGCGACGTGCAGATTAAAGCCATCGGCGCGGACGGGCAGCAGATGGACAGCGAAGTGCCCGTGCGGCAGATGCTGGAGCAGATTGTGGCGAAAATGGGCATTCCGCCGTTTTTGCTGGGGCTTTCGTGGTCCTCGACGGAGCGCATGTCGAGCCAGCAGGCGGACATGCTGACGAGCGAGCTGACGGCGTACCGCAGAATTTTGGAGCCGGCGGTTTTGAAAATCTGCAAAACGTGGCTGCGGCTAAATGGTCTTGACGACACGGTGGAAATCGATTGGAACGAGATCACGATGCAGGACGAAGTCGATCACGCGAACGCGGCGTATCTCATGGCGAAGACGGAGCAGCTTTTAAAGGAGGGGAAAGCTTGAGCGAAACGGTAACGGCGGTACAGCCGGATAAAGCGGCGATGGAGAAGATCAACCTTTACACGCGCCGCGCCTATAAGCCGGAGGAGGTGTACACGTTTTCGGTCGTTTTGTGCGACAACGAGGTGGATAGGGACGGTGAGTGCTTTACGAAAGAGACACTCGAGGAGCTTGCGAAACTGTTTGTCGGCAAGACGGGTATTTTAGACCACGAGCCGACGAGCAAAAATCAGACGGCGCGCGTGTTTGACGCTGCGGTGAAGGAAATTCCCGGAAAAGTAACATCTTTAAACGAGCCGTATGCGCAGCTCACTGCACAGGCGTATGTGCCGCGAAACGACGGGACGAAGGCGTTTATTGAATCCATTGAAAGCGGCATACGCAAGGAAGTCAGCGTGGGGTGCGCAGTGAAAAAGCGCGTGTGCTCCGTGTGCGGCGCGGAAAGCTGTGTGCACGTGCCGGGGAAAACGTACAACGGCAAGCGCTGTGTGCGTATTTTAAGCGGTGCGGCGGACGCGTATGAATTCTCATTCGTGGCAGTGCCTGCACAGCGCGCGGCGGGCGTGGTAAAGAAATTTTCGCCGCGCTTTGAAGAATCGGAGAAGAAAAAGGAGGTCAAAACGGTGTACGACATTGTAAAAAAGCTCGCGGACGGCGAAGACAGCGTGACGGTGGCGAAGGAGGAGCTCAACATGCTCAAAACGGAGCTGAAAGCGCTTTTCGACCGCGCGGAGTGTGGCGACCGCTACCGTGCGGCGCTGTGCGAACGCATCTATAAGCTGAGCGCCGTAGCGCAGCCGGAGTTTAAACGCGGACTGACGGAGGCGATCACAAAGTCGCTCGGCATTGCAGAACTGGAAGAAATGGCGGCGGCGCTCGCAAAGGCGGCGGAGCGCAAAATGCCCGTAATGCCGCAGCTGGCAGCGGAAAAGACGGAAGACACGAACGCGGCAGACGACGGCGCGTTCCGCATTTAAGAAAGGAGACTATACAATGGCATTTGAAAACATTACACTCGAAAAAGGCATGTACGGCGTGCCGGGCAAGAATTTTACACAGGTTTTGGAGGAGCTGGACGGCTCCCAGAACTACGCGGGCACACCATTTGCGGGGCTTGACGCATACCAGAGACAGCTTAAACGCTTCGGCATTCGTGTGAGCGGTGCGAACTGCGACACCGTGGAGAAGTTTTTTACCTCCTCCCAGAGCGCGGCGCTGTTCCCGGAATACGTCGCCCGCGCGGTGCGCCAGGGCATGGAGATGGCGTCTTCCCTGCCGGACATCGCGGCGACCGTGACGAAGATCGACACGCTCGATTACCGTACCGTGCAGACGGCAACGGCTTCTGACCAGAAGATCGAAGACCCCGTAACGGAGGGCGCGGCCATTCCGGAGACAGTCATCAAGACGGCGGGTTCGCTTGTGACGCTGCATAAGCGCGGCAGACTGATTGTCAGCTCCTACGAAGCGCTGCGCCACCACAGACTGGACCTCTTTACGGTCATTCTGCGCCAGATCGGTGCGTACATTGCGCGCAGACAGATGAAGGACGCAGTGGACGTGCTGTTAAACGGCGACGGCACGAATACGGGCATCACCGTGACGGCGCTTACCGCTGCGCCGACCTACAACGACCTTGTGACGCTGTGGGGCAAGCTTTCCGACTATAACTTCAATACGATCCTGGCCGGAACGACTGCTTTGCAGGCGCTCCTTAAGATCACGGAGTTTAAGGACGCGCAGGCGAGCCTCAACATTAAGGGTGCGGGCAAGCTCATCACGCCGCTTGGCGCGACGCTCATCCATGTGCCGTCCATGGACGCGAAGAAGATCATTGCGCTCGACAAGAACTGTGCGCTTGAGATGGTGCAGGCGGGCGATGTGCTGACCGACTACGACAAGCTCATCGACCGCCAGATGGAGCGCGCGGCCGTGAGCGCCGTGGCGGGCTTTGCACAGATCTACGGCGGCGCCGCACAGGGCCTTAGCTACTGATTTTATTCGATTCTGGCAAGCCGTACCGCTTTGGTACGGCTTTGCCGAATAAAAAAAGGAGGGGCAAATGGAGATACGAAACGTGCTGGAACGGCTGAAGCTTTTGACAAATGACGACCGCGAAGACCTGCTTTTGATGCTGAGCGGCGATGCGGTGCAGCGGCTGAAAGCGCGCCTTTGCTGCACTGAGGAGGAAGAAAACGCGCATGAGGAGGCGCTGTGCGCAGCGGCTGCGGCGCGGGCGGCGTATCAGTTTTGGCTTTTGGAGGAAGCAGCATCACCGAAAAGCCTGACGGCGGGCGAGGTGCGCGCGGAATTTGACAAAGGCAGCGAAAGGGCGCTTGCCTATGCAAAGCAGTGCGAGCGGGCGGTGTCCGGGCTTTTGCGTGACGAGGATTTTTACTTCGGCGTGACGGAGGACACAGTGTGAGGAATGTATTTTTGAGGGCGCAGCAGATGACGGCGGAGATAAGCGGCGAGAAGGTCGTTTGCCGCGGCGTTGTGCATCGCCTGAAGGAAGACAAAACGGCCTTGCAGGCGGAAACGGAGACGTTTGGCGGGGCGATGAAGCCGCTGTATGTCTACTTCGGCGACGGCAAAGTGCTTTGCGGCGCGGAGAACGCGAGGCTGACTGTGGGCGGCGAGACGTTCCGCGTTTTATATGCCGAGGAAAAAAGCGGGATTTGCGGGGCGCTTTACGTGCGCGCGGTGCTGGAAAAGGAGGAAAAAGATGACGGGAACGGAGCTTAGTGCGGCGCTTGCGGAAAAGCTGAAAGTGCTTTTGCCGGACTGCGCGGTGCGCCCGGCGTTTACGGGCACGCTGCAAAGGCTTCCGCAGCGTGCCGCGGTGACGGTGGGCGTGATGCAGGAGGAAAACGCGGACGGTGTGTTCGAAACGGTGCTCGGCGTGCAGCTGTATGCGCGCGAAAGGGACGACCACGCGCGGCTGTTTGACGCGGTGTGCGCGGCGGTATCGTCTTTGCCGTGTGCGCTGCGCAGTGTGAAGCGGAGCGAGACGACGTACTCGGCGGCGCTCAGTTGCCTTGTGACGCTTTGCACGGTGCAGGCGGCGACGGGCGCGGCGGATAACGCACGCGCGGCGGTGGTAATCGGCGACAAGGTATTTACGGCGGACGCGGTGAAGATCTCGCATGAAGCGAAGGTCAAGCGCTATTACGCCATCGGCGAGGAAAACCCGTATGCGGCGGTGGCGGGCAAAGCGGTGTACACGATTGTGCTGCACGGGTTTTCGGGCGGCGAGGAGGCGCTTCCCGGCGAATTCACACTGCAAACGGGCGGCGCGCGGTACACGCACTGCGTTTTGAAAGCGGCGAGCGAAAATAAGCTTGTGATAGAAGCGGGTACGTGTGAAAAAATCACACAGCGAACACAAAGCGGAACGGAGGCATAAGGTGGAAGAAGAATACAAAAACGCACGGGCGCACTCCGGCATTTTGGAGCGCGAGGAGCGGCGATATCCCGCGCTGCTTCGTGCAGATAGGAGGTTTGCATGAACCTGATGACGATGCAGTTTGGCAGCTTTGTGTTTCCGGTAAACCCGACGGAATTAAAACTCGAGCGGGCGTGCCTGCTGCGTGAGACGGTGGGTGTTGACGGCGAAGAACGTGTGGAGGCGGTCGGCAAGCGCAAGGCGCGCGTAGCGGGCAAGGGGCACTTCACCGGGGAGAATGCGATGGCGGTTTACCGCGAGTTAGAGGCGCTTTTCGGTGAAACAGATACGCTGTACTTGCCGGGGCACAGGCCGTTTGAGGCGGTTTTGAGCGAGCTTGCGCTTATCGGCGTGCCAGAGAAAAACACGGTGCCGTACACGTTCGCCTTTGTGGAGACGGCGGGGAAAAGCGAAGCGGTCTCCGGCCGGACATACCGCGCGAAGGCGGGCGAGAGCCTGTGGGATTACGCGTATTTTACGGGCGTTTCGATTGACCGCTTGGCGGAGAATAACCGGCATATCGCGTGTATCGCGGCGCTGAAAGACGGCGAGGAGGTGCATGTTCCGTGACGGATTTTTCGCTTGAGTTTGTGTTTGCAAGCGGTGAAAAACATTCGCCGAAAGCGGAGCCGAGCGAATGGCTTTTAAGAAGCGATGCGGACACGGTGGCGGACAGTTTGACGGTGCGGTTTAGTGTGGGAAAGCGGCTTTTTACGGAAGAGCCCGTGGGGGCGGTGCTTAAAAAGGACGGCGCGGTGCTCTTTGACGGTATCGTGGACGAACACCGCGTGAAATGCCGGAACGGCGCGCGCACGGAGGTCTTCTCCCTGCGCAGCCGCGCGGCGCTTTTGCTCGACAACGAGGCGGCACCGATGGAGCTTAGATTGCCCTCGCTGCGGCTTTTGGAGCGGATGTATCTGATGCCGCTGGGGCTGCACGCCGTGGGCGGCGACAGGCGGCCGGTGGAGGGCGTTTTGACCGTAGAAAAGGGCGTGAGCTGTTTTGAAGCGCTGCAAACGTTCTCGGAGAGATATCTAAACTGTACGCCGTATACGGACAAAAGCGGCGGCGTGCACTTTGAAAGCTACGTGCCGAAAACGGTGAAGCCCGACCGGGTGACGGCGCGGGAGGTGATTTTTTGCCCGTACAAAATGCTGAGCGGCGTTACGGTGCAAAACGCGCAGACGGGCGCATACAGCGCGGAATATCACGATCCTTTGGCCCCACAGGTGCGCGTGCGGTATCTTTCCGCCTATGCGAAAACAGCACCGACGGCGCTTTTAAATGAAAGCCGCAGGGCATCAAAGCGACTAAAGCTGACGTGTGCTTCTTATATAGACGGGAACATGGGGGACACGATGCGGACGGAGGAGCTTGGCGAGGTGCGGCTCATCTCCAAAAACGTTTTGCTGCGCGGGAAAGACGTGAAGACCGAGCTGCATTTTGAACCGGTTTAAAGGAGGCATGAACATGTGGCTGACGAAAAAGGAGACGGCGGAAAAGGCCGAAAGCGTGAAAACGGGCGTTGTGACGACGGGCGGTGGGGAGATTTCCGTCTGCACGGAGCTGGAGCGCCGTGCACCGACTGTAACGGTGCCGTACGGCATGGCGGTGAGCGTGCCGCAGGGTACGGAGGCTGTGATGACCGGCGGTGTGTGCCTTGGCGTTGTGAACGACGCGGGAACGCTTTTGCCCGGCGAGGTGCGGCTGTTCTCAGCGGGCGGTGCGGAGATCGTTTTGAAGCTCGACGGCACGGTCGTCATCAATGGGCAGGTGTTTGAGAAAAAGGAGGAATAGCGTGGAGGTCGTGATTTTAAACGGCATAACGCAGACGGCGGCGACAGGGCTGCCGAAGACGGCCGAGGGGCTTAACGCGCTTATGCAGCGCGCGTATAACCGCATTTGCCTAAAACGCGGCGCGTTTTGCTATGACCGCGTGCTCGGCAGCCGGTTTTATATGCTGGATGCAGCGGACGAGCACGCCGAGGAGCGGGCGCTGCGGTATGCGCAGGCGGCGCTGTTGCCCTTAGCCGGTGTTGAGGCGGTCTCCGTGCGGCGCGAGGGGGAGCAGTTTATCTTCGGACTCCGGACGATGCTCGGCACGGGGGAGATTGCGGTGAAAGGGGCGAAAGTGTGAAATTTGAGGAAATTTATGCGCACATGGCGGAGGAATACAAAACGCTGGCGGGCGTGGAGCCCGAGGACGCGGCGGACGTTTCGATCCGTCTGAAGGTACTGGCGGGCGAGCTGTATACGGTGCTGTGCGCGGCGGAATCGCTGAAGCTGAATTGCTTTCCGCAGACGGCGGCGGGCGAGGCGCTTGACCTGCACGCCGAAGAGCGCGGGCTTGTGCGCAAGGACGCGGTGAAATCTGTGGGCACGCTGACGTTTTCGCGCCGAACGGCGCTGAGCTACGCGGCGGAGATCCCCGCAGGCACGGTGTGTGCGGCAAGCGGCGAAAACGCGGTGGAATATGAAACGACGGAGGCGGCTGTGCTGCCCGCAGGCGCACTGACGGTGACAGCGGCGGCGCAGGCGGTTTTGGGCGGCAGGCGCGGCAACGCGGCAAAGGGTGCGGTGAACACGCTCATCACGCCGCCAGCGGGCATTGAAAGCGTGACGAACGATGTGCCGTTTACGGGCGGCGCGGACAAGGAGGACGACGAAGCGCTGCGCAAGCGCCTTTTGCGGTGCTTTTACGCACTGCCGAACGGCTCGAACACGGAGACGTACCGCCGTGCGGCGCTGATGACACCGGGCGTGAAAAGCGTTCAGGTGGTGCCGCGCGCAAACGGTGTGAACACGGTGGCAGTGTACCTGTACGGCGACAACGGCGCGGTGACGGACGAGGTGCTCGGAAAAGTCGGAGAGACACTCGAAAAGCTCAAGGAGATCAGTGTGGACGTGACGGTGGCTGCAGCGGTGGCTGTGAAAAAGCCGGTGACGGTCTACGTAAAGCCGAAGGACGGGTGCGCGTTTGAAGATGCGAAAGCATCGTGCACGGCGGCAATCACGGCGTACCTGAATGCGTTTGAGGTGGGCGAGCCGTTTGTGACGGCGGGGCTAATCCATGCGGTGATGGAGACGGGCATAGCACAAAACTGCACGGTGCCGGCGAGCGTGGCGGACTTTACGCCGAACGCCGGGGAGATCGTCACGGCGGGCGCTGTAAATGTGCTGGAGACGCAGTAAGGAGGGCAAATGACGGAACTGGAAAAGCGCATGCACGCGATGCTCGAAAAAACGGGGCTGTATTTTGGCGAAGACAAGTGGCTTTCGGCAGAGCTTGCGGCGTATGCAAAGGGGCTTGAACTCGTGTATGATACGCTTTCTCATGTGCGGCGCGACGCGTTTGTGCAGACGGCGGAGGAGGACGGGCTGAAGGCGTTTGAATCGCTGTTTCGCGTGCTACCATCTGTGGACAGCACGAAAAACCGGCGCGCGATGCTGCTGACCCGCGGCGCGGTGACCCCCGCAGACCACACAGTGGAAGCGATGCAAAAGCAGCTTTTGGCGGCAGGCATCAACGGGAAGCTCGTCCCGCAAAAGGGCGGCGTGCTGAACATAAATGTGCTCTCTACCCTGGGCATTTCCGAAGCGGCGGCGGAAAGCGAAGCGCGCGCGTTTTTGCCTGCGCACCTCAGTTTGGTGTTCGATTTCGGCAAAAACACGTGGGACGCACAGGACGCGGCGGGGAGCTCGTGGAATGTGCTCGACCTTCGAAACAAGACTTGGAACGCGCTCGACGTTTTATGAGCGGAAAGGAGAAACATGGCAGCAAGTAAAAAATCAACGGTTCTCGGCCTTTGCCTTTGGGAGGGGACGGACAAGCCGCGCCGTGTGGATTTTGTGGCGGACAACGAAGCCATAGAGTCGCAGCTTGGCGGGCACATTCAAAACGATAACCTGCATTTAAATGACACGCGCAGAAAGCGTTTAGATATGCCGACGGAGGTGCGCACGTACACAGGCACGGGTGCGGCCTCGCGCACGATCTTATTCGGCTTCAGTCCGAGTGCGGTGATCGTTTTTGCGGTGGACAAGCCGTTTTCACAGGCGACGACGGGCTGCACAAAGCAATACGCCGGCATAGCGGCAGGCGGCCAGAACAGCCTTGGCGTGACGCTTTCCACGGCGCAGGTGACGGTGCGGCAGACCCAAACCGCCCCGACGGACGGAAGCGGCATGGCATCGCTGAACGAAAGCGGCGTAACATACGCGGTGTTGGCGTTCAGATAAGGCGTTATATCATTTTCCGCGAGGAAAATATCATATCGAACAAAGAGAGATATATCATTAAAAAAGAAGCGCGCAGCTTTTGGAGGAGCTGCGCGCTTAACCACGCTTGCCGCAGGCAGGTGTTAGCCTTGCGTTTCGCCTTTATCTTCGAGCAGGGTGACGGTGACGGTGAATTCTTCGCCGCCTACGCCGCTCTCGTTCGGGCGGAACAGGTGGATCTCGGCGGTATCGCCGGGCTTATAATTTAAAAGTGCGTTTGCGAGCTCTTCAAGCGATTTCGTTTCGGTATCATCGATGGCGGTGATGATGTCATACGCCTGCACGTCTATGCCGTTAAAGCAGCTGTCTTCGTCAATCTCGCTGATCATGAAGCCCTGCGGGACGTCATACATAGAGGCTTGCATCTGGGTGATGGCGGTGCCTTTGATGCCGAAGCGGACGCGGCCTTGCACATAACCGCCTGCAAGCAGGTCGTCTATGATGCTCTTTGCACCGGTGATCGGGATGGCGAAGCCCATGCCCTCGTACTGCTCGGAGACGATTTTGGCGGAACTGATGCCGATGACCTGACCGTGTAAATTGACGAGCGGGCCGCCGGAATTGCCGGGATTGATAGCGGCGTCGGTTTGGATATACGTCATGCCGTTCGAGCTGTACGAGCCGACGGAACGGTTGAGGCCCGAGATGACGCCGCGCGTGATGGAGCCGGAGAACTGCTCGCCGCCCGGGTTGCCGATGGCGACGACCCACTGGCCCATGCGCAGGTCATCGCTGTCGCCGAACTCGGCGGGCATGTAGCCTGTGCCGTCGATTTTGAGCACGGCGAGGTCGGTGGTTTTATCGAACCCGACGACGACGGCGTCGTGCAGCGTGCCGTCATACGTTTTGACCTGCACGGAAACGGACTTGGAGTTTAAAATGACATGGCTGTTCGTGATGATGTAGCCGTCTTCCGTTGCGAAAATGCCGGTGCCTGTGCCCTGCGTTTCGCCGCTCTGCGTGATGACGAGCACAGTGGACGGGATGACCTTATCGTACACGGCGTCGATATCGAGCTCGGCGGTATTCGGCTCTTTATTTAAGATGATGCCCTCCGTATTCGGGGTGACGGTGATGTCCGGCGGGGTGAAGCTGTCGTCCGTATCGGGCGTTTCGTCTTCGCCGGGCGTATCGCCGGGCGTTTCGCTGTCGCTGCCGTCATTTTCATGCGGGAAGTTCGGGATGAGCGGATCGCCCGGCAGCGTTGTGATGCCGTAATCGCGGTTCACGGCGGCGTAGATGCCGTAGGAAGCAAAGCCGATGACGGAGCCCGCGACGAGGACAGACATGACGATGATGAGGATGCGCAACCCGAGCGGCATTTTCCTTTTTTGCGGCGCGGGATGCGGATACGGATTTTGCATATTCTGCGGGTACGGCGGGGGATAAGCGCCCTGACCGTAGGGCGGCGGGTACTGCCCCGGCTGCGGCTGGGTGTTGTAGTTTGCATAGCCGTACTGCGGGGCGTTTGGCTGCGTGTTGTACGGGTAGGGCTGATACGGCGGCTGCGGGAGATAATAGCCGGTATGCTGAACGGGCTGCGGCTGCGGCGGAATGCTCACGTTCGGGATGGGCTGGGCTTCCGGCGCCTGCTCGGCATTCGGGAGCGGCTCTGCCGTGGGGGCATCGGAAACGGTCGGTTCCGGGGTGACAGTCGGTTCTGCGGGAGCGGCCGGTTCATCAGAAACGGTGGGCTCTGCGGGAATGGTCTCCGTAGTTTCCGGTGCTTCAGAGATATTGTCTTCGGAAGAAGCAGGCTCCTGCGTCTCCGGGATTTTGTTTTCAAAATCGTCCATGGTGTGATACCTCATTTTTGGATTTATTTCTGATCGGGCTCTTTATTATCTTTGTGGCCGTGGTGCTCTTTTTTGGGGCGCTCCGAGATGACGGCATCTTCGACCGGCACGGTGACCGGGATGGAGCCGGTATTGTACTTCAACTTCGGGGGTTCCTGCGGCTTCGGAATATAGAACGAGAAGCGGGTGTACTCGTTCACGACGGAGGAGACGGAAATGTCGCCGCCGTGGAGCTTGATGATGGTGCGGACAAGGTACAGGCCGAGACCCATGCCGTTTTTATCCTGACTTCTCGATTTGTCGGTCTTATAAAACTTTTCGAACACGAGGGGGAGCTCATCGGATTGGATGCCGGAGCCGCTGTTTTCGATGGTAACGACGATGCGGTCGATGCTGTCCGAGACGTTGAAGGAGATGTAGCCCTCGGTGTTTGTGAACTTGACGGCGTTTTCGACAAGATTATAGACGACCTGATGCAAAAGGTCTTCATCGCCGTGCACCTGCATGGGCTGCAAGGTATCGAGCCCGCGGATGTCGATCTTCTTTTCGTCGATGCTCTTTTCAAACGTGAGCACGGTGGAGAGGACGGTCTCGGAAATATCGAAATCGTTTGGGCGGAGCTTCAGCTCGCCGTTATCGATGCGGGAGAGATTTAACATGGTGCGGACAAGGCGCGAGAGGCGCTTGACCTCATCGGAGACGATGTGCAGGTAATGCGACTGGCGCTCCGGCGGAATGGTGCCGTCCAGAATGCCGTCGATGAAGCCCGCGATGGTTGTCATGGGGGTCTTTAGCTCGTGCGAGACGTTCGCGACGAAGCTGCGGTTCATGCTTTCGCTGCCGGAGAGCGAATCTGCCATGTTGTTGAATGCGGTGGCAAGCTGGCCAATCTCATCGTTGCTTGTGACGGGCACGCGGATGGAGAAATCGCCGTCGCCGAAGCTTTTGGCTGCGGCAGACATCTGCCGCAGGGGCTTGACGAGCCGGTAGGAGAAGAGGCCGACGACAACGAACGCCAGAATGAACGCGGCGGCTGCGGCGATGAGGAACATTTGCAGTGCGGCAAACTGATACTCCGTGAGGGAGGCAGCGTTCATGGCGGCAAAAACGGCACCGACGGGCACTCTGGTGCTGTTTTCGCCTCCTGCCTCGGAAGATGATGTTTCGGCGGCGGAATAAAGCGGCACGCCGACGACGTAGTACGGGGTATCGTAAATACCGTTTTTGCGTCCGTCACCGGTATAGGAGCCCTCGGACGCGCGCTTTACGATGTCGGCGGAGATCTGCGTCTGCGGGGTGAAGTTTGCGCCGATATTTGAGGTGCTGTTGGCGTATGCGCCGAACAGGACGTTGCCCTCGAGGTCGGTGACGAAAATATCGGCATCGATATTGAGAGAGAATGTGCGCACAAAGATTTTCAGAAGCTCCGGTGCACCGTTATTCGTGATGTCCACGGAAGAAGTGATGGAGGACATGGACGAGGCGCTTTGCGTGAGCAACTTGCGTTTATCGCTTTTGGTGTACTGCGAGAACACAAACATCATGACGCTGCCGAGCACGATGAAGCTGGCGAGCACGATGACCATGGTGACACGCAGGTATTTTCCGAACAGGGATTTTTGCAAGGGGAATCCTTCCTTTCGCCGGCTTATTCTTTCACTTCAAACTTATAGCCGACACCCCAGACGGTTTTAAGCGACCACTTATCGGAAACGCCTTCGAGTTTTTCACGCAGGCGCTTAACGTGCACGTCTACGGTGCGGGAATCGCCGTAATAATCAAAGCCCCACACTTCGTCGAGGAGCTGGTCACGCGTGAAGACGCGGTTCGGATTCGAGGCGAGATGATAGATGAGCTCCATTTCCTTCGGCGGAGTGTCAATCTGAACGCCCTTGACCTTGAGTTCGTAATTTGTGAGGTTGATGGAGAGATTCTCGTAGTGAACTTCTTTCACCTGAGAGAATTCTTTTTTGCCAATGCGGCGGAGGACGGCGTTGATGCGCGCGATGACCTCTTTTGTCTCGAAGGGCTTTACGACGTAATCGTCCGCGCCGAGCTCTAAGCCGAGGACTTTATCGATCACTTCGCCCTTGGCCGTCAGCATAATGATGGGGCACTGGGACTTTTTGCGAATCTCGCGGCAGACCTGCCAGCCGTCGAGCTCCGGGAGCATGATGTCGAGCAGCATGAGGTCCGGGTTGACGGAATCAAACATTTGCACGGCCGCCTTGCCGTCGTTTGCAATGGCTGTTTCAAAGCCTTCCTTTTCAATATACAATCTTAAAAGCTCACAGATATTTCTATCGTCGTCTACGATCATGATTTTGCCGGATGCCATAAATTTCTACCTTCCTTATTTCAATATTGCGGGGCGAAAAGCGAACCCGTTTCCTCCCGGAAATCCCCTGTTTGTGCAGAGTATGACCAGTTTGTATTTATTGTACCGATTTATTGCGTCGAATGCAAGAACAAAAGGTGAATATTCTGTGACGATAGGGCTTGTTTTGAGGCGCGGAATTGGTGAAAATGCGCGTTTTTATGCGAAGTGTTGCGGCGGAAAATAAAGTGTGTTATACTGTATCAGTTCGATTTTAGACCGTTGAACAGGATAACGGTCGGACAAAATGAAAACTAAAGGCTTTAAACAGCGTACTTCGCCGTGCTTGCGGCGAAGTCTTTTCATGCGAAAAACCGCGTTTGGAGCGTAAAGATTTGCAAAAGAATTTACAAAAAAGAAAGGAAGTTTGATTTTATGGCGGAAAAAACGGTGAAGCTTGAGGACCCGGCAAAGAACCGCATGGGCTCTGCGAAGATGCTGCCGCTGATTTTGACGATGGCACTGCCGGCAATGTTCTCGATGCTGATTCAGGCACTTTACAACATTGTGGACAGCTACTTTGTGGCGCAGGTGAGCCAGAACGCACTGACGGCGGTCTCGCTGGCGTTTCCGATTCAGAACCTGTTGGTGGCCTTCGGCGTGGGCACCGGCGTGGGCGTGAGCTCACTCATTTCCCGCAGACTCGGCGAACGCGACCAGGAGGCGGCGGACAACGCGGCGACGCACGGCATTATTCTTTCCGCGATCACGTATGTGGTCTTTGCAATTTTCGGTGCGATCGTGGCGCGTCCGTTTACGGCGCTTTACACGCAGGACGCGGAAGTGCTCGGCATGGGCACGACGTACATCACGATTGTGACGGTGGCATCGTTCGGCTTCTTCTTTGCGGCGGTCATTGAAAAAATGTTACAGGCGACGGGCAACATGGTGATGCCGATGGTCATTCAGCTTGTGGGCGCGGTGGCAAACATCATCTTTGACCCGATCCTCATTTTCAACTTCAACATGGGCGTGGCCGGTGCGGCGTATGCGACGGTTGGCGGCCAGATCCTTTCGATGATTGTGGGCCTTTGTATTTTGTTCTTCGGCAACCACGCGATTGCGCTGGAATTTAAGGGCTTCCGGTTCCACGGCAAGACGATGAAGGACATTTACGTTGTGGGTCTGCCGAGCATCGTGATGAACGCTATCGGCACGCTGATGACCATGGCAATGAACGGCATTTTGGCGGGCTTTTCCGCGGTGGCCGTGAATGTGTTCGGTGTTTATTTTAAATTGCAGTCCTTTGTGTTTATGCCGGTGTTCGGCTTGACGCAGGGACTCATGCCGATTATGGGCTACAACTACGGTGCGCGCAACAAGAAGCGTGTGACGGGTGCGGTAAAGATCGGTTGCGTGATCGCGCTTATTATTGAGATTGCGGGTCTTATCGTGCTTGAAATCTGCCCGGGCGCGCTGATTTCCATCTTTAACGCGACGCCGGAGCTGCACGAGATTGGCGACCCGGCACTTAGAATCATCGCGATCCACTTCCCGATGGCGGCGATCGGCATTACGCTTTCGACGTTGTATCAGGCGACGGGCCACGGCATGTACAGCCTTGTGCAGTCTGTGATGCGTCAGCTGGTTGTGCTGGTGCCGGTGGCGTGGCTGCTCTCGAAAATCGGCCTCGGCGCTGTGTGGTTCTGCTTCCCAATCTCCGAATTTATTTCGCTCATTGTGACGGTTACATTCTTTGTAATTCTCTACAACAAGGAAATTAAGAACCTCGATAAGCCGGTGAACGGTGCGGCGGCGACGGAGTCGGTGAAGGGGTAAGTGAGCTGAAATAGAGCGGGCAAATAAAGTTTTCGACGACCTTTTTCAAAAGGTCGTGGATTCCAAAGGCAAGGCCTTTGGTCGAGCTCCGCAGAGCTCGAAATACTTTTGCCAAATGCAAGATCAGGAAAATAGAAGAACCGTCCGGGGGACGGTTCTTCGTAAGAAACCCTATCAAGGGGGTTCTTGAAGGGCGGCTTTGTGCCGCCCTTTTTATATATGCTGTGGTTTACGTTAGATAAAGAACCAGCTGGGGAGCCATTCTAAAGCGTTGGCGTAGTCCTGCGTGGTGAGGGTGCCGGTGAGCACGGGATAGAACGCGATGAACATAAGAATGTGCACGAGGACGCAGGCAAGCAGGAGAATTCTGCCGACTGTGAGCGTGACGGCGCCTTTTGTGAAAACGACGCGGCGCAGGGAAGCTGTTTCTTCAAGGCGCTGATACGCGATGAGGAGCGCGATGAGGATGAACGGCACGGCAGTGAAATAGTGGTAAATGAACGTGCAGCGCGGGACAAGCACCCACGGCAGATACGCGGACAAGAAGCCGATGACGCAGACGAGCGCGGTGCGGGAGTGCCGCTTTACGGCTCTTATGAACGCGTACACGGTGGCAGGCACGCACGCCCAGAAGAACAGCGGATTGCCGAGCACCGAAATGGTGCGGATGTGGCCCTCGCTGTCGGCGCTGTAATTGCCGTAGTACCACACGTTGCGGATATCGAACGGCCATTGATACCACGGGGATTCAAACGGGTGGGTCGCCTGCAGTGTGGAGTGGTAGTTGTACATATGCGTTTGGTACGCGATGAACCGGCCGAAAACATCGTAGCGGTTATGCGGCAATGTGGTGAGCGGCAGGAACGCCGTAAAGTAGATGCCGAACGGAATGGCGATGAACAGCAGGCAGCACCAGAGGCAGAGCTTTATGGATTTATTGAGGAGTGCTTTCTGCACGGCGGCGTGGCTTTTCTCTTCGCGGTAAGAGACGATGAGCTTGCCGAAGAACAGCACGGCGAGGCCGACTGCGCCATAGGCGACCGTCCACTTGCTTGCGATGCCGAGCCCCATGAAGATGCCGCTTAAAAGCAGCGGGGGCAGGAGCTTTTTGAAGCTGTCGGTTTTTAAATCGTGCTGAATAAACACGAGCATGGCGTCGTACATTAAAATGATGAAGAACACGGCGTAGGTATCGATGGTCGCGATGCGTGTTTGGACGTAGTGCATGAAGTCGAACGCAAAGAGGACGGTACCTGCGGTGCAGAGGAACGTGGAGCCAAAGAGGCGCTTTAAGAAATGGTAGAGCGCAGGAAGCATCAGAACACCGAACAGCGTGCCCATGAAGCGCCAGCCGAACGGGTTCATGCCGAAGATGCGAATGCCGACCGAGATGATGAGCTTGCCGAGCGTGGGGTGCGTGTTTTCGTATGGCTCGAGTCCCAAAATGTGCTCGTAGGCAGTGCGGGCGTGGTAGATTTCGTCGAAATAGGTGGAGTTCATGTAGCTTGGATAGAGCGGGACGGTGTTTTGCTCATCCGTGAGCTGCCACGCGTTTCCGGAGACGGCGGTGAGCGTTGCAAAGCCGGTGCTGTCTGTCTTTTTGAGCGCGAACTCGTTGATGGCGAGGTCGTCGCACATCGACGTGATGCGGATATATTTGCCGACGGCGGCGACGGAGACGTTTTTCCACGCATAGACGCTGCCGTCCGTGTTTTCGGCGGCGGTCGTCCAGTTGGTTTGATCGTTTGAAACCTCGATTTTCATATTGGTACCGACGCGCTGGCCAATGCCGTTATCCGCGGGGGCGATGCCGGGCAGGTAGAAAATTTCACTGTACGCGTCGTCGGTCTCAAAGACGGCGGATTCGCCGTTTTGGGGCGTCCATGTCGTATTGGCGGTCTCGTGATCACCGAGATTCGTGAACGCGACGATGCCGTAAAGGAGGGTAACGACGGCGATGCAGAGAAGATCGACACGCGTCAGGCGGACGTTATGATTCTTGTCGGTGATGAGGGAGGATTCGGGCGCTGCGGCGGGCTTTGTGTGCTGTTCGGCCGAGGCGGCTTTCTGCGTTTTAAACGCAGGGAGCGGGCGCAGGGCTTTTTCGGAAATAAAGCAGCGGTACGTGATATAGAGCGTATAAATGTACAGGAGCACGTGCAGCGCGGAGAGGAACAGGATTTGAATGGACGTGGGAGAGATGTAGGCGTTATTGAGGTACAACACATAGGCAACGTTCAAAAAATGCACCGTGGATGTGCCCGCAAACAGCAGCAGGAAGCGCTTTTCTTTTGTGAAAACGTAGGTGAGCAGCAGGCACAGGAGCACGGGGAACAGATAACGCTCGTGCATTTTGACGCAGAAAATGTAGACCGTGAACATCAAAACGGTGGGGCAGGCGAAAACGGCGTCCTCGCGCTTCGATTTCAGCAGTAAGAGGCCTGCGAGGACGGTTGCGAGCGGCACGCCGAATTGCAGCCAAGTGCTGTGCTCCGGCAGGGCAGCCCAGTTGAGCCCGAAGAGTGCCCAGACGTTATAGGCGTTGATGGTGTAGTAATTATAATAATCGATGGTGCCGGTGTAGATTTCGATGAGCTTTAGGTAATCGAAATTCTTTATAAACGGCGTGGAGAACAGGAGAATCGTCACAAGGGCGATGATGGGCCCGAGGACGAGGTTTTTCCAATCCTTTTTGCGGATGACCCAGAAAATGAGCACCGGCGCGAAAATGAGCATTTGCGGCTTACTTAAGATGCCGAAGCCGTAGACGAACGCGGCGAGCGGCGTGTGGTTGTACCAGAGAAGCAGCAGTGTGCAGAGGAGCAGAAGCGCGCAGAAGCTATCGGCCTGACCCCAGACGGAGGAATTGACGATGACGGCGGGGCAGAAAAGATAGGCGGACGCGATAAGGAGTGCGTTTTTTTCACCGAGCTTTTTGCGGGCGAGCACCCAAAGTGCCGCGGCGCAGGCGATGTCCGACAAAATGGGCGCGAGCTTTATCATGAGCGTATAGCTCTGCGCGTATTGGTCGACACCGAACAGGCGGCGGAACGCCTCAATGATGTAGAGCACGTAGAGATAGCCGGGGGGATAATCGAGGAAGAAGTCCCGGTAATACATGTTATTAAAGCCGTAATCGTGCGTATAGGCGGCCCACGCTTTAAAGCAGGAGATGTCGGCCTCGAACCCGTTGATGTTGTAGCCCAGAATAAAGCGCAGGATAAGCCCCAAAGCGAGCACGGCACAGAAGACGGGCACGGGGGGCAGGCCGAAGACCGTAGCTTCCTTTATACGGGCGCGGCGGACGGGGGCACCCTCCGTTTCCGGCGCGGCACGAAAGCCGAGCCACAGCACTGCCGCAAGGAACAGGGCGGCGAGCAGAATTTGTATCGTCATGGTTTTTGTTCCTTTCTCAAAATTTATTTGGTTACGGGCTTGACCCGCACCTTTTTTTCATGTAATCTTGTAGTAGAGGGGATGCGGAAAAATCCCCGTCTATGTACGCTCATTATAGCATAGGTTCTAAATCGCTTCAACTGAATTTTGGAGTGTTTCAACACACGCGTGGAAAACGTTTTCACGCAGGAAAGGAACGGTATTGAAAATGGAATTTCAGAAAATGCACGAAAATCCGGACGTGCTGCACGTGGGTACCTGCCAGAACCGCAGCTACTTCTTGCCGAAGGCACCGGAGGACGGGGAAGAATCCACAAGAGTGTGTCTTTTGAACGGCACATGGTCGTTTCGGTATTTTGACTCGTTTTTAGACGTGTTCCCGGAGGGCTCCGAGGGTGAGATTTGCTTTGACGAGGAGGATATGGACGAGATTGAGGTGCCGTCCTGCTGGCAAAATGCGGGCTATGACCGCCACCAGTACACGAACGTGCGCTATCCCTTCCCGTATGACCCGCCGTATGTGCCGGACGAGAACCCCTGCGGCCTTTATCTGCGCCGCTTCTGCATGAACGCGGAAGACCTGACGCAAAAAATTTATTTGAACTTTGAGGGCGTGGACTCCTGCTTCTATCTGTGGATCAACGAGCAGTTTGCAGGGTACAGCCAGGTTTCGCATTCGACAAGCGAGTTTGACATCACCGATTTGCTGAACGAGGGTGAAAACTCCGTGGCGGTGCTGGTTGTAAAGTGGTGTGACGGCTCGTACCTGGAAGATCAGGACAAGCTGCGCATGAGCGGTATTTTCCGTGACGTGTACCTCATCCGCAGACCTTTGGCGCACATCCGCGATTACTTTGTAAAGACGACGGTGAGCGATGACCTTTCCCATGCGGATATCCGCGTGGAGATGGACTTTATCGGGCTGCCGGACGTGACGGCGGAGCTGTATGACGCCGAGGGCGCTCTGCTCGAAAGCACGGCGGGCGCGGAGCCGAACTTTGCGCTCGAAAACCCGCACCTTTGGAATGCCGAGGACCCGTACCAGTACACGATCGTGTTCCGCACGGCGGATGAAGTGATCGAGCAGAAGGTGGGCATCTCCAAAATTGAGATCCGCGACAGCGTTCTGTATTTCAACAATGTGAAAATCAAATTGCGCGGCGTGAACCGCCACGACAGCGACCCGGTGACGGGCTACACCATCAGCCGCGAGCAGGCGAAGCGCGACCTGTTCCTGATGAAGCAGCATAACATCAACGCAGTGCGCACAAGCCACTACCCGAACGCGCCGTGGTTCTTACAGCTTTGCAGCGAATACGGCTTCTATGTCATTGCCGAGGCGGACATTGAGGGCCACGGTGCGGCGACGCAGACCGGCGGCTACGGCATGGACGAATACGCGGACAACGCACTGAACCCGATTTTCGACAAGGCGATTATGGACAGAATTCAGCGCAGCGTCATCCGCGACAAGAATAACGCGTGTGTGCTGATGTGGTCTTACGGCAATGAGACCGGCTGGGGCCCGGGCTTTGAGAAGGCCGGCGCATGGGTGCGCGAATATGACCCGTCCCGCTTGACGCACTACGAGAACACGTATTACGATGCGCGCGGCCACAAGAACGACCTGTCTTCCCTGACGACGGAGAGCCGCATGTACTCGGCGCCGGAGTGGATTGATGAATATATGGTCGACCCGAAGTACACGAAGCCCTTGGTGCTTTGCGAGTACATCCACGCGATGGGTAACGGCCCCGGAGATGCGGAGCAGTACCAGCAGCTGATCATGAAGTATGACCGCTTTATGGGCGGCTTTGTTTGGGAATGGTGCGACCACGCCGTTTACGGCGGCACGACGCCCGACAACCGCGATATTTTCCGCTACGGCGGCGACTTTGGCGAATATCCGCACGACGGCAACTTCTGCATGGACGGCCTTGTGTACCCCGACCGCACACCGCATACGGGTTTACTCGAATATAAAAACGTCATTCGCCCGGTACGCGCGGCGCTTGTGAACCGCGAAACGGGGGAAATTCAGCTGACGAATTACCGAGATTTTACGAACACGGAAGAATTTTTGACGCTTTCCTGGGAAATTCAGCAGGACGGCGATACGGTGGCCTGCGGCGTGATGGACGACATCAAGATTGCCCCGCACGAAAGTGGTGTCATTACGCTGCCGGATGCAATTCCGACGGAGGGCGACGTGGCGGTGCTTCTGCAGTACAGCGCGAAGAAGAACGACAGCGTGTTCTTTGAGAAGGGACATCCGCTCGGCTTTGACCAGCTGATCGTTTCCCGCGGGGCACGCAAGGAAGAAGCGCTTAGAAAGGGCTTTGTTGTTGCGGTGGAGGACAGCCGCGCCGTGACGGTGACGGGCGACAGCTTCCGCTATGTGTTCTCGAAGACCGAGGGCGTGTTTACGTCTATGGTGAAGAACAATGTGAACATCATGACCCGCCCGATGACGTGGAACGTGTGGCGTGCACCGACGGACAACGACCAGTTTGTGCGCAAGGAATGGGAGCAGGCCGGCTACAACGAACCCGCGATAAAAGTCTATGCCTGCAACGCGAAAGAGGAAGACGGCGTTGTTGTGATCGATTGCAAGCTGAGCCTTGCGGCGGTGTACCGCAGACCGTTCCTGCACCTTGACTGCCGCTTTACGGTGGACGCCGAGGGCAAGGTAAGAGCGGAGATCAACGGTAAGCGCGACATGGAGCGTCCGTTCCTGCCGAGATTCGGCCTTAGAATGTTCCTGCCGAAGTCGTTTGACACGGCAGAATATTACGGCTACGGCCCGTATGAATCGTACAGCGACAAGCACCATGCGTCTTCGCTGGGTCACTTTGCGCAGACGGCGGACGACCTTTTTGAGGACTACGTGAAGCCGCAGGAGAACGGCAGTCACTTCGGCTGTGCGCGGGTGACGATCACGGACGGCGCGGGCGCTGTGACCGTGACGAGCCCGGAGGACTTCTCGTTCAACCTTTCGCACTACACGCAGGAGGAAATGACGGAGAAGATGCACAATTACGAGCTTACGGAAAGCCCCGACAATGTGTTCTGCTTTGACTGCAAGATGAGCGGCGTAGGCTCCAACAGCTGCGGTCCGCGCCTTGCGAAGGCGATGCAGTTTGACGACGAGACGTTCACGTTTAAGTTTGACCTGACCGTGGAATAAGACGGGCAAAATTTGATAAATCAGAGCCGCCGTGTGGGAGTTTTTCCGCACGGCGGTTTTTCTGTGTAGTTGCGTGCAAACAGCCCAGTGGACTGTTTGCACGTGGGAGACCCAATTAGGGGGTCTCCCGAAAGGCGGCAATGCCGCCTTTTTATGCTGGACTGAAGGGAAAAGTACGAATGAGAGGCAAAGACTAAAAATACAAAAATGCAGGGGTTATGCGGATAAGTCTGTGTAAAATTATTGACAAAAAGACTTGAATACAGTATACTTTAGTTAAATAAAGGAGTTGAGCCCGATGGTTTTAATATAAGCGATTCCGGTACAATGAGGAAGGGAGAATTTGCTATGAAAAGAACCGTTGTAATTTTACTTGTTTTACTGATGGGATTGCTGACCGCGTGTGCTGTGCCGCCGAAAACGGAGGCGAACGTGACTGACCCGGATGCCATGAATGCTACCGCAGAGCGTCAGACAGAAGCGGACACCAAGACTGATTGGGCGCAGGGCTTGACGGAACAGCAGGAAGTCGAGACAGAGATCGAAAAAGCTGTGAGCGCAGATACGCTTGACCGTTTGCAGCTGGATGCTGCGGAGCTGCTTGAAGAGTACGAAACGGCGAAGCTGGACGGCACGGAAGAGGAAGCCGCAAAGCTGACCGAAGCGTATGAGCGTGTGCTTGCGGAAATCAATGCGATGCTCGGCTGAAAGTGAAGAAACGGAATGTTTGCCGCTGCATGGCTTTTTGGGCTGTACGGCGGCGTTTTTCCTTAAAATTTTCGTATTTTCCGGTGCTTTTGCAAAATATCTTGAAAATAAGTCCGTACAAATTTTGCGAAAGGTATTGCAAAAAGTTGTACGGCTTTTTATAATAAGGTTGTATTGAACCTGTGCAAACAGGTATCCTTTTTGAAAGGAACGATGACATGGCAGACACAGAAAAGAAAACTGCGAAATATCGCTTTCTGGTGGATACCATCAAGGAGAAGATCAAAAACGGCGAATATGAGCCCGGCGAACGCATGGAATCTGAAAACACGCTTTCCGAGCAGTTCGGGTACAGCCGCCAAACCGTGCGGCAGGCGCTTTCCGTCCTCGAGCAGGAGGGGCTTATTGAGCGCAGGCGCGGCAGCGGCACGTATATCAGCTCCGAAAGCCGACGCACGCCGCGCGGCAACAGCATCGCCATTGTGACGACGTATATTTCCGACTATATTTTTCCGACGATCATCCGCGGCATTGAGGAGACGCTGACGAACGCGGGCTATGATTTGACCCTGAATGTGACGAACAACCACGTGGAGGAGGAAGCGCGCATTTTGCAGTCGCTCATCTCCCGCCGCGTGGACGGAGTGATTGTGGAGGGGACGAAGACGGCGTTCCCGAACCCGAACGTGGAGCTTTACCGCAGGCTTGAAAAAATGGGCGTGCCGGTGGTGTTTTTCAACAGCTATTACCGCGATTTACCCGATTCCGTTTACGTAGTAACGGACGACCGCAAGGCCGGCTTGCAGGCGGTGGACCTCTTGATTGAAAAGGGATGCAGACGTGTCGGCGGCGTGTTTAAATCTGACGACATGCAGGGCCACGGGCGCTACGCGGGCTTTTCCGAGGGGCTTATCCACAACGGATGCGTCCTTGGCGACGACAATGTGGTTTGGTACACGACGGCCGAGCGCAGCAGGCTTTTTCGCCCCGACAACAGCGACTACATGTTTGAGCGTCTGCGCGGGTGTGACGGCATTGTGTGCTACAACGACCAGATTGCGTATGGGGTGATTGACCTCTTACAGAAGCACAATGTGCGCGTGCCCGAGGATGTGCTCGTCATCGGGTTTGACGATTCGAGCATTTCGGAATACTCGCCGGTGAAGATTACCTCTTTTGTGCACCCGAAGGTGGAGATGGGCAGAGCCGCGGCGAATAAGCTCATCCACATGCTGCGCAGCAGCGACCCGGAGCAGCCGCTTGTGCTCGATATGCCGCTGCACGAGAAAGAATCGACAAGACGATAAATTTTGATATAAAACAGTTTGAAAGGAACAAATGAATATGAAGATTGAGAAATTATCCCCGGCATTTAAGGACTATCTGTGGGGCGGCACAAAGCTGCGCGACGTTTACGGCAAAAAGTGCGACTATGAAAAGGTGGCGGAGAGCTGGGAGCTTTCTACGCACCCGGCGGGCCAGAGCGTGATAGACGGCGGTGAATATGACGGACTGAAATTCGGCGAGTATTTGGAAAAAGTCGGTGCAAAGGCACTTGGTGTGAACGGTGCGAAGTTTAAGGAGTTCCCGGTGCTTATCAAGTTCATCGATGCGAAGCAGCCGCTTTCCGTGCAGGTGCATCCGAGCGACGAATATGCGCTGCGCGTGGAGGGCGAATACGGCAAGACCGAGATGTGGTACGTTGTGGACTGCGAGCCGGGCGCTTCGCTGTACTTCGGCGTGAACCGTGCGCTGACGAAAGAGGAATTCAAAAAGCGCATTGAAGACAACACGCTGACGGATGTGCTCTACAAGGCCGACGTGAAGAAGGGCGACGTGTTCTTCATTCAGTCCGGTACGATCCACGCGATCGGCGCGGGAATTCTCATTTGCGAAATTCAGCAGAATTCCAACACGACATACCGCGTGTACGACTACGGCCGCCGCGGTGCGGACGGCAAGCTGCGTGAACTGCATATTGATAAGGCCATTGACGTTTCCAAGCTGACCCCGAGCGACACGTCCGACAAGCAGGGCAAGCCGGAGGAGATTCCCGGAGGCACAAAGTGCGCGCTGGCTTCCTGCCCGTACTTTACGACGGAGAAATATGTTGTGGACGGCGAAGTCGAAATTGACGTGACGGGCGATTCGTTTGCGTCGCTTGTTGTGACGGAGGGCAGCGGCAAGGTTGTCGGCAGCGAGAATGAAGTGGAGTTCAAGCCGACGGACAGCCTGTTTGTACCGGCCGGCAGCGGCAAAATTAAGATTAATGGCCACTGCACGGTGGTGAAAACGACGGTTTAAAAGGGGAAACGCTATGAAGATGGAGTTTGTAGACGAAGCTGAACTGCAGAAAGCTGCGGACGAGCCGGAGGACGAGGTGCGCGGGCGCATTGTGCTGGTCGGCGAGCCGATGGGGCTTTTCATCGCGGAGGAGCTCGGCGAGCTGGAGGATGTGACACACTTTTCGGCGGCTGTGGCCGGTGCGGAATATAACGTGGCGGTGGGACTTTCCCGCCTTGACCATGAAGCGCTGTACTGCACGCGCCTCGGCGACGATCCGGTGGGCAAACGCATTTTAAAGAGCATGAAAGGCAACCACGTTTCCGACGCGCTTGTGACCGTGACGGACACGGCTTCGACCGGGTTTATGATGAAAGGCAGGACCGAGGCGGGCGACCCGAAGATCGCGTATTTCAGACGGAACAGCGCGGCTTCGCAGATCTCGACGCATGACATCGATAAGCTCGACTTATACGGATGTGATTTTCTGCACGTGACGGGTATTTTTCCGGCGGTGTCGAAGTCGGCATTGGACGCGGTGAAACGATTGATGAGCCGCGCGAAGGCGCTGGATATGTTTATTTCGTTTGACCCGAACCTGCGCCCGCAGCTTTGGAAGGACGAAAAAGAGATGGTGCGCACGCTGAACAGCCTCGCACAGGAAGCAGACCTCGTTTTGCCGGGCCTTAGTGAAGGCAAAATTCTCACAAAGCGTGACACGCCGGAGGGCATTGCGGAGTTTTACCACGAGCGCGGCGTAGACAGCGTGATTGTGAAGCTGGGCGACAAGGGCGCGTACTGGTCCACAGGCGGCGAGCACGGCACGGTGCCGGCATTCCCGGTGAAAAGAATTGTGGACACGGTTGGCGCGGGCGACGGCTTTGCGGCGGGCGTCCTCTCCGCTGTGGCGGAGGGCATGTCCTTGCAGGAGGCTGCGGCGCGCGGCACGGTAATCGGCTCGATACAGATTACACACCGGGGCGACAATGAGGGTCTGCCGACGCGTGCGGAGCTTGAGACCATCACAAAAGCGGGCATTGTGTAAATTCTAATAATAACGGTGCCGCGCAGAAATGAGAGTTTGTTCTGCGCGGCATTGTGCTATTTGGGGAGTGAGAAAAATGGGCAGAAAAGAAACGGTGGAGCTGACAAACATGTGCATGGTGGAGGACGGCAAGGGCAACGTACTCGTGCAGAACCGTCTTGACCCGAACTGGTCGGGTATCGTTTACCCGGGCGGGCACGTGGAAGCGGGGGAATCCATCACGGCATCGGTCATTCGCGAAATCCGTGAAGAGACCGGGCTGACGATCGAAAACCCGACGCTGTGCGGTGTGAAGCAGTTCTGGCTTGATAACGGCGTGCGGTACATTGTGTTTTTGTTCCGCGCGGATAAATTTACGGGCGAGCTGCACGGCTCCGAAGAAGGCGATGCGTTCTGGCTGCCGCGGAAAGAGCTTTTCGAGCACCAGACGGTGGAAAGCTTTGAGGGCTTAGTGCACGTTTTTGAGACGCCGGAATGCAGTGAAGTTTATTATAAAGACGGCGAAACGCATTTTGCATGATTTGAAATTTGAATTCGGGAGGAAAATTTTATGACACCGCATAACGAAGCAAAAAAGGGCGATATTGCAAAGGTGGTTTTGATGCCGGGCGACCCGCTCAGGGCGAAATTTATTGCGGAGACGTTTTTGGAAAATGCCGTGTGCTTTAATACGGTGCGCGGAATGCTGGGCTATACGGGCTTGTATAACGGCAAGCGTGTTTCCGTAATGGGCAGCGGCATGGGTATGCCTTCTATGGGCATATACAGCTACGAGCTGTATCATTGCTACGATGTGGAAGCGATCATTCGTATCGGTACGGCGGGCGGCATTGCGGACGGCGTGGAGCTGCGCGATTTAGTATTGGCGATGGGCGCGTGCACGGACTCGAACTTTGCGCACCAGTACCGTTTGCCGGGCACATTTGCGCCGACGGCAAGCTTTGAACTGCTTGAAAAAGCGGTGCAGACGGCGCGGGAGAAGAATTTACGTTATCGCGTCGGCAACGTGGTGACGAGCGATATTTTCTACGGCGACTGTGAAAATGAGACCGCCGAATGGAAAAAAATGGGCGTTCTGGCCGTGGAAATGGAGACGGCGGCGCTGTATATGACGGCGGCGCGCGCGGGCAAGCAGGCGCTTTCCATCACGACGGTATCCGACTTGCCGCTGAAGGGGGAATCGACCTCGAGCGAAGAGAGACAGAAGACGTTCACGCAGATGATGGAGGTAGCGCTGACGGTTGCCTCTGAGGCGGTGGACGGACATGACAAATGAAGTCATAAAAAAGCTTTCGGAAGCGGCGTTTGATGTGCGGAAAAAGGCGTACTGCCCGTACTCTGGCTTTGCGGTGGGCGCGGCGCTGCTTGCGAAAAGCGGTGAAATATACACGGGCGTAAACATTGAAAACGCTGCGTTTACGCCGACGAACTGTGCGGAGCGCACGGCGTTTTTTACGGCGATTGCAAAGGGCGAGCGAGATTTCGTCGCTGTTGCAATTGCGGGCGGCAAGGCGGACGAGGAGCCCGAAGATTTCTGCGCGCCGTGCGGCGTGTGCAGGCAGGTGATGCGGGAATTTTGCGGGGACGCGTTTGTGATCATTCTTGCAAAGCCCGGTGAAGAAAAGGTTTACACATTAAAGGATTTGCTGCCGCAGAGCTTTTCGCCGAGAGACGTTCTGGGCGAAAAAGCGAAGCGGTAAAAAAGGCGGTGATTTTTGTGCTGCATATTTTGGACATTATCCGCAAAAAGCGGGACGGCGGGACGCTGACAAAGGACGAGATTGAATATTTTGTGCGCGGGTGCACAGACGGGAGTATCCCGGACTATCAGCTTTCGGCGCTTTTGATGGCGATTTATTTAAACGGCATGACGCACGAGGAGACGGCGGAGCTGACCTTGGCGATGGCGCATTCCGGCGACATGGCCGACCTTTCCGCGATACACGGCGTGACGGTGGATAAGCATTCCACGGGCGGCGTGGGTGACAAGACGAGTATGGTCATTGTGCCTGTTTGTGCGGCGTGCGGGGTGAAGATTGCCAAGATGAGCGGCCGCGGGCTTGGACACACGGGCGGCACGACGGATAAGCTTGAGAGCATTCCCGGTATGCGGATCGATCTTTCCCCGGAGGAATTTACAGCGCAGATCAATAAGATCGGGTGCGCGATGATCGGACAGACGGGCGAGCTGTGCCCGGCGGACAAGAAGCTTTACGCGCTGCGCGACGTGACCGGGACGGTGGAGAGCGTGCCGCTCATCGCTTCGAGCATCATGAGCAAGAAGATCGCCTCCGGCGCAGAGCGGATTTTGCTGGACGTGAAGACGGGCAGCGGCGCATTTATGAAGACAACGGAGGACGCGATTACGCTCGCCGAGGAAATGGTGGAGATCGCGAAGCTTTCCGGCAGGCGCGCAGCGGCGCTCATCACCGATATGGACAGGCCGCTTGGGCACGCCGTGGGCAACACCTTGGAGGTGCTGGAAGTTTTGGAGACGCTGCACGGACGCGGGCCGGAAGACCTTACGGAAGAGTGTTTGGAGCTTGCGGCAAACATGATCTGGCTCGGCGAGCAGGCGGAGAGTCTTGAACACGCGCGGAAGAAAGCGAAAACGGCACTGGAGACGGGCAAAGCGTTCGAGAAATTCTGTGAAATGGCCGAGGCGCAGGGCGCGGATGTACGGTACTTGAGAGAACCCGAGCGGTTTGCGCTTTCGCCGGTGAACAAAGACGTGTGCGCGCCGCGCAACGGGTATGTGGTGCATATCAACGCGGAGCAGGTGGGCATGGCAAGCGTGCGGCTTGGCGCCGGACGCGAGAAGGCCGACGATATGCTCGACTACGGCGCGGGCATCGTGCTGAAAAAGACGGTGGGCGACGCGGTACAAAAAGGCGAGGTGATCGCCGAGCTGTACGGTGCGAGCGCAGAAAAGTGCCGCGACGCGGAAAGCGTGCTGCACGGGGCGTTCCGCTACGGCGACGAGAAAACAGAAGAATGCTCGCTTGTACTGGCAAGGGTAGAGTAAAATAAAAAACCGCACCTGAAAAGGTACGGTTTCTGTGCGTTCGGTTTTAACGTTTGCGGTTAAAATCAGCCGCGCTCGGGGCCGGTGACGGGCTCGTCGTAATCAACGCCGAAGGTCTCGACGGTGACTTTCGTCATGACCTGATCTTCGCGCGGGCGGTCGGACCAATCGCGCGGGGAGGAAACGATGGCCTGTGCGACATCGATGCCTTCGATAACCTTGCCGAATGCGGCATACTGGCCGTCGAGATGCGGAGCGTCATCGACCATGATGAAGAACTGGCTGCCTGCGCTGTTCGGGCGCTGGCTTCTTGCCATGGAGAGAACGCCGGTGGTGTGCTTCAGATCGTTCTTGAAGCCGTTCGTAGCGAACTCACCCTTGATGCCGTAGCCGGGGCCGCCCATGCCGGTGCCTTCCGGGTCGCCGCCCTGGATCATGAAGCCAGGGATGACGCGGTGGAAGATGGTGCCGTCATAAAAGCCCTTCTGAATGAGGGAAATAAAGTTGTTGACCGTGTTCGGCGCAATCTCGGGGTAAAGCTCCGCCTTGATGGTGCCGCGGGTGGTCTCGAAAGTAACAATAGGATTCTGCATACCGAATAACTCCTTTCATAGAGGTCTTTCGGGAAGAAAGACCGTTCGTAAAATTCAGTATACCATATTTAATTTGAAATTGGAAGTGATTTTGCTTTGAAGTTGATTTCTTGGAACGTAAACGGGTTGCGCGCCTGCATGACAAAGGGCTTTAATGACTTTTTAGCGGCGGAAGACCCCGATGTTATCTGCTTGCAGGAAACGAAAATGCAGCGCGAGCAGGCGGATTTTGATTTTGCGGGGTACACGGAATTTTGGAACTCTGCCGAGAAAAAAGGGTATGCCGGCACGGCGATCTTTACAAAAACAGAGCCGCTTAATGTGGCGTATGGCATCGGCGACGAACAGTTTGACTGCGAGGGGCGCGTGATCTGCGCGGAATTCCCGGAGTTTTACCTTGTGACCGTGTACACGCCGAACGCTCAAAGAGAGCTTGTGCGCATTGATTTTCGCATGGCGTTTGAGGATAAGTTCCGCGCGTATCTCGAAAGGCTGCACGAAACGAAGCCGGTTATTGTGTGCGGCGACATGAATGTGGCACACAGGCGCATCGACATCAAAAACGCAAAGCCGAACATCGGCAGCGCGGGATTTTCGTACGAAGAAAGAGGAAAGTTTTCCGAACTGCTCGCGGCGGGCTTTGTGGATTCGTTCCGCGAATTGTACCCCGATGCAAAGGACGCGTATTCCTGGTGGTCGTATATGGGCAAGGCAAGAGAAAAAAACGTCGGCTGGCGCATTGACTATTTTCTCATCACGGAGGAGCTGAAAAAGAATTTGGCGGACAGCAAGATCCTCTCCGACGTGATGGGCAGCGACCATTGCCCGGTGGAGCTCATCTTGAATTTTAGCGAGGAAAACGCATGATTTTTAAGGAGAAAAAGACACCGACGCTTTTGATGATTCCTTCGGCGAACAGCTGGCGCGCGGTGCACAAGAAATATAAAAACGAATACGGCACGGTGATCTGCACCGAAAAGGGTGATACGGTGGAAGTCGTGACGGACTTCGGTGAATTTTCCACCGAGCGTGCGGAAGCGGTGGAAAGCGCTGCGGCGATGATTTTTGAAAACAGCGGCGTGAAAGAGATTGCGGTGGACGGAGAGAAGCTTACCCGCGAAGCGTGGCAGGAAAAAGAAGATGCGCGCCTAAATGCGCTGCACAGGATGCGGGAGGATTACAAAAATGTGCTCGGAAAGCCCGTACACTGCGTGACGGACAGGCCGCTTGGCTCTGCGCACCCGCGCTATCCGGAGATGATCTACCCCGTGAACTACGGCTATGTGCCGGGCGTGATGGCGGGGGATAACGCCGAGCAGGACGTGTACATTTTGGGTCCAACGGAGCCGCTTAAAACCTTTGACGGCGTGGTGATCGCGGTGGTGCATCGCTTTAATGACGTGGAAGACAAGTGGGTGGCGGCGGAAAAGACCGGCGTTTACACGGCGGAGGAAATCCTGAAAATTCTCGATTTTCAGGAAAAATACTACGAAAGCGAGCTGATCCTCTAAATGACCGAGGAACTCATGCGCAGGCTACGGGTCATCACGCCGGAGGAACAGCGCATTTTGGACGGCGGTGCGGTGGACAAGGCGGCGTACACGGCGCGGGCGGTGTTTACGGTGGACAGCGAGAAGCTTTTGGAGCGCGGGCGGCTCATCTCCGTGCGCGCGCACACGCGGTTTGCACCGTTCCCCAGACACGCGCACAGCTATATTGAAATCATGTACATGTGCTCCGGCAAGACGGTGCACCGCATCAACGGCGGCGAGCCCATCACCGTACATGCGGGCGAGCTGCTGTTTTTGGGGCGCGGCGCTTCGCATGAGATAGAGCGTGCGGAATATGAGGACATTGCGGTGAATTTCATTGTGCTGCCGCAGTTCTTTGATACGGCGTTGGAGCGCATCGGCGCGGACAACGCGCTTGGGCGGTTCATCGCGAACAGCATCAGCCGCGCGGGGGGCTCGGATTTTTTACTGTTTAGAGTTGCGGATGTGCTGCCGGTGCAGAATCTCGTTGAAAACCTCGTTTGGACGCTTGTGAACGACACGAAAAACCGCAGACGCATTACGCAGAACACGATGGCGCTGCTGTTTTTGGAGCTTTTGAACTGCACGGATAAGCTGGCGGCGAGCGAAAACGAGGGCGATCACAGCGCACTTGTGATGACGGCGCTGCGGGAGATTGAAGAAAATTACCGCACGGCGAGCTTGACCGACATTGCGGAAAAGTACGGTGTGACGATTTCGTACCTCAGCGCGGCGGTACACAGCACGACGGGGTTCACGTTTAAATCGCTTTTGCGGCGCAAGCGAATGGAGAAAGCGGCGGCACTGCTTTCCGGCACGAAGCTTTCCGTGAGCGATATTATCATGGCGGTGGGGTATGAGAACACAAGCTATTTTTACAGGGCGTTTTCGGAAATGTACGGCGTGACACCAAGGGAGTATCGGTTGAGGCAGAGAGGTTAGTACGCATAAAATAACGCCGCACGCTCGATGAGGAAAACGAGGGTGCGGCGTTGCTTTATTTCTGAGAACTTGCCGCCTTTGAAAAGGCGGGCGAAACTTTTAACTACGCTTTTCGGAAGCTCGGTTTACTTCACGAATCTCAAAACATTCCACGAGGTTTTCGTGAGGTTCGCTTTATAGAGATTGCCGTCTTTTTCGGTTCTGTCCGTATGGAGCTTCGGGGTGACGGCGCTGTGCTCGGCGGTGTTGACGGCCTTCATATCCGGGTTTTCAAGGACGATGTGCTCTGCGAGGCGGTAATCGCCGAAGGAGCGCAGGTCGAGGTCGAGGACGATGTCATCTGTCAGGCTGCGGTTGACGGCGAAGACGGTAACTTCGTCCTTTTCGTCGTTCCACACGGCGATGGACTCGACGTCGGTGACATCGGTGAAATCGATGGTATCGTGCTTTGTGGAGGTGAGCACCGGCTGGAGCGCAATGCCGCGGCCGTACTTGGAGGCGTGGAGCAGCGGATAATAAATCGTCTGGCACCATGCGGGGCCGTTTTCTTCGGTCATGATGGGCGCGATGACGTTGACGAGCTGTGCCATGCACGCCATTTTTACGCGGTCGGAGTGCTTCATCAGCGTGATGAGCATGAGGCCGACGAGCAGGGCGTCTTCAAAATCGTAGTGGTCTTCGAGCAGGTGCGGCGCAATCTGCCACGGGCGGTTCTTCATGGTGTCGGCATCGGTGGCATCGGCGTGGAACCAGACGTTCCATTCGTCGAAGCTGAGGTTGATGTTTTTCTTTGCGCGCTTCTTCGCCTTGACGAAATCGCACGTGGCGATGACGGTACGGATGAAGTGATCCATGTCGTCGCTCTGGGCGAGGAAGTTTGCGGTATCGTTGAAGCGGTTGCCGTAGTACTGGTGCAGGGAGATGTAATCGACACTGTCATACGCCCAAGAGAGCGCGGTGTTTTCCCACTCCGGGAATGTGGGCATGCCCGTGTTGGAGCTGCCGCAGAGCACGAGTTCGATGGACGGGTCAATCTGCTTCATGGCTTTGGCGGTCTCGTCGGCAAGGTGGCCGTATTCGTCGGCGGTCTTGTGGCCGGTTTGCCACGGGCCGTCCATTTCATTGCCGAGGCACCAGACCTTGATGTTGTGCGGGTCTTTGACACCGTGCTTGACGCGCAGGTCGCTGTATTTGGTGCCGGACGGGTGGTTGCAGTATTCGAGCAGGTTGCACGCTGCTTCAATGCCGCGTGTGCCGAGGTTGACGGCCTGCATGATCTGCGTGTCGGCTTTTTTCGCCCACTTTGCGAACTCGTTGATGCCGATATAGTTCGGCTCTGTGCTGCGCCATGCAAGCTCAAGACGCTTCGGGCGGTCTTCTACGGGACCCACGCTGTCTTCCCAGTAGAAATTGGAGACGAAGTTGCCGCCGGGGTAACGGACGATCGGCACTTGCAGCTCGCGCACGAGGTTGAGTACGTCGCGGCGGAAGCCGTCTTCATCGGCAGTGGGGTGGCCCGGCTGCCAGATGCCGCCGTATACTGCACGGCCGAGGTGCTCGATGAACGAGCCGTAGATGCGCTTATCGATTTTAGAAATTTGGAAATCCTTTTCAATGGTGAGTTTTGCCTGTTTTGCCATAGACCTGATCTCTCCTCAAAAGTTGTATGTACAATTTATGTGTTCATTTTAGCTTGAAAGCCTTGGATTGTCAACCTATTTCGGCGGAATTCTTTTGCTGTGTGCCGAAAAGTGAAGCGCGGATTTGTGCAGTTTGGCAGGAGGAAATTTTGTGCGGCAGAAAAGTTAAAATAAAGATAGTTTTAAGTGAAAACAACGTCCTTATTTTTGAACACGGTTCCTGCTATACTATTGCTGTAAACGAAAAAACGGAGGGCTTATATGAAAACGTATTTGGCGGTGGACATTGGGGCTTCAAGCGGGCGGCACATTTTGGGGTGGCTCGAGGACGAAAAACTGAAGCTGAAAGAAATCTACCGTTTTAAAAACGGGGCGGAAGACCAAAACGGCCATTTGTGCTGGGACATTGACCGCCTTGAAAGCGAAGTGATCAACGGCATTGCGGCGTGTGAGACCGCGCCCGAGAGCGTGGCGGTGGACACGTGGGCAGTGGATTATGTTTTGCTCGGTAAAAACGGAGAACGCATCTGCCCGGCGGTGGCGTACCGCGACAGCCGCACGGAGACGGTGCCGGACGAGCTGGAAAAAACGGTGCCGTTTGCGTGGCTGTACGGAAGAACGGGCATTCAGATGCAGAAGTTCAACACGGTGTATCAGCTGGCGGCGCAGAAAAAAGAAATGCCGGATGTATTTGAAAAGGCCGAAAAGCTTTTGATGATCCCGGATTATCTGGCATACAGGCTTTCGGGCGTGGCCGTGAACGAATACACAAATGCGAGCACGACGGCGATGGTCTCGGCAGAACATAAGACATGGGACAAGGAGATCATAGCGCGGGTGGGTTTGCCGGAGAAAATCTTCGGCGCGCTGCACAAGCCGGGTGAAGCGCTCGGCGGGCTGACGGAGCGCGTGAAGGAGAAGGTCGGCTTTGATTTGACGGTGCGGCTTGCGGCTTCGCACGACACGGCTTCCGCGTTTTTGGCGGTGCCGGCGAAGGATGAGAACGCGGTGTTCCTTTCGAGCGGCACGTGGAGCCTCATTGGCGTGGAGCTGAAAGCGCCGGTGACGAACGACGAGAGCCGTGCGCAGAATTTTACGAACGAGGGCGGGTATGAGTACCGCTATCGGTATTTGAAAAACATCATGGGCCTTTGGATGCTGCAGAACATGCGGCAGGAGCTCGGCGAAGAGAACAGCTTTGATAAGTTGACGGAGCTTGCGCAGAGCGCGGCGGATTATAAGGGCCGTGTGGACGTGAACGCAGAGTGCTTTTTGGCGCCGAAAAGCATGTGCGAAGCGGTGAAAAACGAGCTTATGAAGCAGGGATTCAAAGAACCGACAGTGCCGGAGATGCTCTCCTGTGTATACCACAGTCTGGCGGAAAGCTACGCCGAGACGATAAAGGCACTTGAAAAGCTGACGGGCAAAGTATATACGAGTTTAAATATCGTCGGCGGCGGCAGCCGGGACGAATATTTGAATAAACTCACGGCGAAGGCTTGCAAATTACCTGTATATGCGGGCCCGACAGAGGGCACGGCCATCGGTAATCTCATCGTGCAGATGATCGCGGACGGCGAGCTTGCGAGCGTACAGCAGGCGCGCGACGTGATACGGGACAGCTTTGAAATTAAAATTTACGAACACTGAAAAGTGTATTATAATAGAGTAAAAACAAAACGGAAAGGACGATAAAATGCTGAAAGGGAAAACGGTTTTACTGGGCGTGACGGGCAGTATTGCGGCGTACAAAATTGCGGGGCTTGCGAGTATGCTGAAAAAGCAGCACGCGGATATTACGGTGCTGATGACGCAGAACGCCACGAATTTTATCAACCCCATTACATTTGAGACTTTGACGGGCAACAAGTGCCTCATCGATACGTTCGACCGCAATTTCCAGTACAGCGTGGAGCACGTTGCGCTGGCAAAGCGCGCGGACATTGTGCTCATCGCCCCCGCGAGCGCGAATGTCATCGGCAAAATTGCGAACGGCATTGCGGACGACATGCTGACGACGACCGTGATGGCGTGCCGCTGCCCGTTTTTGATTTCGCCTGCGATGAACACGAATATGTTCTTGAACCCCATTGTGCAGGATAATCTTGCAAAACTGAGACGCTTCGGGTACACGGTGATCGAGCCGGACAGCGGGTATTTGGCTTGCGGTGATATAGGCGCGGGCAAGATGCCTTCCGAAAAAACGCTGTTTGACTGGATCATGCAGACGATCGGTGCGGAGAAAGACCTTGCGGGGCAGAAAATCCTCGTGACGGCGGGCGCAACGGCGGAGAAGATCGACCCCGTGCGGTTCATCACGAACCACTCGACAGGTAAAATGGGCTGCGCGCTTGCACGCCGTGCGGCGATGCGCGGTGCGGACGTGACGCTCGTCTGCGCAAACATGACCGTGGAACCGCCTCCGTTTGTGACGGTGGTGAAAGCGGAATCTGCGGAAGACATGTTCAACGCGGTGACGAGCCGTGCGCCGAAGATGGACGTCATCATCAAAGCGGCGGCGGTGGCGGATTACCGCCCGAAAACGGTCGCCGAGGAGAAGATCAAAAAGCATGACGGCGGCATGAGCATTGAGCTTGAGCGCACGCAGGATATTCTGGCGTACCTCGGCGCGCACAAGCCCGCGGGGCAGTTCCTCTGCGGCTTTGCGATGGAGACCGAGAATCTCATTGAAAACGCGCGTGGAAAGCTCGAGCGCAAGAACCTCGACATGATCGCGGCGAACAGCCTGCGCACGAAGGGTGCGGGCTTTGCGGGCGATACGAACGTGGTGACGCTGCTGACAAAAGACGAAACAGAGGAGTTGCCGATGCTCTCAAAAGACGAGACGGCAGACCGCATTTTAACAAAAATCAACACGCTTAGGAAAGGATGAACGATATGACACAGTATGAGGCGGCAAAAAAGCGCTATGCCGAGCGCGGTGTGGACGCCGACGCTGCCATCAACACGCTGAAAAGCGTGCCGGTCTCTCTGCACTGCTGGCAGGGCGACGATGTGCGCGGCTTTGACGGCGACCCGAGCGCTCCGCTGACGGGCGGCATTCAGACGACGGGCAACTACCCCGGCCGTGCGCGCACGCCGGAGGAGCTGATGGCGGACATCGACGAGGTGCTGCGCCTTTGCCCCGGCACGAAGAAGCTGAATTTACACGCGAGCTACGCGATCTTCACCGAAGAAAACGGCGGCTGGGTGGACAGAGATAAGCTGGAGCCGAAGCACTTTGCGCCGTGGGTGAAGTTCTGTAAGGAGCGCGGGCTGGGATGTGACTTTAACCCGACGTATTTTTCGCACCCGAAGTGCGACCCGCTGACGCTCTCGAGCCCGAACCCGGAGACGCGCAAATTCTGGGTGGAGCACGGCAAGGCGTGTATCCGCATTTCGCAATATCTGGCGGAGGAGCTCGGTCAGCCGTGCATCATGAACATCTGGACGGGCGACGGACTGAAAGATATTCCCGCCGACCGCATGACGCCGCGCATGCTGTATAAAGAGTCTCTCGATGAGATTCTCTCTGAGCCGTACGATTTTAACCTTGTAAAGCCGTGTGTGGAATCGAAGGTGTTCGGTATCGGGGTGGAGGCGTACACGGTGGGCAGTGCGGAATTTGCGCTGAGCTATGCGGCGATGAATAAAGATAAGTGCATCCCGCTGCTCGATAACGGCCACTACCACCCGACGGAGGTCGTATCCGATAAAATTCCGGCGATGCTGACGTTCTTCCCGGAGATTGCGCTGCACATCACGCGCGGCGTGCGCTGGGACAGCGACCACGTGGTGCTGTTTGACGACGAGACAAAGGAGATTGCGAAAGAGATCGTGCGCTGCGGCGGGCTGTCGGGTCGTGTTAAGATTGCGCTCGACTATTTTGATGCGTCCATCAACCGTATCGGCGCGTGGGTGACGGGCTTCCGCAATGTACAGAAGGCGCTGTTGTTCGCGCTGCTGCAGCCGACGGAGGAGCTGACGAAGCTGCAGAACGAGCAGGATTTCACGTCTTTGATGATCCGCGCGGAGGAGTTGAAAACGATGCCGTTCGGCGATGTTTGGGCGGAATACTGCAAGGAGCAGAATGTCCCCGCAGACGACATGGCGTGGCTTTCTGAAATTAAAAAATACGAAAACGAAGTGCTTTTAAAGCGCTGAGGAGGTATATAAAAATGATGACGGAAATTCCCGCAGTACGCGGTTTTATCCGCATGTGCACGGATGGCTGGGAGCAGGGCTGGCACGAGCGAAACGGCGGCAACCTGACCTACCGCATGAAGCCGGAGGAAGTGGAGCAGTGCCGCCCGTTTTTCACCGCGCCGCGCGAGTGGAACAGCATGGGCGTGCAGGCGGATAACTTAAAGGGCGAATATTTCATCACGACGGGCAGCGGCAAGTTTTTGCGCAATGTGCAGGATGACCCGGAGCACAACATCGGTATTGTAGAGATCAACGATGCGGGCGACAGCTGGCGCATTGTTTGGGGCCTTGAGAACGGCGCGCGTCCGACGAGCGAATTCCCGAGCCACTTTATGAACCACAGTGTGCGCAAGGCGGCGACGAACGGCGCTTACCGCGTCATTTACCACGCGCACACGCCGAATCTCATCGCGATGACGTACATCATGCCGCTGACGGCGCGCGACTTTACGCGTGCTTTATGGCAGAGCGCCACGGAGTGCCCGGTGGTGTTCCCCGGCGGCGTGGGCGTGGTGCCGTGGATGGTGCCGGGCGGCGCGGACATTGCGATGGCGACGAGCGAGCTGATGAAAAAGTATGATGCGGCCGTTTGGGCGCACCACGGCTTGTTCGTTTCCGGACCGGATTACGACATTACGTTTGGCCTCATGCACACGATTGAGAAAGCGGCGCAAATTTATATGCTTGCTATTACGGCGGGCGGCGGTAAAATTCGCCAGACCATTACAGACGACAATTTGAGAGCCATTGCGAAGGAATTCGGCGTGGAACTGAACGAAGAATTTTTGAACTGATATTTACAATTTCGTTACAAACAATCTGTGCGGACAGGTGTATAATTAACTTAGTTAAAAATTTCCCGTATTGGGGATTAGGAGATGTTTTTTATGGTCAGCAGAATCGTATTGAACACAATTTCTTATCACGGCAAGGGCGCGATTGAGAAGATTCCGGAGGAGCTTCAGGCGCGCGGCTACAAAAAAGCTTTTGTTTGCTCGGACCCGGACCTTTTGAAGTTCGGCGTTACGCAGAAAGTGACGGATCTTCTGGACAAGGTCGGCTTCCCGTATTCCGTTTACAGCGAGATCAAGCCGAACCCGACGATCGAGAACGTACAGCACGGCGTTGAGGCCTTCAAGGTTTCCGGCGCAGACTGCATCGTGACCATTGGCGGCGGCTCCTCCATGGATACCGCAAAGGCCATCGGCATCATCATTGAGAACCCGGAGTTCGCAGACGTTCGCTCTCTGGAGGGCGTTGCGCCGACGAAGAAGCACGCGGTGTTCACCATTGCTGTGCCGACCACTGCCGGTACCGCTGCGGAAGTGACAATCAACTACGTTATCACCGACGTGGAGAAGAAGAGAAAGTTCGTCTGCGTAGACACGAACGACATCCCGGAGATCGCGGTTGTTGACCCGGATATGATGTCCTCCATGCCAAAGGGTCTGACCGCTGCGACCGGTATGGACGCTTTGACCCACGCCATTGAGGGCTACATCACGAAGGGCGCCTGCACCATTTCCGATATGTTCCACCTTGAAGCCATTCGCCTGATTTCCGAGAACCTGCGCGGCGCGGTGCAGAACACCGAAGCCGGCAGAGAGGGCATGGCACTCGGTCAGTACATTGCAGGCATGGGCTTCTCGAATGTCGGCCTCGGCATCGTACACTCCATGGCACACGGTCTCTCCGCTCTGTATGACACCCCGCACGGCGTGGCTTGCGCCATCATCCTGCCGACCGGCCTTGAGTACAACAAGTCCGTTGCAGGTGAGCGTTATCGCGCTGTAGGCAAGGCCATGGGCGTTGAGGGCATTGACGCGATGACCGCCGAAGAGGCCGCCGATGCAACGATTGCGGCTGTGAAGAAGCTGAGCGAAGATGTGGGTATTCCGACAAACCTGAAGGGCATCCTGAAGGAAGAGGACGTGCAGTTCCTCGCAGAAAGCGCATTTGCAGACGCTTGCTGCCCGGGCAACCCGCGCGACACCTCCGTTGAGGAGATTGCCGAGTTGTACAGAAGCTTGATGTAATCGTTTTTTGCCTAAGGTAACCGAATAAACATAGAGACCCCCGCTTTCGGAGTTTTCCGGGAGCGGGGGTCTTGTGCGTTATGGGGTTATACGGATTTTTTTGCGGGAAGACGCGCAGAGAGCTTTTCGGTGATGCGGCAGAACAGGCGGCGGATATTTTCGATGCCGACGGCTGCAAGCACGCAGAAAAGCGGAACGTTGGTGTACAAATAACGGGCGCGTACTTCAAACAGGAGCTCAAAGACGGTGAGACCGATCCATGTGAGCCACAGGATATTTAAGATTTTTGCATGCTTATGGCTGAAGCTGCTGAACAGACCGGCGGCGCCAAGCAGCAAGATCATGAGCCAAATGAATTGCTCGAAGGTTGTGAAATACAAATAGCGGCTGCCGTCGGGGTAGTAGATGCTGCGGAGGAAGGGCGCGGCTTTTGTATTGGGCGGATCAAAAACGGTTTGAAGGAAATTTCCCTCTTTTCCCCATGCGAATGTGCCGTCATTATAGAGCGTGAGCATTTTTTGCGCGAGCTGTTTGAGCGTGCCGAAAAATCCCATTTCCTGTAAACGCTGTTTGCCGACGGCGATATTTGCCTGCGTGCGCTCGGAAGCGGTGACAAAAGAACGGGAATAGCGAACGTCTTCGGCGGAATAGACACCTTTTGTTTCCGGGTTAAGACCCATCATCCAGAAATGTGCAATGCCGAAGCTTTGCTCGTTATCGAGCTGAATGTGATAGTGGGAACACAGAAAATCTGTACCGGCTTTAACGGCGAAAAAGGTGATGGCGACTGTCAAAAGTGAGAGCAGAAGCGGTTTTAACAGGTGCTTTTCGGACAGTGCGTAAATACCTTCAATCAAAAAAACGGCGATAAGCAAAATAAAACACTGCGGCTTGATAAAATACCCGAGTGTGCCGATGATGGCGGAAAGCACATAGGAGAGCCATTTGTGTTTTGCCGGACGGATGAATACATAAAGTGTAAGGATAGGGAAAATCAGCCCTAAAGCGTCTGTGTAGCAGATGACGTTCCACGGGGAAAGCCCAAAGCTGAGTACCGCGAGAAAAAAGCCGAAAAAAGCGTATAGCTTTCGTGTGAGCCGCGCGGCGGTTTTATAAACGAGCAGACAGGAAAGCGTATTGAGTGCGCAGTTGACGGTGATGACGCACAAAGCCTGCTGTGTATCGGAGAAAATGCTGAAATATTTATTCAGCTTGAAGACGAACAGCTCGAAGAAAAAGTACAGCAGATTATTGGGATAGTTGGAAAAATAGCGGATATCGACCGAATGCTTGTGCATCAGATTGCGGGCGTTTTCTGTAAGGAGGCCCGCGTCCCAACCGGTTTCGAAATAAATGTTATAGGAAATATAGAGCTGTGCGGAGAATAAAAGCAGACACAGACAGTATATGAGCACATTGGACGATACGGTCGGCCGATGCCACGAAAGCTTGACCTGTTGCAGGCGGTCGAGGGACAGAAACAGCACAAAAAGGGCGATGCCGAACAGAAGCAGAGCGATATTTAAGAGCAGAAATGTCTGCTTTTTGGCGTATGTACATTGCGTAAAAAACAGGAGCAATACAAAAACGCAGCCGAAAACGGAGCCGAGGAAAAATTTGGAAGCTCCGAAAGCGAATTTTTTCATAAAATGTACCTCTTAAACTCAACATGCCGTGAGCAGCGGGAAAAGAAATCCCGAACTGCTGAGACAATTCGGGATCCGGTTTGGTTAGCGTATCAGTGTTCGTCCAAGACTTTTTCTTCCGGTTCGGCTTTGAGGTGGGTTTCGATGAGGAAACGGGGGCGCTGCTTGACTTCGCTGTAAATTTTGCCGATGTAGCCGCCGACGACGCCGAGGCAGAGCATTTGCAGGCCGCCGAGCAGCCAGATGGACGCGACGATGGCTGTCCAACCCGCGACGGTGACGCCGCACAGGTGCGAGATGAGCGCGTACAGGAGGCCGAAGATGCTGAGGACGGAGATGAGAATGCCGAGGTTGGAGATGAGCTTTAAGGGCTTTACGCTGAACGACGTGATGCCGTCGAGCGCGAAGGAGATCATCTTTTTTAAGGGGTATTTGGACTCGCCCGCAAAACGCTCGGCGCGGTCGTAATAGACATAGTCGCTTTTAAAGCCGATGAGCGGCACGATGCCGCGCAGAAACAGGTTGACTTCCTTATACTCGGAAAGACCCTCGAGCGCGCGACGGCTCATCAGACGGTAATCGGCGTGATTGAAGACGACGTCTACGCCGAGAATCTTCATGAATTTATAAAAGCCCTCTGCGGTGGTGCGCTTGAAGAATGTATCGGTCTCGCGCTTGTTGCGCACGCCGTAGACGACGTCGCAGCCCTCCATATATTTTTCGACGAAGCGGTCGATGACGTTAATGTCATCCTGCAGGTCGGCATCCATGCTGATGGCGCAGTCGCACAGCGGCATGGCGGTCATGAGGCCGGCGAGCAGGGCATTTTGGTGGCCGCGGTTGTGCGCGAGCTTTACGCCGTCCACATAGGGAATAGCTTCGGCATATTCGGAGATAATCGCCCAGGTTTTATCCTTGCTGCCGTCATCGACATAGAGAATGCGGCTTTCGGGATCGACCTGCTCGGCGCGGATCATGGTGTGCATTTTTTCGGTCAGACGCTTGGTGGTCTCCGGCAGCACGGCTTCCTCGTTGTAGCAAGGAATGACGAGGTACAAGACCGGAATATTACGTTCAGTCGTCATTATCAAAACCTTCTTTCTTTTCCAAAGCGCGGTCGGTTTGACTGCGCGGTTTTACGTGAATAATCCCGCTGTTTTCAAAATGCGCGCCGTGCTTTTTTGCATAGTGGGAGAGCGGGCGCAACACCATATTGTGGCGGGCGAGCGGCACGGGGACTTCTTTGAAGATCGTGCGCATGAGTACCATATACAGTGCGAGCAGAAGCACGCACACGACGGTGATTGCTACGCCGAGGAACAGGCCGGGCGTGCGGTATTTGAACTCGATCTTGACATTGGTGCCGGCGTTGACGCGGATGGCCATGAAGCCGACGTTCACCTTTTCGATATCGACCTTTTCGCCGTTGACGTAGGCCGACCAGCCGTCTTCGTACGGGATGCTGAAGAACACGGGCACGTCGCGGCTTGCTGAGATGGTGGCGTTAAAGCCGGTATTTGTATATTCAAAGGTATCGCAGGTGAGCTTTGCGCGGTTTTCGCAATCTGTTTTGTAGGTTTCTTTGGTGTAGGAGAGTTTGCTTGTATCGAGCGGAGAAAGCATATCGCCCCATTTTGAAACCTGCTTATCGGTGAGGACAATGCCCTTGAGCATCAAAAGCTCGCGGTAGCTTTCGCTTGTGTTTTCGTAATCCTTTTCGATGACGTAGCTGTCGTACGTGAAGCCCATGGGAATGTAATATTCGTTTTCCCAAATGTCGAAGCCGTTTGTGTTGCCGTAGTACATCCAGCCCGGCATAGCGGGGTCGGCGTAGTCTTCGCCGGCGAAATACTCGGTATCGTGATCGTCGTCAAAAAGATACTTGACGCTTGTCAGTCCACGCAGGCCGTAGTGGGTGGTATCCGGGCGGGAAGCGACATCGCGCTGCACGCCGATGGAATCGTAGAACTCCATGAGCGAGCCGGGGACGATGCTGTGGAACGCCTGAATGGACTGTACCTCCCAGAACATGGCGGAGTTATCGAGGCTTTCGTAGAAATCTGTGCGGACGTTGTCATCGCGCAGGTCGTCTATGGCGACATCCGCGCCGCCGTTTAAGGCGTAGGGGATGATGTGGTCATAAGTGTAATCCGACTGTGTTTTGCCGAGCGCGATGAAGAAAACAGAATACAGCACGATGGTGATGCTGAGGCAGACGGACGCAGCGCGGTAGAACGGGCGGGAGCCGCGGTTATAAAATGCAAGAACAAAGCCGACAAGTGCAAGTGAGAGGAGCGCAATGGCGGCGTATGTCCAGAAGCGCGTGGGGTATTTTTCGAGACCGAACGTGACATCGGTAATCTCGCCGTCCGTTTTGGTGAGTGTGGGCATGAGGCCGATGACGAGCGTCATGGCGAGCGTGATGAGCGTTGTCCACTTTAAGGAGCGGCGCCAATCAACACGCGGGTTTTCGAGCGCCATCATGGTGGCGGCGGCCATCATGAGCGTGAGCATATAGAACCAGCGTGCGTAATACGACGCGTTCATGAGCTGGAACAAAGCGTTGAGACCGGGAATGAATGCCATGAAGAACAGGATGTAGAGCATCTTTTTCAGCCAGTGGCGGCGCTTCAGCTGCATCCAGCCGATGACGCCGGTCATGCTGAACATGGGCAGCCACGCGCCGAGGGACGCCCATTTGGATTCGGAATCCGGGGTGAAGTTCGGGCGTGCGGGAAGATCCGGCGGGAAGAAGAGACACTGCAAAATGTGAATGTAGCGCTGATTGCGGTCATAAAGCAGGGCGCTCCAACCGCTGATGGGATTGGAAACGCGGTAGTTTTGAATGATGCACAGAACGCTTGGCACAAGCAGAATGCACGCGATGCCGAGGCCGAGCACGGCTTCGAGCGCGAGCAGGAGAAAATCTTGACCGTGATGTGCCAGCTGCCGGAGAGCAGACGCACAAAGAAGTAGATGACCGTGAATGTCACCATGCCGACGAAGAAATAATAATTCACGATGCACGCGGCGGCGACCATGAGCGCAAAAATGCCGCGGCGCTTTGTGTACATGTATTCATCGAGTGCGGCTAAGAGCAAAGGGAACACGATGATGGCTTCGTGGAAATGATTGAAGAAAATATTGTAGATCGAGTATCCCGAGAACGCGTATAAGAGAGACGCTAAGAGCGCCGTGTTGGGGTTCTTTGCATAGCGGTGCAGATAAATATAGCCGGAGAGGGAGGCGCAGCCGAACTTTAAGATGAACAGCGGACCCATGAGGTATTGCAGCCACTCGCCCGGGAACGGAATGGTGAGCCAGAAGAACGGGCTGCCGAGCAGGTAGAACGAATAGGAACCGATGAAATTGACGCCGAGGTCTGTTAAATGATTCCAGCCGATGTTGCCGGAACGAATGGCATCGTGCGCGATGCGGTAGAACGGCACCTGCTGCACATTGAAATCGCCGTAGAACAAAAAGCGGCCGCCGTCTACGATCATGAACGGCACAAAGATGACAAAGGCCAGAGCGAGGCCGAAAAGGAAGGAGAAGAGGAAATAATTGCCGCGCGGCTTTTGCTGGATGCGACCATCGCGCACATAAGATTTTGAGGTATCCAAGTGAATGTCCTCCTGTATGTGAATTTAGAATGAGGTTTCTTGTAAGCGTGATTAAAAGTTTTTGATCGACCTTTTTTCAAATGAAGGTCAAACCGAACCTGCGGTTCGGTCGTGGGGTCTCGGGGTGAAGCCCAGAGTCGTCGTCCGCAGACGACGAAAACTTTTTGCCTCCCAAAAATCAGGACTGGGAGAAACCAATGCTTCGCATTGCTATCAAACAGTCCGGTGGACTGTTTTTGCGCGGGAGACCCAATTAGGGGGTCTCCCGAAAGGCGTGTAACGCCTTTTTAAAAGAGAGATTCCCCGCATCTATATTTAAGCCCAGTATAACACAAATAAAGGGTAGATTAAAGGCAAATTCTAATTTTTAAGGAATTTTTATTGAAATGTGCGGGGCAGTTCGGTATTATAATATAAGTAAAATTAAAAATACAGAAAAATCAGAAGGATATAAAAATGAAAATCGGAAATCTGACTTTGAACGGTGTGGCGGCGCTGGCTCCGATGGCGGGCGCGACCGATCGGCCGTTCCGCGAGCTTTGCTGCTCGTTCGGCGCAGCGTACTGCGTGACGGAAATGGTCTCGACGAGAGCGCTGCAGTATAACTATAAAAAAACGCAGGAGCTTATCACGCTCGGCGAAAAGGAACACCCCGTCGCGATCCAGATGTTCGGCGACGACCCGCTCATCTTTGCATCTGCCGCAAAGCGCGCCGCAGCGGCCGGGCCGGATGTTATTGATATCAATATGGGTTGCCCTGTTCCGAAAATTGCGGGCAATAACTGCGGAAGCGCCCTCATGAAAAAGCCGCCGCTGTGTGGGGACATTGTCCGTGCCGTGAAAAATGCGGTCGACCTGCCCGTGACGGTGAAAATTCGTAAGGGCTGGGACGAAAACAGCGTGAACGCGGTGGAGGTCGCAAAATATTGCGAAGATGCGGGCGTAGACGCCATTTGCGTGCACGGCAGAACGCGCACACAGATGTATGAGCCGCCGGCGGACTGGGATATTATCCGTCAGGTGAAGGAAGCCGTAAAGGTGCCCGTCATCGGCAACGGCGACGTAAAATGCGTGCAGGACGCCGTGCGCATGATGAACGAGACCGGGTGCGACATGGTGATGATCGGGCGCGGGGCGCTCGGCAATCCATGGATCTTCAGGGAGATCAACGGCTATTTCAGCAGCGGTCTGCGCATTATGCCGCCGCCGACGCTTGCGGAGCGCATTGTGGTCATTAAAAAGCATATGGATGCGCTGTGCGCCGCAAAGGGAGAGGGGCGTGGCATGCGCGAAGCGAGAAAGCATGTGGCGTGGTACATGCACGGTCTGCGCGGTGCGGCGGAATTTCGGCGCATGGCGGGCGAGCTGGAAACGCTCAGCGACCTCGATAAATTGCTCGAGAAAGTGTATATAGAAAACAAAGACGTGTCTTTTGACCCGTAACGGAAAGGAAGATCAGCGTGAAGCTTTTGGTACTGGACGGCAACAGCATTTTAAACCGCGCGTTTTACGGTATTAAGCTGCTGACAACGAAAAGCGGCGAGTTTACAAACGGTATTGTCGGATTTTTGAATATTCTGGAAAAAGTGAAGGACGAAACGGAGCCGGACGCGGTGGCCATCGCGTTCGATATGAAAGCGCCGACATTCCGCCACAAGGCCTATGCGGGTTATAAGGCGCAGCGCAAGGGCATGCCGCCGGAGCTTGCGGCGCAGATGCCGGTCTTAAAGGAGCTGCTCGGCGACCTCGGCTATAAAATCGTGACGTGCGAGGGCTGGGAAGCAGACGATATTCTCGGCACGTTTGCGGAAACGTGCGAAAACACGGACAATACG
>ERZ894191.20-NODE-20-length-143643-cov-11.549468_pt1 | contig 143643 bp, 144 predicted proteins | sample MGYA00380282_ERZ894191 | MGnify/ENA primary metagenome ERZ894191 (study PRJEB32331, sample SAMN06328485) | human gut metagenome | biome: human gut microbiome; feature: stool | host: Homo sapiens | collected 2013-02-21 ...
TAGGTGAGGCCCGAGCCCCCGCCCTCGATCTCCACTGTGCCCGGATCCGCGGCGAGTGCCGCACGGGCCATTTCCGTCGCGTCCTCGAGCCGCGTGCCATCGAGGTCTGTCATCAGCACGTATCCGTCCTTATTCAGGATGAGGTAGCGGTACGCCGTCGGCACGTCCTGCTGTCCGCAGACGCCGTCGCGTGCCAGGCCCTCCGCGACCTCGCGCACATTGGCCGGCCCCCAGCTTGCCTCGTAGACGAAGCCCGCGTTGATCGCCGCGGAGAGCGCCATGAACGAGGCGAGCCACGCCGTGGCGACCGCCGCGAACGCGTAGGCGAAGTAGCGCGCGATGAAGAAGGAGAGCGGCATGCCCCCGCGACCTCGCGCCCCGGTCCTTAGAGCTGCCACTTGTACCCCATCCCCCAGACGGTCGCGTCGTCGGCGTCGCTCTCCCAGCCGAGCACCGCCTCGCGGATCTGCGCGCGGCTCATGACCTGCCCGGGGTGGCGGGCGAGGTACTCGCAGATGGCGTACTCGGTAGGCGTGAGCGGCACGGCCTCGCCGCCCACGGCGAGGCCGCGCGCCCCGAGGTCGATCCGCACCTCCCCGAAGGAGAGGGCGTGCGAGCGCGGCCGGCGCTCACGGCGTAGATGGGCCGCGACCTTGGCGCGCAGTTCCGCGGCCCCGAAGGGCTTGCGGACGTAGTCGTCGGCGCCCAGGCCGTAGCCGGCCACGGCATCCTCCTCGGCCACGCGCGCGGTCAGGAAGACGATGGGCCCGTCGAAGTCCGGACGGATCTGCCGCACGAGCTCGAAGCCGTCGAGCCCCGGCATCATGACGTCGCAGAGCACGAGGTCGAAGCGCGAGAGGTCCATCCCCGGGACCGCCGTCGGGTCCGCCGCCCTGACGACCTCATGGCCGTCGCGGCCGAGGACGCGCGCGAGCGCGTCGAGGATCGCCCGTTCATCATCCACTGCCAGTATCCTCGCCATGTTGACCTCCTGAAACTCTCGTCGGAATTGTACTAGCGCCGCACTCAGCGGTCCAGAGCCCCGCGCGCAGCCTCGGGCGCCTCGGCCGCGTCGCACGCGCGGTAGCGCACGCCCGAGCCGCCGCGCGCCTCGATCTCGAGCCAGCCCTCGCCGTCCGACTCCCGCCCGAAGAAGATGAGCTGGAGCTCTCGGACATTGCCCCTGTCATCCGCCGCGTCCACCAGGTAGACGTAGTTTGCCCCCGCCCCGGTGGCATCGGCGTAGGAGCTCAAGTGGCTGCCGGGCTCGGGCGCGGGCGCCCACATGGCGATCTCAGGGTTGGGCAGCACGCGGTCGGCGATCGAGCGCAGCGCCGACCCCCAGCCGGCGTCGAGCAGGGCATTCCCGCCCAGGACGAGCGCTGCGGAGAGGAGGACGAGCATGGCGGCGAGCGGCTTTCTACGCATCTGCCCTCCCGTCCTCGAAGCGGCAGAACCAGGCGAGAAGGACGGCGTCGGCTGCCAGGGTGAGCACGAGGCCAGCGAGCGCAGTCGTGAGGAGTGGGCCCGCCGCGCGTGCGGCGTCGATGAAGGCCTCAACCCCGAGAGACCCCAGGCGCGCGGGCCAGGCGAGCGGCACCCAGCACAGGGGCGTCGCCAGGGCACCGGAGAGCTCGCCGGTCATGAGGCCGTGCGCAAGTCCGCCCACCGAGAAGAACGCGAGGAGCAGCGCCGGCGCCGATGGCGGCGTTGCGGCCGAGGCGCAGGGCCACGCCGAGCCACAGCGCGTAGAGGGGCAGGCTGCCCAGCACGATGCCCGCCCACGCGGCCGCAAACGGAGCGGGCCCGAGCGGCAGACGCCCGGCGACGGCGAGCACGGCCCCGAACACGCCGAGCGCCACGGCCAGCGCGGCGGCGCCGAGCGCCGCAAGGGCGAGCAGCTTCGCCGCGACGGCGCGCCCGCGCGAGGGGACCGCCATGAGGTTGGCGAGGCGCCCGGCAGCGCGCTCCTCGTCCACGGCAAGTCCGCAGACGATGGCGGACATGAGCGGCATGAGGGCGCCGAGGAACTGGACGTAGGCGTCCGCGCCCAACGCCGGGTCCCATCGGGCTACGGAGAAGTACTCGCCGCAGGCAAGACCGGCCGCCAGGCCGCAGACGAGGTGCACCGCCGTGAGCGGGGAGCGCGCCAGGCGCAGGGCCTCGGAGAGCAGGGCCCGCGAGAGGGTCATGCGCGGCGTCGGGTCGGAGATTCGTGACATGGCCATCACCTCTCCTCGGAGCGCGCGAACCAGGCCGCACCCGCCGCCGTGAGCGCGGCGAACGCGAGCGCGCTGACCGCAAGGCCCGCCAGCGTGAGCATGCCGTCCGCCGCGAGCGCCCCGCCGAGCGCCATGTCCGCCGCGAGTGGCTCGCCGCTCGGCAGCACGGGGATGAAGCTCGTGGGGATGACCATGCTCGCCGACGGCGGAAAGAGCTGCGGCAACGGCACCAACGACCAGGCGAACCCACCCACGAGCTGCGCGACGAGCGGGCAGAAGATGCCCGCGAGCATGCCGAGCCGCGCCGTGAGGAAGAGCCCTGCGGGGATCATCCACGCCGCGGTCACCGTGTTGACGAGCGCGCAGAGGAGCATCGTGAGCGTGCCCGCGGCCGTGAGGCCCTGCGAGGAGAACGCCGATCCCGCGAGGTAGATGCCGAAGACCACGAGGTTCGAGAGCGTGCAGAGCGCGAGGCACCAGAGCGCCTTGGCCCACCAGGCGCGCCCGAGCGGGAAGCCCAGGCCCAGAAGCCCCCGCATCCGCGTGCGAGCGTCCGCCCGCGCGACGCACGCCACCACGAGCGAGAGACACACGGGCAGGAAGAGCGCGTACCAGTAGTTCCACGCGCTGAAGATCTGCACGCCCCGGTAGGGCATCGCGCCGAGCAGCGGCATCGGCAGCGCCATGAGCACGGCCAGGCGAACCGGTGCCGCGTGGCGCGACTTCAGGGCCTCGGCGCGCAGGGCCGCGAGCAGGCCGCCTTTCTCACCCGTCATGCCGCCACCTCCCCGCGCGCTCGTCGCCCTTCCCGACAGAAGCTCATGAAGAGTTCCTCGAGGTCCTGCCCGGGCCGAAGCGCATCCTCGTAGGCGAGGCGCCCCCCGCAGATGATGCCGATGGTGTCCGCCATCTGCTGCACCTCGGAGAGGATGTGGCTCGAGACGATTACCGTCGTACCCGCCGCCGCGAAGCCGCGGATCTGGTCGCGCAGCTCCTCGATGCCGATGGGGTCGAGCCCGTTGGTGGGCTCGTCGAGCACGAGCAGGCGTGGCCGGGCGATCAGCGCCAGCGCGAGCCCCAGGCGCTGCCGCATCCCCATCGAGAAGCGCCCGGCGCGCTTCTTCCCGGTGTCCGCGAGGTCCACGGCGGCGAGCACCTCATCTATGCGGCTCTCGGGAAGGCCCAGCAGCGTGGTGCGCACGCGCAGGTTCTCGCGCGCGGTGAGGTTGGGGTAGAGCGGCGCCTCCTCGATGAGGCTGCCGATTGCGTAGAGGTCCTCGCGGCGCCAGGCGTGCCCGGCAAAGAGGATCTCCCCGGCCGTCGGCCGCAGCATCCCGCAGATCATCTTGAGCGTTGTCGACTTGCCGGCGCCGTTGGGACCGAGCAGCCCGTACACCTCGCCCTCGCGGATATGAAGGCTCACGTCGGCCACGGCGTCCTGCGCCTGGTCGCCGCGGCCGAAGCGCTTGGTGAGCCCGCGCGTCTCGAGCATGTAACCCATGGGTTCATCCTTTCTCTTCCGGGAGCGCGGGCCGAGTCACCGTGCCCGCGCGCCTTACCTTTCGGGTTCACCATCCATGGTGGGGCGTGTTTCTAACGAAGCCGTAACGGCCGTTGGGCTCTTTTGGCGCCAACCCTTCTCGACCCGCACATCATGATTAATTTGCTTAAGGCAACAACTTTCCCGATCGATGTAATCACCGAATCAAAACGTGTACATCAGCCATCAAAGATGCCGAAAAATGTCATATTTGGAGGCTGATGTACACAAATGCAGAATGCCGCACAACCCAGTAGCATCCTCCATATGTCTGGACTCTCTATGCTTACGCTGGATAGACATCGCCGGAACGGGTATAGTATCGAAAGTTTTGTCGTTAACCAGCGGGGGAGTCCTGTGGGCATCAAAAAGAAGATCAAAAAGGAGCTTATCGGCACTTCCGATTACCCGTCGAATAAGATCTTTACGATCTCCAATTTCATCACCTTTACGCGCCTGATCCTCACCCTGGTATTTCTGTACCTGTTTGTGACGGATAACAACCGCGTCATCGCCATCGTTATCTACGCCGTTGCCGCCTCCACCGACTGGATGGACGGTCAGATCGCCCGCATGACCAAGACGGTCTCGTGGCTCGGCAAGGTCATGGATCCCATCTGCGACCGTGCGCTGCTGTTCACCGGCGTACTTGGGCTGGTGGTTCGCGGAGAGCTGCCAATCTGGGTCTGCGTGCTCATTATTGGCCGCGACATCTATCTGGGCATCGGCACGCTTATCGTGCGTCATTATCACCGTCGCCCCATCGATGTCGTCTTTCCCGGAAAGATTGCCACTGCACTGCTCATGACCGGCTTCTCGCTCATGCTGCTCGGGTTCCCCGTTATTGACGGCCTGCATCTTTTACCTTCAACCCTTACGGCCTTCCCGGGCCTCAACGGAAGCTCGGTGCCCCTCGGCATCTTCTTTGTGTACGGCGGCGTGATCTTCTCCATGCTCACGGCTGTCATCTATTCCATTAAGGGCGGAGTGGCCATTAAACAGGCTCTCGCGCATCCCGAGGACGAGGACATCGACTTTCTGAACCCTGAAATCGAAGACTGATTCGTTGGGGTATGATTACGTACGGTTCATTATTTGCGGCACGTCCGCGATAAGTTAGGGGTTGTCATGGACAACATGGTAAACAATATGGCTCAGAATGATAAGACTGCTGACGCTACCTGCGTATTCCGCGTGCCTTCAAGCGACGTCACCGTTCCCGACCTCATGGCCAACGTGCGCATCACCGCCCCCGTTCTGTCCATCGTCAAGGGTCCGCAGACTGGTGCCGCCTTTGAGCTCGAGGACGACGTGACCACCATCGGCCGCGATCCTGCGAACGGCATCTTCCTCAATGACATGACCGTATCGCGCAGCCACGCGCGCATTATCCGCGAGGGCCTCGGCGCTCGCATCGAGGACTTGGGCTCGCTCAATGGCACCTGGGTCGACGGTGCCATCGTCAATGCAGCCCCGCTGCACGACGGTTCTTCCGTCCAGATCGGTACGTTTACGCTCATCTACCACGAGAGCACGCCGGAGCGCATCGAAACCGGTGAGTAGGGCATGGCCGAACGCAACTATCTGAGTATCGGCCAAGTCGTCAACCTACTTCGAGGCGCATACCCCGATCTTTCGAACTCAAAAATTAGATTTCTAGAAGATGAGGGGCTCATTACCCCTCATCGTACGCCTAAGGGATACCGTCAGTACTCTAAGGAGGACGTTGATCGCCTGGAGGTCATCTTGCACTTGCAGAAGACCCGCTACATGCCGCTCAACGTGATTAAGCAGCGCTTGGAAAACGCCACGGACCTGTCCACTTTGGCTTACGAGGTGGGTCTTCTGTCCGATGTTCCGCTTAAGACGGAGCCCAAGGAGACCAAGCAAAAGCTGCATCCCATCGAGACGATCCCCGACATGCTCGGTGTTGAGATTTCGTTTATCCGCTCCCTTGCCGAGAACGATCTTATCCGCATCATCAAGAGCCCGCAGAACCGTGAGCTCGTCGATGGCCGAGATTTCCCGATTATCCGTTACTGCTCGGAGCTGTCGCGCTTCCACATTGAGCCGCGCAACCTGCGTCAGTACGTATCGTCGGCAAACCGCGAATCTTCGATGTTTGAGCAGGTTCTCGTGAGCATGCTCGGCATGGATACCTCCGATGACGAGCGCGACGCCAAGCTCGAGCGCGCTTTTAAGAAACTGCACGACCTCACCGAGGGTGTGCATACCGCGCTACTTAAGAACCGTGTCTTTGAGTCGCTCAACGCCGTGGTCGAGGACGCTGACATCGATGCCCTCGATGAAGAGATTGCGCGTTCCGAATCGACCAAGGCTAAAAGCGATGCGACAAGCGTCCCCGCGGTTGCCGCGCACGACGAGTCGCTCGTGCAGCCGTCCAAAGTCGTCGTCCCCTCGCAGAGCTCGTCTGCTAACACGGGCAAATAACCGCCGTTCACCCGGCAATCCATGAAAGGTCACCCATGTACGACTTCGAATCTCATATCGTCGATATCCCCGACTATCCCGAGCCCGGAGTCGTCTTTAAGGACATCACGCCGCTCTTTGGAAATCCCGAGGCCCTGAAGGCCATGGTGGATGCCCTGGCCGAGCATTTTGCCGACATGGGCATTACCAAGGTCGTAGGACCCGAGGCCCGTGGCTTTATGGTCGGTGTGCCCGTGGCCGTCGCCCTGGGTGCCGGCTTTATTCCCGCACGTAAGCCGGGCAAATTGCCGCGCAAGACGGTCAGCGAGAGCTACGAGCTCGAGTATGGAACGGATTCTATCGAGATCCACGCCGATGCCATCAGCTCTAAAGATACCGTGTTGATTCTGGACGACTTGGTCGCGACGGGCGGAACTGTCGAGGCAACAGGTAAACTGGTGCGAGATATGGGCGCAAAGCTTGTAGGTTACGGTTGTATCCTTGAGCTTGCGTTTCTCAACCCGCGCAAGAAGCTCACGCCTTCTAACGACGACGTTGAGCTCTTTAGCCTGGTAACGGTGGACTAGCCGCTACCCTTAGATACCGGAAAGGAAGCTCCATGCGCACAGCAAACACGCACAGAAACATGGCACGCTGCGCTGCTACGGCAACCCTCGCTTGTGTTTTGGGCCTGGGCCTCTCGGCTCCTGCCTATGCCGATACCGCATCCGACCTTGCCGCTGCCCGTACCAAGCTCGAGCAGATTGGCACGCAAACCCAGCAGATTTACGATGAGCTTGCCACGCAGACGCAGGCGCTCGATCAGACTGCCGGCGAGATCACGCAAAAGCAGCAGGAGATCGCCGATGGTCAGGCCAAGCTCTCGACCTATGTCGCCGGCGAGTACAAAACCGGCGGTCTGAGCCTGCTTCAGGTTTTGACGGGTGTCGATGATCTGAGCGATATGCTCAACCGTCTGTTCTACTACGGCAAAGTTTCCGATAAGCAAGCTCAGACCATTCAAGAGGTCAAGGAGCTTAAGCAGCAGCTCACCGATAAGCAGGCCGAGCAGGAGAAGAACGTCGCCGCGACGCAAAAGAAGGTCGACGAGCTCAATGCCCAGCAGGCTGAGGCTCAGAGTGTCGTGAACTCCCTGGATTCGCAGCTGCAGGCCGAGCTCGCTGCCGAGGCCGAGGCCAACGCTGCGCTGCAGGCTGGCATTAATGCTAGCACCGCCGAAAAGGCCACGGTGAGCAACGACACCGCCGGTACGACCGAGAACACCAACAATGGCGGCCAGACCAACAATAACAACAACCAGGGCGGCAACACGCCGGCTCCCGCACCGCAGCCTGCCCCCACGCCCGCTCCGGCTCCCACGCCTTCGGCACCGAGTCAGTCTGTTGATGGTGGCTCCGTTGTTTCGCGCGCCTACAGCAAGCTCGGCTATGCGTATTCTTGGGGCGGCATTGGACCGAACAGCTTTGACTGCTCCGGTTTTGTAAGCTATTGCCTCACGGGACGCTACTGCCGTCTGGGCACCACGGTCGACTTCATGGGTTGGACCCGTGTGTCCGATCCGCAACCCGGCGATGTTGTGGTTAACTCCTACCATACCGGCATTTATATCGGTAATGGTCAGATGATCCATGCTTCCGACTACAAAACGGGCGTCATCATCAGCTCCGTTGCCGCCGGCATGAACAACAACTATATCTTCGTGCGCTACTAAGTCATCTTACACAGCGTGTGAATGTGGACCTCGTGGCTTAAAGTCGCGAGGTCTATTCTTTTGTCTCTAATCTTGTACGGCTATCTAGTATTCAAAACTAGATAGCCGTACATTCGGTTTGCAAGAAGGCTATAATTGTTGAGGAACAATTAGAAAGGACCCTCTATGAGCTGGGCACTTATCTCAGATTCAAGCTGTAACCTCCGCGATTGGCAACCGACCGCGCCCCATACCACCTTTGCATTTGCGCCCCTCAAAATTCGAGTGGGGGAGCGTGAATTCGTCGATGACCTTTCGCTTGATGTACATGAGCTCAACTGCGCTGTTCAGGCGGAGACGAACGCTTCTTCGAGCGCTTGTCCCAGCGTAGGGGAGTGGGCCGAGCTCTTCAAATTGGCCGACAAGACCATCTGCATGCCGATCTCTGAGGGCGTGTCGGGCAGCTACAACGCGGCAGCCACGGCTCGCGATATGGTTCTTGCCGAGGAGCCCGACCGACAGATTCATCTAGTCAATTCACGCGCAGCTGGCGGCAAAATGGATCTCATTTTCTTGCTGTTCGACCGCTATCTTGTAAGCAACCCGGATGTCTCATTCGAGGATGCTTGCGCATACTTCGATAGCCTTGAACAGAACAGCAAAATCCTCTTCAGTTTGTGCAATTACGAAAACCTCGCCAAAGCCGGACGTATCCCTAAGGCAGCCGGCGTCATTGCCAACAAGCTCAATATCCGCATTTTGGGCACGGCGAGCGAGGCCGGTAAAATCGAACTCGTCGGGCACACGCGTGGCGAAAAGAAGATGCTCAACAAGATCATCGACACCATGGAAGCCGAGGGTTTTACGGGCGGCGAGGTCATCATCGATCACGTTGAGAACGAAGCTGGAGCCCAGGCGCTTACTGACCGCATAGTCGAGCATTGGCCCGGCTCCAAGACCATCATCATGCCCTGCAACGGCCTGGATTCCTATTACGCCGAGATGCACGGCCTCATCATCGGCTACGGCATGGGCGTAGCTTCGGGCAAGTAAAGTCCAACCAAGCAAAAATATGGGCGGGACAAAGCGACAGATGGCTCTTTGCCCCGCCCGTTTTACACGTCGGCTAGCTATTAAACCCATTAAACTTTAGATAGCTCATCAGGTACGCCTTCGAAACGAAGGATGAAACTGCACTGCGCACAAGCAGCGACTCACGCGTTACCTGATGCGCCGTATCGGGAACCGGCGTCTGCTCAACGGAAAACGCCGAACGAATCGATGCCTCGAGCTGATCGACCACATAATCGAAGGCAGTCGGGGCATCGTAGCTCAAACGCTGAATGTTGAAGAGTGCCTGCACCGCAGCAATAGGTAGCACCTGTTTAAAGAGGCAGATAGCGATCAGGCGGGCAATCTGCTCGCGGCCATATTGCTTTTTGACCGGAGCAGGCACCAGGCCGACCTTAACGTAGTTATTGATCATCGATGGCGTAATGACAGGGTGCTCAACGCAAATGGACAGCGGCTCCATCCACAGCGCAACATACTCAATGACCTGGTCGCGGTAGAGCGTCACATTGGGCAACTGGTCATAGCGCGACAGACTCAACGTATTGAGTTTGCACACGATTTCGGACTGAATAAATGCATCGGGCAGCACAGTGGGCTGAATATCCTCAGGCTTAATACTGACCGACGAATCGGACATCGGAATAACGTGTTTAACGTGGTTCATAAAGGTCCTCCGTTCATTTTCTATATTGTATTCTAGGTTATCTAGTTTTGCATACCACATAGCCGGCAAGTAAAAGTGGTTGGACAACACATTGATGCATCGTCCAACCACTTTGTTTGAATATAGCAACCTTACATAAGATATATTATCGTACTTATCCGCGTAGAAAAGCGTATGCGCCGGTTGCCGCTATGGCTCCGTCAGAAACGGCAGTCACAACCTGGCGTAAACGCTTGGAACGGATATCGCCAGCTGCGAATAAGCCGGGCGTACGGGTGGCCATCGAATCATCGGTAACAATACCGCCGTCGGGAGCCAGATCGACTAGATGCTCAACAAGCTCGGTATGTGGCTGCGTCCCCGTAAAGACAAAGATGCCAAACGAGCCGGGCTCAAATGACTCGGCATGAGTTTCCCCAGATGCATTGTCCTTAAAGGTAATCGTCGTTGGCATGGCTTCGCCCGATAGCTCCACAATACTAGTTTGGTACCTAACTGTAATATTGTCCTTTGCGAGTACTTTCTGAACAACACCATCGGGCGCACGGAACTGGTCGCGGCGCAGCACGATGGTCACACTGCTGGCAATGTCGGACAGGAACAGCGCCTCTTCGCATGCCGAATTGCCACCACCGATTACAAAAACCTGCTTGCCGCGGAAAAACATGCCGTCACATGTTGCGCAATATGAAACGCCACGACCGCGATACGTATCCTCGCCTGCGAAACCTGCCGGACGCGGCGTGGCACCCATGCAAGCGATAACGCTCGAGGCCAGCGTATCGCCCATATCGTGATGCACCGTAAACAACGCTGCATCGGCATCGTAATCGATACCCGTAACCATGCTCCATGTAACCTGTGCTCCCAGGCCCTCTGCATGCTGCTGAAAACGCTCGCCGAGTTCGGCGCCACTCAGGAGCGGGAAACCCGGATAGTTCTCGACCTCATTGGTTGTGGCGATCTGCCCTCCCGACATGCCCTGCTCAATCACGGTCGTCGTCAGGTTGGCACGCGCAGCATAAATGGCGGCAGCATAGCCCGCGGGGCCGCCACCGATAATCGCAACATCGATCGGCTTATCGGTAGTCATGAAGCGTCCTTTCGTCGAAACGTTGTCGTTCTTTGCGCTCGTACCCAAATTTACGTGAACGTGACACTCATGCACTACAATGATAAATCCGTATTACAAAGCTGAAGGGGAGTTATCGATGGACCAGGCGCAGACGAGTGACGACGCTCCCCTGCTCACGCACAGCACTCCCCAATCGGAGCAAACCACGCTCCTGGCTCAGCAAAAACCTCTCGTGACCATCGTGCATGCCTCCGTTGGCTCGGGCCACAAGGCCGCCGCAAATGCGATAGCGCAGGCATTCGACCTCATCCGCGGCACCAATGGCATCCCCGAGGATATTGAGATTGAAGTGCTCGATATCCTTGATTTTGGACGTATTAAATTCGACGGCAATAAGACCGCGGCTTCTTTTACGGGAGCCACGCGCCCCATTTACGACCTGACCTGGCGATATACGCTTACGGGACATCTTCTCTGGGGTGGCGGAACGGCATGGTCGCGAATTATGTTCCCCGCCTTCAACGAATATATTCGTAGCCGCAGGCCCATAGCCGTGGTTGCAACGCACATCACAGCAGCCAATGTTGCCGTGGGCGCCCGCGTAATTACGGGTATCGATTATCCGGTCATCTGCGTACCGACCGACTACGAAGTCGAGGGATGGTGGCCCCACAAGGACACCGATTTATTCTGTGTTGCCAACGAATTTATGGCCGAAACGCTGCGTCCGCGCAAGGTGCTCGAGACAAAGATTCGCATTACCGGCATTCCTATTCGCGCCGGATTCGACACGGATTACGATCGCGAGGAAGAGCTAGCTAAGTTCAACCTCCCCACCGAGAAGACCGTCGTGCTGGTAATGGCCGGTGCCAGTTTGCCTCAACCGTACGTTCGCTTTCGCGCGGAGATGGACCGCACCCTCCCCTTCCTACGCAGCTTCGAAGACATGCACTTTGTCTTTTTGCCGGGCAAAGACACCGAATATGCCACCCGCCTCAAAACGCTCTTCGACGCCATGAAGCTCGAAAACGTCACGGTTCTGGACTATGTCGATGATATGGCAGCGCTTATGCACGGCTGCGACCTGGCAATTCTCAAATCGGGCGGACTCACGGTCACCGAGTGCCTATGCGCACATCTGCCGATGATTCTGCTGGGCAAGTCCTATGGCCAGGAAAAGGCCAACACCACCATGCTCACCGGCATGGGCGCCAGCATGCATGTCACCACCGCACGAGAGCTCATCGTTACCCTACGTCACTTGCACGACCATCCCGAATCACTCAAAGCCCTACTCATCAACGGCGAAGTACTACGCCGCCCCCACGCAGCCGAAGACATAGCCATCGCAACCATGGAGCTCGTAGGCAAACCCCAAAAGCGCAAACGAGCCTTCTGCCGCTTCTACTGGGGCGGAAAACCCGCGCATATCCGCTAGCGTCTTTATGTCCGCTTACCTGCGGGAGGCCCCTATATATCATCCCATGCTCAAACATTCTCGCTTCGCTGCGAAACTGCGCGTGGGACGATATATAGGGGCCTCCCGCAGGTAAGCTGCGTTTACGTACTAGCAGCTATACCAGATTCCCCTCCAGTAGAATCTGCAAAGGGGAACCAGAAAATATAAATACAGTAAGTCGATGCGACAAAGGAGGCGTCCTTTTATCGCATCGACTTACTAGAAAAGTAAATATTGTTTCAAGCGAGTAACCGCCCGCCTGCCTCTCACACATATCGTTCCACGCGCAGTTTCGCAGCGAGCGAAGCGACGCGAGAATGTTTGAGCATGGAATGATATAGGTAAGCCCCGGGCGGGAGGGATACGAGCGCCCTAGGCGATGCCGCTGGAGCCGAAGCCTCCTTTGCCTCGGTCGGTTTCGTCTAGTTCGTCTACCTCTATGAGGTTGACCGTGGGGACTTCTTGGATGACGAGTTGGGCTATGCGGTCGCCTTTTTTGATTTGGATGTTGTTCGTGGGGTCTAGGTTAATGAGGATGACCTTGAGTTCTCCTCGGTAGTGGGCGTCGATGAGGCCAGGCGTGTTGACTATAGAAAGTCCCTGCTTAATAGCTAGGCCGCTGCGAGGCTGGACGAAGCCGGCGTAGCCATCGGGCAGGGCGATGGCCAGCCCCGTAGAGACCAGACAGCGTTCGAAGGGCTTCAGGACGCAGTCCTCGTTGGAGCATAGATCCAAGCCGGCATCGGAGGGATGGGCGTATTTGGGAAGCTCGACGGTGGGGTCGAGACGCTTTATGTTGACGGTAATGTTAGACATGGAATCACCTTAGCTTGTCGAGCTCTTGCAGAAACTCATCGACGTCTTTGAAATCGCGGTAGACCGAGGCAAAGCGAATGTAGGCCACCTTGTCGATCTTGGCCAAGCGCTTGAGCACCATGTCACCCAACTCATGGGACGTGACGGCCGTCAGTGTGCGAGAGCGCAGCTCGACCTCGATGTCGTCGATAATCTCATTGAGCTTCTTAGTGTCGATATCGCGCTTGATGGTGGCGCGCATCAAGCCGACGAGCAGTTTATTGCGATCGAACCGCTGCTTGGTTCCGTCTGACTTAATGACCTCGATTGGGTCTTCACATCGCTCAAACGTTGTAAAGCGGTAGTTACACGAGCAACATTCGCGACGACGCTTAATGGTGTTATTTGACTCCTGCATACGGGAATCAACGACGCGGGTATGTGCCTTGCCGCATTTGGGACAGCGCATGGTACCTCCTCTTAAACGATAACAAGGGTACCATGCGCAGCGCGATAATGATTACGAACGAGCGGGAACCTTAAGATGCGCACCGGCGGCGAGCGAACCATGCTCCAGATGATTGACGTTACGGATCATATCGGAAGTCTCTTGCGTGGAAAGGCCTTCGATTGGATATTCCTCGGCAAGCGACCAAAGAGAATCGCCAGGCTGAACGCGAATAGTCTCGTAGGTAATGTTGGAAACGGACTCGGCATACGCAGCGTGACGAGCGTTAAAGACCGACGTAGCGAGGACAAAGAAGAGCGTAAACGCAACGGCAACGGCGACAATCGTCGAAACCTTCAGGGCAGCGCGGGCCGGCGCGACTACAGCCTGCTGATTGCGAGCAGGCTTTACGGTCAAAGGCTGAATGCCGGAGCGGCCACCCTGAACAACCGTAAATGTGGGTTCTGCAGGCGTCTCGAGCTTAAGGGCGAGGTTACCCTGGACCATATTCGTTGCGTTCATCATGTTCTCCTCTCGCGTGTTTTGCTGAGAACAGTTTTATCAAGCCGCGCGGACAAAAATATCTAGCGCGAGAACGAATGTTCGGTTATTATTATCTTCGAACAGTTGTTCCTGTCAAGCAAAATTCGAACATTTGTTTGGCATGGGTAGAGAGGATGCCCTGATGGCTCGCAAAATTACCAAGCGTCAGCAGCAAATTTACGACTTCATCAAGGAATATCAGCAGGAGAAGGGTTATCCGCCCAGCGTGCGCGAAATGGCTTCTGCCGTGGGCCTTTCCTCCCCCAGCACCGTGCACGCCCATCTCTCTGCCCTGGAGGCGCGCGGGCTACTCAAGCGCGATGCCACCAAACCGCGCGCCCTGGAACTCTTTAACGAAGACGGTTCCTCTGTCTCAATTTCTAAATCTGACGAGCCCACCGCACCTCGCGGAACGGTCTCGCTACCGCTCGTTGGTCGCGTCGCGGCTGGGATTCCCATTCTGGCCGAGCAGAATATCGAAGACACGTTTACTATCCCGACCGAAATCGCCACTGATCAGGGTTCCTTTATCCTTGAGGTGCATGGGAGCTCAATGATCAATGTCGGCATCTTCAATGGCGATTACATCATCGTCCGTGAACAAAAGAGTGCCATGAACGGCGAAATTGTCGTGGCCATGATTGATGGTTCGGCGACCGTCAAGACGTTCTACAAGGAGCAGGGGCGTGTGCGCTTGCAGCCCGAGAACGACACCATGGAACCTATCTATGCAACGAATCCCGTTGTCCTGGGCAAAGTCGTCGGCTTGATGCGCCGGTTCTCGTAATGCAAAAACGCATAACCATATTTGATACCGTCCGCGGGTTTACGATGATTTCTATGGCAGGTTTTCACGCTTGCTATGATCTCGCCTACCTGTACGGCTGGGATATGCCCTGGTTTACCCAGTCAGTCTTTCAAGACATCTGGCGCGCCAGCATCAGCTGGGTATTTTTGTTTATCGCCGGTTGGATGTGCACCCTTTCGCGCAACAATATCAAACGTGCCGCCAAATACGCCTTAGCAGCACTCGTTGTCTGGTTGGCAACAACACTTGTCTCAGTCGACGATTCGGTTAATTTTGGCATCATCTACTGCATGGCCGCATGCACCGGCATCGTAGCGTTGACCGATCCCGTCCTTAAGAAGATAACGGCGAGATGGGGCATGCCCCTATGCCTTATGTTGTTCGCAATCACCTGGAGCATCCCCAAAACGATCTACCCTGTCCCCTACCTGGCGTGGCTGGGATTTCCGAGCCCTGGGTTTATCTCAGGTGATTACTACCCCATCATCCCGTTTATCTTTATGTATCTTGCAGGATACTTCGCCGCACACATAGCGCAGGGAATCGATAAGACCGTCCCTAGCTGGGCCTACGCCAACCCCCTGCCGGCGCTCGCCAGCCTTGGACGCCATGCACTCCCCTTTTATCTACTGCATCAGCCCATCATTCTGGGCATTTTGAAGCTCATCTACTCGGTACGATAACGCTCAAGCCGCGGTGCAATACGAGCCGGCAGTTTCGCCACAATGCGAACGCCGTCCTCGAGATATTCCTCATGCAGAAGGGTTCCCTGCTCATGCACCAGCGTGATGAGAGCGCCCTCGCGATACGGAATATCAGCGGAGAGCAACACATCGGTGGCAGCTGCCTCGCGAGCAATACGGTCGACGAGATCGTCGAGTCCCTCACCCGTCTGGGCCGAGAACAGAACGGCTTCGGGATAACGACGACGGAAACTCAATCGATCGACGCTATCGAGAAGATCGATTTTATTGAATACGGTCAGCGTTAAACGCTCTCCGGCGCCGATCTCATCAAGCACGCGGTCGACAGCCTCCAGCTGCCGCTCATAGTCCTCGTCAGACGCATCTACGACTTTGAGAATTAGATCGGCACCCAACACCTCGGACAGCGTCGATTTAAAGGCATCGACCAGACCATGCGGCAGCTTTTGAATAAAGCCGACGGTATCGGTAATCGTCATGCCGCGACCGCCGGGCAGGCGATACGAACGCGTCGTAGGGTCGAGCGTAGCAAACAGCTTGTCCTGCGAAAGTACCGTAGAGCCGGTCAGACGATTAAGCAACGTCGATTTACCGGCATTGGTATAACCGGCTAACGCGACGCGAAACGCCGGTGACTCAATGCGGCTCTTGGATTGAACATCGCGACGCTGTTCAACCTGCTTGAGCTCACGACGAAGCGCAGCGATCTTATTACGAATGAGGCGACGGTCGACCTCGAGCTGACTTTCGCCCTGACCAAAACGTGAGCCGATGCCGCCGCGCGTCTGCTCCTTGGCGAGATGGCTCCACATGCCACGCAAGCGAGGCAACAAATATTGAAGCTGTGCCAGCTGTACCTGCAGGCGTCCCTCACGCGTCTGAGCATGCAGGCCAAAGATATCCAGGATCAGTGCTGTACGATCGATAATCTTTACCGGCTCGCCCACGGCTTTCTCCAAATAGGATTGCTGCGAGGGGGTCAGGTCGTCGTCAAAAATAACGACATCGGCATCCATGCGATGCACCAGGCCGCACAGCTCTTCAACCTTACCGGAACCGATAAACGATTTAGGATACGGCTTTACCAAACGCTGCGACAAGCGTGCCACGCTCTGGGCACCAGCTGTGTGGGCAAGACGCTCCAGCTCATCAAGCGAGCGATCGAGCGGCCATGCATTGTCGCGCCACTCAACACCAACTAAAATGGCACACTCGGGCTCGGGTGCCGTGGGAACAAGGGGGAAACGGGCCATTAGGCAGCCTCAATACGATGCAGGATATCCTCAACGACCTCATCGATCGTACATTCATCCATATCAAACCACACGATACGGTCATCGCGCTTAAACCACGAAAGCTGACGCTTGGCATAACGACGCGAACGCATCTTAATGAGTTCGCGAGCCTCATCCATGCTCATCACGCCATTGAAAGCATCGATGATCTCTTTATAGCCAATTGCCTGCATCGACGTCAGGGCATCACCCAGCCCCTGGTCCATAAGACCGCGGACCTCATCGACAAGACCCTGCTCAAACATCAGATCGACGCGCAGATTAATGCGCTCGTAGAGCACCTCGCGATTACGCGTCAGACCAAACCATAGGGCATGATAATGCTCGCGCGGAACACTAAACTGCGACTTTTGCTGCGCATAGGAGACGCCATCATCATGCATCTCGAGCGCACGAATCACACGGCGCACGTTATGGGGATGAATAACAGCAGCCGATTCTGGATCGCGCTCGGCAAGCAAGGCATGCAGTTCTTCCTCGCCAATACGCTCGGCAAGCTCCTGATAGCCCGCACGGCGATCGTCCTCAAGTTCACCCGAGGGAAAGTCCATCTCATCGAGGGCGGCCTTGAGATACAGCCCCGTACCTCCGCAAAAAACCGGCAGGCAACCCGAACCAAGGAGACGTTCAACATGCGCGCGAGCGTCAGCCTGATAAAGCGCAGCAGAATATGCCACACCCGGCTCTACAATGTCGACGAGACGCAGCGGCGCCGTGCACTCATCGGGCGCCATCTTTGCGGTACCGATGTCCATGCCACGATAGATTTGCATCGCATCGCACGACAGCACTTCGGACGAAAGACGAACTGCCAAACGGTCGGCAACATCACTCTTACCAACCGCCGTCGGACCGACAATCGCAACGGCGGAAAGACCTGCCCCGGGAGAAACCATTAGCGCGGCTCGCCCACAACGGAGCCGGACAAATACCAGGTCTTGGCAACGTCAACGTCAACATCAACGATCTTACCAACAAGCTGATCGATGCTGTAACCCTCGGGGATAGGCGCATGCACGGTCTGATTCTTGGGACTCTTGCCCAGCAGGACCGCGTCGTTCTTTTTACTCGTTCCCTCAATGAGCGCCGGAACCACAGTATGAAGCTCACCCTGGTTATACTCGTGTGCCGTGGTCTCGATAACCTTAACCAGACGGTTGAAACGCTCGAGAATAACCTCATGCGGCGTAGGATCGTCAATCTCGGCGGCCGGGGTACCGGCGCGCTTGGAATAGATGAAGGTATAGGCCTGAGCATAGCGGACCGTCTCGGCAAGTGAGAGCGTCTGCTCAAAGTCTTCTTCAGTCTCACCCGGGAAGCCAACGATAATGTCGGTCGAGAGCGCGATATCGGGCATGCGGTTGCGAATGCGATCGACAAGGCCCAGATAGTACTCGCGTGTATAACGGCGATTCATCTCTTTGAGAATCCGCGTCGAACCTGACTGGACGGCCAAGTGCAGCTGCGGCATAACGGCAGGCGTCTCGGCCATGGCGTCGATGGTCTCGGGCAACAGGTCCTTGGGATGCGAAGACGTAAAGAAGATGCGCTCCACGCCCGTATCGCCCACGGCACGCAGCAGATCGGCAAAACGCGGCTTGCCAAACAGATCGCGACCATATGAGTTAACGTTTTGGCCCAGCAGCGTAATCTCACGCACGCCCTGGCGCACCAAACCGGTCACCTCGTCGACAATCTCCTCGAAGGGGCGGCTCTTTTCGCGACCGCGCACGTACGGCACGATGCAATAGGTGCAGAAATTATTGCAGCCCGTCATGATGGGCACCCAGGCGTGATACTGAGTCTCGCGATGCCACGGCATGCTCATGGCATCCGTATCCTCATGCTCATTGGTGCGGATATGACGCTTACCATCAAGAAACGCCTCGGCAATGAGCTCGGCCACATGTGCAATGGAATGCGTGCCAAAGATGACATTGACGTTATCGACGTTGGTGAGCAGGCCCTCGCCATCGCGCTGCGCGATGCAACCGCCAACGGCAACCACGCGCTTGCCCGAAGGCGAAGGCGGCAGGCTTTTGCAGGAATTGCACTGACCGTACAGGCGAGTATCGGCGGCCTCGCGCACGCAGCACGTCATGAAGACAACGATATCGGCATGCGCGGGATCGAGCGCCATGAGGCAGCCATACGAATCAAGCAGACCGCTCACACGCTCGGAGTCGTGCTGATTCATCTGGCAGCCAAATGTGCGGATAAAGTAGGTTTTACCGGCAAGAATATCGCGTACGGAACGCTGGTCCATGTGCATAAGTCCTAACGATGGGGAGCGAAACAAGGCAAGCAGAAGCTATGCCACAGGCTTAACATCATCCATGACGACGTTATCCATAGCAGCTCGATTGATCTGGTGAACGTAGATAGAAAGGCGGATGGCCGTGCGCGACTCCCCGTTAATGAGGATGTCGGAGAACACGGGCGCGCAGGAAATATCAAAACCGGTTGAAATCAAAAAACCGCGCGCGATAGCAACGGCCTTAATAGCCTGGTTGACGGCACCGGCGCCGACACACTGGATGTTGACGGGTACACCATCCTTGACCATGCCGGCGATGGCGCCGGCAACGGACGCGGGCGATGATTTGCTTGATACCTTCAGGCAATCCATGAAGAAACTCCTGCATTTAAAAGTACGTTTTAACTGCAATAACTGTATCGTACCGAGTGGACTCGGTAAAGGCACTATTCCTCTTTGGCAAGATCAAAGGTCACGGTGATTCGATCACGCGAAACACGGATCTTTGGGTCGCCGCAAAGGTTGAAATAGTACCGGGTGGCAAGGTCATTAAAGTCGCGTTCCACAGCGCGCGAAAACTGTGCCATGTCATCCTTGGCAATACGTAGCCCGCGACGATCCTTCGCGAGATCGACAGGAGCCGGCGCATGCGAGGACGAATCGCGCTCGCGCAGCAGACGCGCGGTCACACCGCGAACGGGCTTAATCTGCCCTGCCAAAATGCGATGGGCCGTGCGCTCGGACATCTCAAGACCCAAACCCGAACAAATACGGATAAAGTCCTCGGCATCAGAAGCAAGGCCTAAACGATCGACAACCGGAAGCTCGCTCTCGTCATCAATGAACAGGAGACGAGACGTATCGAGCCGACTTGACGCTTGAGCATAAAGGGTCGCGGCAATCTCAGACGGAGAACCGAGATAGACATCGCAACCACGCAACTCCTCGAGCGCAAACTCACAAGCAGCGCGAATAATATTATGTGGACCGCGAGCGCAGACATAACGTCCGTCCTCATCCTTGACGGCCTGGGGCCAGCTGGACTGATCGGCACGCTCACTGAGGCGGTCGGCCGCAACGCTCACCTTGAAGGCTGAACCAAGATCGACGCCGGACGTGACCACACGGGCCTCGTCGGTGTTCTGCTTAATCGAAAACAATGCCATGCCACGACCGTGAACGCCCCAACGGTCCATCTTCATGCTCTCGAGCTTGGAGGTAACGCGGGCATCAAAGATTCGCTCTTGCATATCCTGCGGAACGCCAGAACCGTTATCCAGAAAGACAAGCGTGCGGACGCCATCTTCCTTGGTCGTGGCGAGATAGACCTTGTCGGCGCCGGCATCGCGAGCATTACGGAGCATTTCGATGACGATGTCCTCGACATGCTGAATGTCGTGCTTAGCCTGGCGCCGCTCGGCCTCCGAAACGCGGAGGCGGACATACCCCTCGCCAAGGTTCTCCTCGACGCGAAGGTTGCCCTCCCCCGACATCGACGCGATAAATGAGATGAGCTCGTTCGCGTCGCTCATGTTATTTAGCGATATCGACAGCGCGGCTCTCGCGAATCACGATGACGCGCACCTGACCGGGATACTCCATCTCTTCCTCGATCTGATGGGCGATATCGTGAGCCAGGACCGTGGACTGGGCATCGGAGATCTTGTCCGGCTGGACCATGACGTGGACCTCGCGACCGGCCTGCATGGCATAGGTACGTTCGACGCCGTCATGGGAGTTGGCGATCTCCTCGAGCTTCTCAAGACGCTTGATGTAGTTCTCGGCAGACTCGCGACGGGCACCGGGGCGAGAGGCAGAGACAGCATCGGCGGCCTGCACCAGGACATCGAGCACCGTGTTGGGGTCGACATCGGCATGGTGAGCCTCAATAGCGTGGACGATAACGGGCTTCTCGCCATAACGGCGGGCAAGCTCGGCGCCGATGACGGCATGCGGGCCCTCGACGTCGTGGTCGATTGCCTTGCCCAGGTCATGAAGCAGGCCGGCGCGCTTGGCGGTCACAACGTCCAGGCCAAGCTCGGAAGCCATCACGCCGCACAGATCAGAGACCTCGAGGGAATGCTGAAGCACGTTCTGACCAAACGAGGTACGGTAGCGCAGGGCACCAAGGGTCTTGACGATCTCGGGGTGCAGATCGTGGATGCCGGTATCGAAGGCAGCCTGCTCGCCAGCCTCGCGCACGCGCTGCTGAACCAGGTCGGCGGCCTTGTGATACATCTCCTCGATACGGGCAGGGTGAATGCGGCCGTCGGCGATGAGGTTCTCGAGGGCGACACGGGCGGTCTCACGACGGACCGGGTCGAAGCTCGAAAGAACGACGGTCTCGGGCGTGTCGTCGATCACGAGGTTGACGCCGGAAACCTGCTCGAAGGTCCGGATGTTGCGACCCTCGCGACCGATGATACGGCCCTTGAGGTCATCAGAGGGAATGTGCACGGAGGTAACGGTAACCTCGGCAGTGTGGTCGGCAGCGCAGCGCTGAATCGCCAGAGACAGAATCTCCTGGGCGGTCTTGTGGCACTCGGCGCGAACCTGCTGCTCGGACTCGCGAATGATCGTGGCGGCCTCGTGGGTGACCTCGCCGCGAACCTTATCGAGGAGCTCCTTGTGGGCGTCCTCGCGGGTAAGGTCGGCGATACGCTCGAGCTCGGAGGTCTGCTTTGCACAGAGCTCCTCGAGCTCACGGGAGCGCTTCTCGACCTGACCGGCCTGGCTGGACAGCTGATGCTCGCGCTTGTCGAGAGCGTCGTTGCGGCGATCAAGGGATTCCTCGCGCTGCATCACGCGGTTCTCGAGCGTACGAATCTCGTTCTTACGCTGCTTGTCCTCGGCCTCGGCGGCCTGCTTGTTCTTGATGATCTCCTCTTTAGCCTCGAGCAGAGCCTCTTTTTTGAGGGTCTCGGCCTGACGCTTAGCATCACCGATCAGGGACTCAGCCTGTGCGTGTGCCGACTGGATTTTTTCGTCGGCCTCGTGAAGACTACCCTGCTTGGCGGTGCGCATGTAGGCAATGGCGGCGATGGCACCCAAAACGATGCCAACGAGCGCTGCGATGATAGGCATGCTCACTCCTTTTTATGGATTCGTTACACAACAAAGCGAACCGTCCTTACGAACGGCTCGCGACATTTGAGTAATATGGGCGCAGCTTATGCGGGTCGGATACAGATAAACATATAAACAAACTCATCACAGATGAGCACATATCACAAAGCAAATGACGCTGTTTATCGTACGTTGAACCACAACAACTGTCAAATAAATGCCCCCAACACGGCGGCTAAAACACGGTGAGCGGCAGGGCCACAAAACGCATACGCCTAAACCGCACATTCCTCGCGTTCGGCATCGAGACGTGCCTTAACGGCATCGGCGGCGATATGATACGAGAAGCCCTTGCCCATCAAAAACCGAACCAGTTTTTCGAATCCGCGCGTCTCTGGAACACGCCGCTTGGCGAGCAGGGCTGACGCACGCGCCAAATCGTCTTCGACGGCAAAATAATCCTCGGGATAACCGGGAATGTCATCGAGCACGACATGACGGCGCTTGAGCTCGGTCTCGATTTTGCGCTGTCCCCAACCGCGCCGCTTGCGCTCCTCGATAAAGTACGAGCAAAAGCGGTTCTCGTCTAAAAAGCGATACTCGGTGGCGCGCTCGACGGCGAAATCGATTGCGGTCTGGTGAAAGCCGTAGCGAGCCAGCTTGTCACGGACCTCGCCCGTCGCATGGTCGCGGCGCGATAACATCTCGGTCACCATGGTAAGTGCACATTTACGCTCGACGAGCTGCACCGCCTCACGAAAGTTGTCCCAATCACAGGGAAGATCGGGGCGGTTTTTGACATACAGGCGCGCGACCCGCACGGGAATCCAAATGGACCGCTCAAAACCGCCCTCAAGCTCACAATCGATATGTGCGCAAGGCTTTTTGGACGCATACCCGCTCGAGAACGAGGAGGCCGCCTTCTTATCGGGAAAGACGACCGTGGCCTCGGTCACCGTATACGACATGAGCGCAACCGCTACTCGTCGTCATCATCGAGCATGGCGGAACCATCGATGGCGTAAAGCTCGTCAAACTCCTCAGGCGCAGGCTGATCGGTCAGCTCGACCTCGGATGGAGCATCGTCGTCAAACTCAAGCCCGCAGGCAAGGCGGACCTTATGCTCAATCTCGTCGGCGCAATCAGGGTGTTCGCGCAGGAACGCCTTGGCGGCCTCGCGACCGTTGCCGAGCTTGTCCTCGCCATAGGCAAACCAGGAGCCCATCTTCTTGCAGATGCCGCACTCGACAGCCATGTCCAGAATCGAGCCCTCCTTAGAGATGCCCGTACCGTACATGATGTCGAACTCAGCAGAACGGAACGGAGCTGCCACCTTGTTCTTAACGACCTTGGCGCGCACGCGGTTACCGATAACCTCATCCTTAAGCTTAATGCTGTCGATGCGGCGAATGTCGATACGCACCGAAGAGAAGAACTTAAGGGCGCGGCCGCCCGTCGTGGTCTCGGGGTTGCCGAACATGACGCCGATCTTCTCTCGCAGCTGGTTAATGAAGATGCATGTCGTGTTGGACTTGGACAGCGAGCCGGCGAGCTTGCGGAGCGCCTGACTCATCAGGCGAGCTTGCAAACCGACCGTGGTATCGCCGATCTCTCCCTCGATCTCGGCACGCGGGGTCAGCGCGGCGACGGAGTCGACGACGATGGCATCGATGGCGCCGGAACGCACGAGCATGTCAACAATCTCGAGCGCCTGCTCACCCGTATCAGGCTGGGAAATCAGTACCTCGTCGATATCCACGCCAATGCGCGCGGCATACGTGGGATCGAGCGCGTGCTCGGCATCGATAAATGCCACCACGCCACCCATTGCCTGGGCCTCGGCCAGGATCTCAAGCGAAAGCGTCGTCTTACCGGAGGACTCAGGACCGTAAATCTCGACGATACGGCCGCGCGGCACACCGCCGATACCCAGAGCGGCATCGAGTGCCAGAGCGCCCGTGGGGATGGCCTCAACCTCAAGCTCGGGGCCGCCGTCACCATACCTCATGATGGAACCCTGGCCGAATTTCTTCTCGATCTCGGCCTTGGTGGTGGCGATCATCTCATCGCGCTCTTTACCCGTCGTGCGAGCATGAACGGTACGTACGGGACCTGAATTCTTGGCCATGAAAAGCCCTCCTCTTAACAACCTGCATCGATAATAAACGAACGGCTGTTCGTGGTCAACCGTTCAGATAAATCATATGCAGGCAGTCTTTCCAAAACCCAACCAAACGCCGACCAAATACTGACCAAATGCTTGACCACATAGGGCCAAATATAAGCAAGGAAGGCGAAAATAAACCTATGACCAGCAAAAACGCTGAATTTGTCAGAGGTCCCTATCTCCACAATTAAGGGGCCCTAAGGCCCCTTAAAACACGTCTATTCCATAGAGTTGAGCAAAAGGGCAATGCGTCCCAATGCCTCCGCGACCGCATGGGCACGAACACACGAACGGTCGCCCTCATAGTGGCAGCGCACAGAGTCCACGACCGGCACTTCCCCATCAGCCGCGCGATACGCCCAGCCAATATAGAAAGTGCCAGCCGGATCGTCCTCAGTGCCGCCGCCGGGGCCGGCATAACCCGTTGCGCTCACTGCAATATCGCTCTGGTACAGCTCCAGCGAACCCGCCGCCATCTCGCGCGCGGTCTGATGCGACACCGCGGTATAGCGGTCGAGCGTCTCCTGATCAACGCCCAAAACGCGATGCTTGATCTCATCGCAGTAGGTCACCGCACCGCCACGCAGCACCGCCGAGGCGCCCGGGATATCGGCAATCGTCGAGGCAATCATACCTGCTGTCAGCGACTCAGCCGTCGAAACCGTCACGCCCCGAGCGCTCGCGCGCTCGACAATATGACGCGCCAGCTCCTCGTTATGTGCGGAAATCTGCTCAAAAGAGTCCGTCATACCCACCAGGACCTAGACCGAAAAGACGATCTTGCGGCAGTTCCAGAAGTACTGGGCGCCCGAGATAACGGTCAGGACAACGGCAACGGCGTACAGGAAGCGCGACACCGAGTAGATGCCGAGCGTCAGCGCCAGCGGGCCAAGGTGCAAGCCGGCCATCGCAAAGACGCACAGGTAACCGCAGATGGAGACCATCGTGGTCGCCGTCTTGTACTTGCCAAGCTTATCGGCGGCAACGACCACGCCGGCGGCACTCGCGACCATGCGAAGGGCGCTCACCAGAAGCTCACGGAACAGGATAATGAACACGGACCACACGGTCACAGCGCCAAAATCCAAGAACAGCAGCAGAGCCGAGAACACCAGCAGCTTATCGGCGATGGGGTCCAAGAACTTACCGAAATCGGTAATCTCGTTGCGCGAGCGCGCCAGATAACCGTCGACCTTATCGGTGCACGACAGGATCACATACAGAATGAAGGCAGCGGCGGCGAGCGGGCCGTCGAAGGTGCTCCAATCTGTACCGGCAACACTCGTGTGAGAAAGCGCCGACACGATCATGAACACCGGGATAAAGACGATGCGAACGCACGTCACGATGTTGGCGGGCGTCCAAACACTCGTCAGTTCCTTATTGCTCTCGTTTGCCACGATGCTCTCCTACTCCACAACATGGCCGATAAGCTCATAGCAGAAGCTATCGGTAAACTCGACCGTCAGAATATCGCCCACGGACGCCTCGCTGGCGTCCAAGTGCACCGCGCCATCGGAATCGGGCGCCTGGAACCAAGCGTGGCCGATCAGCTCGGCGCCGTCCTCGGTCTCCTCGATGCCGTCGACAATCACCTGGGCGCGCTCGCCCACATGTGCGGCGGTGGCGGCAAAACCGAGCGACTCGGCCAGGTCCATGGCCTCCTGGGCGCGCTCGAGCTTGACCTCCTCATCGACCTGACCCTCCATCTTAGCGGCCAGGCTGCCCTCCTCCTGCGAGTAGGCAAAGACGCTCGTGTAGTCAAAGCCGACGGTGTCCATAAAGTCGATAAGGTCGCGGAACTCATCGTCGGTCTCGGTCGGGAAGCCGACCATGGCCGTGGAACGGATCACAATGCCGGGGATACGCTCACGCAGATCACGGAACAGGTCCTCGAGCTCCTGGCGCGAACCAGAACGGCGCATAGCCTTGAGGATGCGCGCGTCGCAGTGCTGCACGGGGATATCGATATAAGGCAGTACCTCGGGCGTATCGCGAATCGTCTCGATAAGCTCGTCGGACATGCCCTCAGGCTGCAGGTAGAGAACACGGACCCAGACGTTCTGCGGACGCACGGCCTCGGCTACGGCGCGCAGCAGCTGCGCCAGATTGCGCGGCGAGCCCTCGGCGACGTCACCATCCGCAAAGTCGGTGCCCCAGATGCCCGTGTCCTGGCCGATCAGCACGATCTCTCGCACGCCACCGGCAACCAAGTCGCGCACCTCGGAAATAATGCTCTCGGCATTGCGCGAGTGATAACGACCGCGGATATACGGGATCATGCAGAAGCTACAGAAGCGGTTGCAGCCATCGGAGATCTTGACGTAGGCGACAGCGCCCTCGACGGTGCGCTTGACCTGCGGAATATAGGCGGCAATCTCGCGCTCGACGCCCAGCACGCCATCGATGACCGCCACGATGCCATCCTCCTCGTCGGCCTTCACAAAGGCAGCGACCTCGGGCAGCTCATCGGGCAGATCGTCGCCATAGCGCGACGGCACACAGCCGCACATGACGATGGGGCAAGAACGAACGCCGTCCTGAACCTCGTTGGCGAGCTCGAGCGTGGTCTCGATGCTCTCGGACGTTGCGGAGGCGAGGAACGAGCATGTATTGACGATGGCGATATCGGCATCCTGTGGGTCGAATGCCTCCTCGTAGCCCGCGGCGGTCAAAAGAGAACGCATGCGGTCGGTGTCAACCTCGTTCTTAGCGCACCCGAGGGTGATGTAGAGCACGGAGCCCAACGGTGTATCCATGTTGAAGAGCAGTCCTTTCGAATGATATTAGCGGTAGTTGGTGAACTGCAGCGGCTGGCCGTAGTCCTGGTCGCGCAGGAACTGGATCACGGTCTGCAACGCGTCCTTCGAAGCAGAGGAAACACGCAGCTTGTCGGCCTCGATAGTCACCTTGACCTTGAGCTTTTGGTCCTTGATGTCCTTGTTGATCTTCTTGGCGGTCGCCTGGTCGATACCCTCGACGATATGGCCGAGCACGCGAACGGTGCCGCCCGATGCCGCCTGCGGAGCATCCCACGAGACAGCCTTGAGGTCGATGCCGCGCTTGATGAGCTTGGAGCTCAGCACGTCGATAATCTGCTTGGAGACAAAGTCGGCCGGGGCGTTGATCGTAAAGAGCTTGTCGCCCTTCGAAAGCTCGATCGTGGCGCCGGAATCCTTCAGGTCATAGCGCTGGGAAATCTCGCGCGTGGTTTGCTGGAAGGCGTTGTCGACCTCTTGCATGTTGACCTCGGACACGACGTCGAAGCTGGAATCTTTAGCCATGATGTTTCCTTTCGCGTACGAGCGGCTTAGTAGCTATCGTACGAATAGTCGGTAGAATCGGTGGGCGTCTGGCCGTCAGTTGCGGTATCGGCGCCATCCGTGGACTGGGCATCGGTGCCGTCGGTGGTGTCGGTACCATCGGTGGTGTCGGTACCATCAGAACTTTCACCATTCTCGGAACCAGTCGTCTCCTTCTTGGGAACGGTGATCGTCACGCGCGCCACGCCCGAGGTCTTGGTATCGTAACGGACCTTTTCGCCGTTCTTGGTAACGGTGACATCGGAAGGCTTAGACGTGGTGATCTCGATCGAGGACTCGGGCGTGTACTCCTGCTCAAAGGGGCCAGTCGCCTGAGCGCCATAAACCGACTTTCCGTCGACCTTGACCTCAATCCACGCGGTCTTTCCCTTGGCAACGGAGACCTTAACCTTTGTGACCTCGTTCTCTTCCTTCTTGGCCGTCGTCTTGGCGGCGTCCGAATCAGTCGACTCGTCAGTCGGCTCATCGGTGTCTTCGTCCTCGTCGACCGTTTCGGTCTTCTTAGAAGACTTCTTGGTCGTCGTCTTGGTAACAGCGGGCGTCTCGGGCGTGGTTTCGGGCGTCGAAGATGCGCAGCCGCGCAGAAGTACCACGATGAGCACGATCAGCAGCAACGCCACGGCACCGATGCCAGCGTAGACGATACGCGGATCGAGCCCGTTGTTTTGAGGAGTACGAGATCCGCCGCGTCCACGACTGGAACTGCTGCGGCCACCTCCCTGAGGCATACGACCACAATTGCTATCGGAACGGCCACGATAGCCACCCTGGCCCTGAAGGCCGCGCTGACCCGAGCGGGGCGCAAGTTCACCGCGGCCTTGATAGCCACGCTGGCCCGAACGCGGAGCCGAAGGGCGCTGGCCACACGGCTGAGATTGAGAGCGAAGACGCGGCGTCACCTGCGTGGTATCGGCATCCGCATAGCCACCGCGAGAGCGTCCCGTAGAGGCACAACGGTAACCGCGATCGGAATAGCCGCCGTCGCCGTAGCCGGCACGAGGGTCACGCGCCACGCCGCGGGCAGCGGGAAGTGCACGGTCCTCGGGCATCGGCGTACTGCGGAACCGGTCACGCTGCGAGCGAATCTCCTCGCCCGAACCCGTCTCGGTAATATAACCGGCCTGCTGAGGACGCTGTCCATAGCGAGTCGAACGACCGCCCTGAACCATCAGGAAGCGCCCGTTATCGACCGAGGAACGCGAATTGACGTAGCCGGCGGCGTCCTGGAAACGACCGCCCTGCTGCGACGTCTCGCGTTCGTATGCCATCAGTTCGTCAAAGTAGGCATTGACGACCTCGCGCGGATTGAGGCCCAAAAAACGAGCATAGCTCGAAATCATGCCCTGCGCATAGCCGCGCGGCGGCATCGAAGCAAAGTTACCGGTCTCGAAAAACTCGATGATCTGCGGCCTGATTTTGATGGTGTTGGCGACCTGCTGAATGGAAAGGCCCATTCGGCGACGCTGCTCGAGCAGCATGTCACCAAAGCGTGCAGCCATCAGAATCCTCCAAACTCACGATCTTCACGTGCCATCTCGGCGTCGACAGATTCCAGCGCGGCAAGCCCCTCCTCGTCCAACAGGACCTCGCGCGGCTTGGAACCGTCGGGCGGGCCGACGACACCCTTTTCTTCCAGCATGTCCATAATACGCCCGGCACGCGCATAGCCAACCTTCAGGCGGCGTTGCAGGCCAGATGTGGAGCCCAGCTGCGATTCCACCACAATATGGGCGGCTTCCCAAATGAGCGGATCATCGTCTTGCGGCTCGGCGACTCCGGTGCGGACAATGCCGCCACCAGCCATGGACATGGAAGCGGGCGCCACGGCGGACAGAATCTCCTCGTGGTAGTCGGGCTCGCTCTGCGACTTAACGAACTCGACAATCTCGTTGATTTCGTCGTCCGAGACAAAGCAGCCCTGGATACGGCGGGGCTTGCCCCAGTCGACCTTGGAGAACAGCATGTCGCCCAAACCGGTGAGCTTCTCGGCACCCATCTGGTCGATGATGACGCGCGAGTCGATGCCCGTGGCGACGTTAAAGGCGATGCGGTTGGTGATGTTGGCCTTGATAAGGCCCGTCACCACGTTGGAGCTGGGGCGCTGCGTGGCAACGATCAGGTGAATACCGGCGGCGCGGCCCAGCTGGGCGATACGCACGATCGAGGCCTCGACATCCTTACCGGCAACCATCATCAGGTCAGAGAGCTCGTCAATGATAATGACGAGGTAGGGCATCTTTTGCGGCGGGTTGTCGTAATGCTCAAACTCGCCGGCGGCCTGCTTTTCGTTATAGGTCGAAATCTTACGGACGTTGAGGCGTTCGAATACCTTCAGGCGGCGCTCCATTTCGGACACGGCCCACTGCAGGGCGCTCGCGGCCTGCTTGGGCTCGGTCACCACGGGCACATAGAGATGCGGCAGACCGTTATAGCCCGCAAGCTCGACGCGCTTGGGGTCGACCATGATCAGGCGAACGTCCTCGGGAAGGGCGCGCATGAGCAAGGTCGTGATGATGGAATTGATCATCACCGACTTACCAGAACCGGTCGTACCGGCGATCAACAGGTGAGGCATCTTGGCGAGGTCGGCGACGACCGGCGTGCCCTCGGCGTCGCGGCCGATGGCAAGCTCGAGCGGACCGCCCTTCACATAGGGCAGCACGTCGCCCAGATTGACGTTCTGGCGCTTGCGGTTGGGAATCTCGATGCCCACGAGCGAGGTGCCGGGGATCGGGGCAAAGATACGAACCGACTGGGCGGCGAGCGAAAGCGCAATATCGTCCTCGAGGCTCGAAATCTTGCTCACGCGCTCGCCCTCGCCAGGTTGCAGCTTAAAGGTCGTCACCGTGGGGCCGGCGATCCAGCCGACCACGCGGGCACTGCGGCCAAACTCAAGCAAGGTGGATTGCAGTGACTCAGCGGTCTGCTCCAGCTCCTTATCCGAAGACGCGGCAGAAGCCGACTGCGGGTTGGCATGTAGGATTTCGAGCGGCGGAAGCTTGAGGCCGTCCTCTTCTTCGCCCTCGTTATCTGCGGCGCCGTCGTCCACTCCCCCATCACGAGCCGCAGCCGATTCGACAGCACTCGTGGCAGGCGCATCGGCAACCTTGGGATGCTTCAGGAAGTCGGGAATCTGAGGTGCGGCCGAGACGGGATTCACGGCAAACGGCGGCTCGGACTCGTCGATCTTGTCCGGATCGTCCTCCATCGAAAGCTGTCCAGTGACCTGCCCGCGCTTGGCGTGGCGACGCGGCAGCAAGGTTGTCTTGGCGGTCTCGAGCGGAGCCTCGTCGTCCTCGTCGTCACCCTCGGTGAGCTCAATCTCGCTATCGGACCAAGACGGGTCGGGCTCGCTTGTGTTGAGCTTGGGCGCAGCCTTGCCCTTCTTGGCATGGCGGCGCGGCAGCAGCGTGGTCTTGGCGCGCTCGGCTTCAACCGACTCGGATACGTCGACAAATGGGTCATCGTCCTCGTCGTCATCGTCCAAAACCGGGTCCACATCGTTGCCCATGACCGTGGTCACGGCAGCATCGGAGCCCTTTTGACGAAGAATGCTCAGGTGCGGACGGGCAACGCCGGGCACCGACAGGGCTTCGTCGTCACCCCACGGGCTGGCGTTGACATCGGCACGACGGCGTTCGGCAAAATCTGCCGCACGATCGCGGGCAGAGCGCAGCACACCGCCCACCGAAAAGCCAATGATGACAAAACCAACGACGGCCAGACCCAACAGGACCACCATCGCGACAGGCTTACCCAGGGCATTCTGCAGCGCACTCGCAATAAACGCACCAATGTAGCCACCCGACACGGAAAGGTTCTGCGGCGTAAACATAAGGTCGCACGAATCGCTCGTGCCCGGCACCATCAGCGAAAGAATGGAGACGACGGCGATAAAGACCACGGCACCGCCCGCAACAGAGCGCACGTTGAGCGGCGAGTCCTCACCCAAAAAGAGCGTGGCGGCAAACAGCAAGATGACGATCGGCAGCACGTAGGCGCCCAGGCCAAAGCCCAGGTGATAGAACCCGGCAACAGCAGCCGTCACGGGCGCTGTTGCCGGTGAGATCACGGCAATGAAGGAAGCGATCGCCAAAACGGCAATGACCACGCCGGCGATATCGCGATTGGCCGAAGGCTCGACCAAGGGCTCAAAATCGTCGAAGTCTGCCTCATGGCCCTTATTGGCACGCAGATGGGAACCGGCACCCTTAGCAGATGCCGGTTGGTTATTGGCCTTATTGCCTTTGGCGTTTTGTGCAGATCCGCGCGCCAAACTAAACCTCCATGACGACCGGGATGATCATCGGACGGGTGCGCGTACGGCTCCAGATAAAGTTAGAGAGCGAATCGCGCACGGCCTTGCGAATGGCATCGGAACCGCTGCTGGTAAAGCTAAACTTACCCTTCTCGATCGTCTTCATAATGGACGCGGAGGCATCCTCGGAGAACTGGTCGTCGATGGCAAACGAGACGCCGCGGCCCGAGAACTCGATGGCCTCGATCTTCTTGTGTTTGAGGGAGACGATGGCAACGGCCGTGACCATACCGTCGTTGGCGAGCTTCTGGCGATCGCGCAGGACGATGGGGTCGGTATCGCCGATACGCAGGCCGTCGACGTAAACGACACCGGACTCGACGGGCGTACCGCGCTTGACGATACCACCGCGCATCTCGAGCGTGTCGCCGTTATCGAGGATAAAGATATGATCGTCCTTGATGCCCATCTTGCGGGCCAGCTGGGCATGGGCGCGCAGATGCACGGCCTCACCGTGAACCGGCATAAAGTACGTGGGCTTGGCCATGGCCATCAGGAGCTTGAGCTCCTCCTGGCTACCGTGACCCGAGACGTGGACGAGAGCGCGGTTCTTATCCCACACGTCGCAGCCGAGCTTGGCCAGGCTGTTGACGACCTGCTGGACGGCCTTCTCGTTGCCAGGAACGGGAGTTGCCGAAAGGATAACGGTATCGCCCTCGTGGATGGAGAGCGTCTTGTGCTCGCCATTGGCCATGCGGGACAGGGCCGACAGCGGCTCGCCCTGCGAACCAGTGCACATGACGACGATCTTGTCGTCAGGCAGGTTATCAATATCGAAGGCATCGATGATATCGGCATCATCGATGTTGAGATAACCGAGCTCGCGCGCCACGCGGGTGTTCGTGAGCATGGAGCGACCGGTCACAACGACCTTACGGCCGCACTTGCGGGCGGCATCGCAGATCTGCTGCAAACGATGGATGTGGCTCGAGAACGATGCGACGAACACGCGACCCGGGGCGTTCTTGATGGCGTGCAGCAGGTTGGGACCAACCTCGGCCTCGGACTTGGTAAAGCCGGGAACCGTGGCATTAGTGGAGTCGGAAAGCAGCAGGTCGATGCCCTGCTTGGCAAAGCGGCTGATAGCGGCATAGTCGGGCGTGACGCCATCGATGGGCGTCTGGTCGAGCTTAAAGTCGCCGGTGTGCATAACGGTGCCCTGATTGGTGCGGATGAACACGCCCAGAGCGCCGGGGATGGAGTGCGTCATCGAGAAGAAGTCGAGCGAGATGCCGCCGAGGTTGACATGACTGCCGCCCTTGACCTCGCGGAACTTGGGTGCGCGGATGCGGAACTCAGAAAGCTTGCCCTCGATAAAACCGAGCGTCAGCTTGCTCGAGAAGATGGGCACCTTGTTGTTGAGGTCCTGCAGCAGGTACGGAAGCGAACCGGTGTGGTCCTCGTGGCCGTGAGTAACGATGATACCGCGGAGCTTCTCCTCGTTCTCCAGAACATAGGTGTAGTCGGGAAGCACCAGGTCGATACCGGGCTGGGAGTCATCCGGGAACATAAGACCGGCGTCGACGAGCACCATGTCGTCGCCGCACTCGAAGACCGTCATGTTCTTGCCGATGCCATCAAGGCCGCCGAGCGGGATGATCTTCAAGGGAGATGATTTTTTAGCTGCCATAGGTTAGTGTGGTTTCCTTTCTTCGAAACGGGTCTGGAACAACCGACGGGGCGCTTCTGGCAAACCGACCGTCGGGAACGTACAAACATGCATCGCAGAGTCGATGCAATAACTACAGTATGATACCCATTTGCACAACAACAGACCACCCATGCATCAAAGCCCCATCTGAACTGGTCTATCCCGCCGGTTTCCCGTGGGGCGGGCACTGATGAAGTTTCCTGCTCTACAGTCCTGCTCACGACGGAGGCCACATTAAGTGGCCTCCTGTTCGTGCGGAACTCGCGATAAACTTCATCAGTGCCCGCCCCACGGGAAACCGGCCAATAAGGGACAGGTTTATTTTGGTCGATTTTATCTGGGGAAATGCTGCAGCGTCTATCTACAAATCCGAAATCTGACTACTGAATAGACTGTCTAACTAAATTGCGAGCGGCACTAACCAGTCCTTTTGCTTGCGCCCGGGAGGGCCGCATATGAAGTTTATCGCGAGTTCCGCACGCAAAGGAAAGCACTTAATGTGCTTTCCGTCTTGCGCAGGACTGTAGAGCAGGAAATTTCATATGCGGCCCTCCCGGGCGCAAGCAAAAGGGCGACCCCTGTCCGGAGTCGCCCTTGCGGTGCTGCTTATGTACGGCTGTTACTCGGCGTCGTGGTGACGGCGGGGCTTGCGGCCTCCGTTGTCGCCGGGACGGCGCGGACGGTCGCTGCGCTCGGAGCGCTCGCGACGCGGACGCTCACGACGCTGGAAGTGCTCGCCGTCGCCCTCGGAGGTACCCTCGGCGCGAGCCGGAGCCTCGGGCTTGTCAAGACGATCGAGCGAGATCTTGCCGCGATCGTCGACCTCGATGACGACGACCTTGACCTCGTCGCCCACGTTAAGGACATCCTCGACCTTCTCCACGCGGCCCTTGGCGACGCGGGAGATGTGCAGCAGGCCGTCCTTGCCGGGCAGCAGGTTGACGAAGGCGCCGAAGGGCTGGATGGAGACCACACGACCGGTGTACTCCTCGCCCGGCTCGGGAACCTTGATGATGAGCTTGATACGCTCGACAGCCTGATCGACGGACTCGCCGGTGCCGCCGACAAAGACGGTGCCGTCCTCCTGGATGTCGACCGAAGCGCCGGTCTCGTCCTGGATGCCACGGATGACCTTACCGCCGGAACCGATAACGTCGCGGATCTTGTCGGTCGGGACCTGGATGGAAACGATGCGCGGGGCGGTGCTGCGCGTGGTGTGGCGCGGCTCGGGAATCACGTCGAGCATCTTCTGCAGGATGAAGGCGCGACCCTCCTTGGCCTGCTGCAGGGCGCGGGCCAAGATGTCGAAGGTAAGACCGGTGGCCTTGTTGTCCATCTGCAGGGCGGTGATACCCTCGGTGGTGCCGGTGACCTTAAAGTCCATATCGCCCAGGAAGTCCTCGAGACCCTGGATATCGGACAGGACCACGGTCTTGCCCTCCTCCTGGATCAGGCCCATGGCGATACCGGAGACCGGGCGCTTAATGGGCACGCCGCCGTCCATAAGGGCGAGCGTGGAGCCGCAGGTCGAGGCCATCGAAGAGGAGCCGTTGGACTCCATGACCTCGGAGACGACACGGATGGCGTAGGGGAACTCGTTCTCGTCGGGGAGCACCGGAAGCAGGGCGCGCTCGGCCAGGTTGCCATGGCCGATCTCGCGACGCTTGGGGCTGCCCATACGGCCGGTCTCGCCGGTGCAGAACGGCGGGAAGTTGTAGTGGTGCATGTAGCGCTTGCCCTCGGTGGGCTCGATGGTATCCAGACGCTGACCCTCGTTGAGCATGCCGAGCGACAGGACGGAAAGCACCTGGGTCTGGCCACGCTGGAACAGGCCGGAGCCGTGAACGAGCGGGAGATAGTTGTCCTTCACCATGATGGGGCGAATCTCATCGGCGGCACGACCGTCGACGCGCTCGCCGGTCTCGACGACCATGGTACGCATGGCCTTCTTCTCGAGCTTCTTGAGCGCCACGGGGATCTCGCGCTCCCAAGCGGCCTGCTCCTCATCGGTGAACTCGGCGCGGATGGACTCCTTCAGAGCCTCGACCTTACCGATACGGGAGAGCTTGTCGGCGTCGCGAAGGGCGGCAGCCATCTCGTCGTAGTGGGCGAAGATGCGCTCCTGGACCTCCTCGACGGGCTGGTCAAGCGGGTACTCCTTCTTGACGATGGGGCCGTTGACCTGCTCCCACTCGGCGACGAACTCGTCCTGGGCCTGGCAGAAGGCGGCAAGGGCCTCCTGGCCAAACTTCATGGCGGCGAGCATGTCGTCCTCGGAGATCTCCTCGGCGCCGGCCTCGACCATCGAGATGAAGTCGGCAGAGCCGCCCAGCTCCAGGTCCAGATCGGAGTTCTCGCGCTCCTCATAGGTGGGGTTGACGATAAACTCGCCGGTCTCCACGTTACGGCCGATACGCACGCAGGCAAGCGGGCCCTCGAAGGGCACGCCGCCGAGCGTCATGGCCAGGGAAGCGCCCATGACGTTGATGACGTCGAAGGGGTTGACCTGGTCGGCGACGAGCGAGGTGGCGACGATGTGGACCTCGTTGCGGAGGCCGTCCGGGAAGCTCGGGCGAATCGGACGGTCAATCATGCGCGCGGTGAGCGTGGCCTTCTCGCTGGGACGGCCCTCACGCTTGAGGTAACCACCCGGGATGCGGCCGGCTGCGTACATCTTCTCGTTGAAGTCGACGGTCAGCGGGAAGAAGTCGTAGTTCTTGCGCTCCTTGGAGACGACCACGGTGTCGAGCATCGTGGTGTCGCCCTGCTTGACCAGGCAGGCGCCGGTGGCCTGCTTGGCAAGCTCGCCGGACTCAAAGGTGTAGGTCTTGCCGTACAGCTCAAAGGTCTTGGATACGAGTGTCATTGTTCTCCTTTACCCCACAGGCCCCTTGCCTGCGGGCTTCTCATGTGACGCGGGCCCCCTGCCCCCGCCACGCTTCAGAGCGTGATTGTTCGCGCCCTTACACAAAAAGAGCGCCCCGCTGCGCAGGACGCTCTTAGCATGTACAAATCCTTACTGGATGTTGTCGCGGATGCCCAGAGCCTTGATGAGCTCACGGTACTCGACGATGTCGTTCTTCTTGATGTAGGAGAGAAGACGACGACGACGGCCGACGAGCATGAGCAGGCCACGACGGGTGTGGAAGTCCTTCTGGTGGGACTTCATGTGCTCGGTCAGCTCCTTGATGCGCTCGGACAGGATGGCGACCTGAACCTTGGGGTTGCCGGTGTCAACCGGGGTGTTACCGAACTGGGCAGTCAGCTCCGCCTTGCGCTCTTTGGAAACAGTCATTGTTTCACCTTTCGTTTCTTGTCGCCCGCGGGCGACGCGATTCGCCTCGGACTGGGAAGCCGCCGGTGGAGCGAGCATCCAAGGTCGAGGTACCAACAGGTCGGTATGTTATCACAAGCGGCGCGAGCCTGCGCATCATCACCGACCCAACATGAATTCCATCGCACGGAGGCGCTGGTCGGTATGCGTCGCCGCCCACACATGCGAAAGCCCGAGCAAGAACGCCGCCGTATGCGGGTCAATTCGCTCGGCCATGAGTGCATCGAACGTCATGGACATGAGGGCGCGAAGCCATGCAACCTCGCCGGTTGAGACCAACTCAGCGCCCGGAACGCTCGACGCACAAGAGCCGCACATGAGGCCGCCCGCCTGGGCCGAAAAATACGACAGCATGGGGTCTCCGCACAGCACGCAGGCCGAGAAATCGGGTCGGTAACCAACGTGCGACAGCAATTTAAAGACAAAGGCCGCCACGAGCAAATCCATATGTGCCGAGTCGAGCCCGCTGCCGACAAGCGCGAGCGCACGCTGCGTGATGGCAAAGGTAAATGGATCCTCGGCATCCTCGAACGAGCACACGCGCGCAACCTCGGCAATCGCGCTGGCGGCACAGGTCGTCTCGTAATCGGGCGCGGCGCCGAGCGGCGCCTCCATAAGCTCCGCCTGAGAAACCACGTCGAGCGACCGCCCATGCGCGAGCAGCATATCGACGGTACAAAAGAGCTCGCAGCGGGCCGCAAGGCGACCGCCAGGCTTACGCGCGCCCTTAGCCACGGCACGCACCTGCCGTCCCTGTTCGTCGAGCATCGTCAAGATCAGGTCGGTTTCCTTGAGCTTCGTCTTGTCGAGGACGAGCACCTTTGTGCGATATGTGCGAGAGCCTGCCATGAACGCCGAGGCTTAATCTTCGGCATTGTAGCCAAAGCGGCGGATCTGCGCCTCGTCATCGCGCCAGCCAGCCTTGACCTTCACGTCGAGCTCCAAAAAGACCTGAGTGCCAAAGATACGCTCAAGATCGCGACGGGCGTCGATGCCGATATGTTTGATCATCTCGCCGCCCTTGCCGATGATGATGCCCTTTTGGCCCTCACGCTCGACGTAAATGGTGGCGTGCACGCGCAGCACCTTCTTAGTCTGCTCGAGCGCGTCACAGATGACGCCCACGGAGTGAGGAATCTCGTCGCGGGTGCGACGCAGGACCTTCTCGCGCACAAACTCGGCCACGAGGGTCTCGTCGGACGCGTCGGTGCCCATGTCCTCGGGGAACCAGCGCGGGCCCTCGGGCAAAAAGCGAGCGACGGTCTCGATGAAGGCATCGACGTTGAAGTTCTTGACCGACGACGTCACGATCTCGTCGTCATATTCCATAAGCTCATGGGCGGCCTTAAGCTGCTCCATGACCTGTGCGGGGTCGGCTTCATCGGCCTTGGTGAGCACCAGGACCTTCTTGGAACGGGCATTCTTGACACGCTCGGCAACCCAGGCGTCTCCCCTGCCGATCGGTTTAGTGGCATCAATCAAAAACGCGACAACATCGACATCGTTCAGCTCGAACAGCGCGCTCTTGTTGAGCTCGGACCCTAGACCGTCCTTGGGCTTGTGGATACCCGGGGTATCGACAAAGACCAGCTGGTAGCCGGGGCGGTTGACGACGGCGCGCATGCGACGGCGGGTCGTCTGGGCCACCGGCGAGGTGATGGCGACCTTTTTGCCATAGCAGGCGTTGAGCAGCGTTGACTTACCGGCGTTGGGGCGGCCGACCAAGGCCACGAAGCCGCTGCGGAAACCGGGCTCAACGTCGCCAAAGCCCGCGAGGCTGTCGTCCTCGTCGCACAGGGCGTCGAGTTCCTCGTCGCTCATGCCCTCAAACGGGTCGAACTCCTCGACTTCCTCATAGGCCTCGGTCGCCTTAGCATCCGGGGACTCGTCGTCCAAAATTTCATCGATAGGCTGCATATTGTCGGACATGGGAATCCCTTTCTAAATAAAGCCGAGCGCGTGGGCAAATACCAGCAAGCCCACAATCGCGGCGGTGATTGAAAGTACGTATACCGAGGCGGCGGCGATGTCCTTGGCGCGTTTTGCCAGCGGATGGAGCTCCTGGGTCGCCAGATCGACAATGGCCTCCATGGCGGTATTGCACAGCTCGCCGTGAATCACCAGGCCGCAGCAGATGATAATCGTGGCCCACTCGGCAATGTCGAGCCCCACGATGCAGCCGGCAATGATGGTGCACACGCCCGCTACGAGCATAACCTTAATGTTGCGCTCGGTCTTGACGGCGGTGACGAAGCCCTCCATGGCGTAGGAGAACGACTTTAAAAAGGACGGATGGTCCTTGTTCGATCCGGGAATCATAAGCGGCTCCTAGTCGTGGGCATGATTGGTGATGGGGCCGACGTGAACGAGTTTGGGGTCCTCGCCGCGCTCGAGCGCCAGATCGCGCAGGATAGCGTCCTCGCGGGCCTCCATGACCTCGGCCTCGTCGTCCTCGATATGGTCATACCCCAGCAGGTGTAGCATGCCGTGTACGAGCATCAGGCGGCACTCGTCGGCAGGGCTATTGCCAAAGCCGGGGGCCTGACGGGCAATGACCTGCGGGGCCAAGATGATATCGCCGAGCTCGAGCGTCTCGTCGGCGGGAATATCCTCGTCAAAGGCCGAGTCGCATTCAAACGAGAGCACATCGGTGGTGCGGTCGATGCCACGCCACTCGTGGTTGAGCTCGTGCATCTCGTCCTCGTCGACATACGAAAGGGAAATCTCGACTTCACGTTCAACGCCCTCGGCGGCAAGCACAACCTCGCAGATGTGCTCCACCTCCTGCGCGTCGAGCAGCGTATCGAGCTCGGCATCGTTGCTGATCAATACACTCAACGGGACTCCTTTCGGTCGCGCGAGCGCTGCTCACGCACGTCATCATAAGCATCGTATGCCTCGACGATACGACCCACCAAGGCATGGCGCACCACGTCGGCACGCTCGAGGTGAGAAAATGCGACATCGTCGACACGCCCCAAAATCTGCTCAACGTCGGCAAGACCGCCACGACGACCCACCAGGTCGCGCTGGCTCAAGTCGCCGGTAATCACGAACTTGGAGTTGAATCCAAGTCGTGTCAGGAACATCTTCATCTGCTCGGGCGTGGTATTTTGCGCTTCGTCGAGCACCACGAAGGCATCGCTCAGCGTACGACCGCGCATATAGGCAAGCGGGGCGATCTCGATCACGCCGCGCTCCATAAGCTCATCGGTGCGCTCGCGATCCATCATGTCAAAAAGGGCGTCGTAGAGCGGACGCATGTACGGATCGATCTTTTCCTCGAGGGTGCCGGGCAAAAAGCCCAGGTTCTCCCCTGCTTCGACAACCGGACGCGTCAAGATCAAACGGCCCACCTCGTGGCGCTTGAGCGCGGCAACGGCGAGCGCCATGGCCAGATAAGTCTTACCGGTACCGGCTGGACCCAGGCCAAACGTGATGGTATGCGAGCGGATGGCATCCACATAGCGCTTTTGCCCGAACGTCTTGGGGCGGATAACGCGACCGCGATACGAAAGCAGCACGTCATCGCGAAGCGACGTAGCCTCGTGCTCACCGTCGCGCAAGACGGCCAGGCAGCGAGAGACATCGTCGGCAGACAGGGTACGACCGGCCGCCGCCTCGCGAAAAGCGTGTTCGAAAAAACGCGCCACGAGTTCGACCTCGTCCGGGTCACCGCTCACGGCGATGCTATCGCCACGGGCGACCACGTGAGCGCGAACCAAACTCTCGAGCGCACGAAGGACGCCGTCGCCGGCGCCCAAAACACGCGAGGGATCAACTCCCTCGGGAACGGTAAGTCTAATCTTCGAGGCTTCCATGGACCTCCCTGCGCGCATGGACCAAGCCGGAATCATCGACTCCGATGATAGCAACATCGAGCAGGCACGGGGCTGTAAGTCCACAGGTATCGTCAAGACGGGCATGATGGAACGAACCGAGCGTCAGGTTGTCACCATACTCGAGCACGGCACGCTCGACAGTGCCCACGCGACGACGAGCATCGGCAATAGCGAGCTCCTGCGCCGTGTCTCGCATACGACGGCTGCGCTCGGCCATAACCTCGGGCGGCACCTGGTCGGGCATGTCGGCAGCAAGGGTACCGGGACGCTTGCTGTAGCGGAACACGTGCATACGCGAGAAACCCACACGGCGGCACAGCGCCAGCGACTCCTCGAACTCCTCGTCCGTCTCACCAGGAAAACCGACGATGACATCGCACGAAAGAGACGCCTGGGGCAAGTTGGCGCGAATCATACGCACCGTGTCCTCAAAGGCCTCCGCGCTATAGGGACGACCCATGCGATGCAGGGTCGCCGTACAGCCGGACTGCACGGGCAGGTGCAAAAACGGGGCGATACGCTGCGGATAGCGCGCCATAACCTTAAGCAGGCGCTCAGAGATATCCATGGGCTCGACCGAGGAAATGCGCACATGCGCAATAGTCGTGCGCTCCATGATGGCCTCGAGCAGCTCATCGATTTCGACATGCTCGTCGGTCGCGCTCTTGCCATCGTAGGCACCCAGGTTCACACCGGTCAGCACCACCTCGGGCACGCCGGCCTCCTGGGCCTCGCGAACTTGTTCAAGCACGGACTCGACGGGCACGGAGCGCTCGGGGCCGCGCGCCTTCCACACAATGCAATAGGTGCAGCGATGGTTGCAGCCGTCCTGGATCTTCACGCCCAGGCGAGAGCGACCGAGCGCATCGACCACCTCGCCATCGCTGCAGGCGGGAACGCTATCGGACTCAACGCCCAGCACCTCGCAGACACGTTCGGCGACATCAATCTTGGACGGCTCGGCGATCACGCGATCCGAGAGCTCCAACAGCTCCTCGGGATGCAAATTGACCACGCAACCGGTCACGAGCACATAAGGCTCGTTTGGATGGGCCAGCGCATGACGGACGGCCTTGCGGGTCTTAGCCTCGGCCTCGCCCGTCACGGCACAGGTATTGATTACGATCAGATCGGCATCCTGGGGCTCTACCATAGCAAAGCCCAGGCGCATAAGATCGGCAGTGATACGGTCAGACTCAACCCGGTTGACACGGCAACCGAGGTTGACGACGGAAATATGGGGTGCGAGCACACGGGCTCCTTAATCGAGGATGTCGTCGAGGGCACTCTTGATACGGTCGGTCACCGACTTCTTACCGGATGCGACGTCATCGCCCATCTCGTCGGCGAAGGCGCGAAGCAGCTCGCGCTGCTTGTTAGAGAGATTGGTGGGGACGACCACGCGCAGCTGCACGACCAGACGACCGCGCGAACCGCCACCGCCGATACGCGGCATGCCGTAATTATTGACGCTCACGGTGTCGCCGTACTGGGCGCCGGCGGGAACCGTCACCTTAACGACCTCGTCGGGCATAATGCCCTCGACCTCGATCTCGCAGCCAAGCGCAGCCTGCGCAATCGAGATATCGCTCACCAGGTACAGGTCGTCACTGTTGCGCTTAAAGCGCTCATGGTCGGCAACGCGCACGTTGACAATCAGGTCGCCCGAAGGCTCGCCGCGAAGGCCGGCCTCGCCAAAGCCGCTCACACGCAGCTGGCGACCGGTCGAAACGCCGGCGGGAATATCGATGTCGATCTTTTCGTGCGAAGGCGTGCGGCCCTGACCGTCGCAGGTCTCGCAGGGATGGTCGATAACCGTGCCCTCGCCATGGCAGTCGGGGCAAGGCGAGGAAGACTGAACCTGGCCCAAAAACGATCGCTGAACCGTCGTGACGTAGCCCGTACCGTGGCAGCGACTGCACTGCTTTTCCTGTGCACCCTCGGCCCTACCGGTACCGTTGCAGTCCTCGCAGGGAGCAAGGCGATCATAGCTGATCGTCTTTTTGCAACCGAGCGCCGCCTCCTCGAGCGTCACCGAAAGGGAGATGGCCATGTCACGTCCGCGACGACGCTCACGACGGCTGCGGGCGCCACCACCGGCGCCACCGCCAAAGAACGACGAGAACAGGTCGTCCATGCCCATGCCACCAAAGATATCGTTGATGTCGACATAGCCCGAACCACCAGGACCGTCGGCAGTGCCGTAACGGTCGTAGTTAGCACGCTTCTGCTCATCGGAAAGAACGGAATAGGCCTCGTTGAGCTCCTTGAACTTGGCCTCGGCCTCGGGATCGTCCGAAACATCCGGATGTACGGTACGGGCCTTCTTTAAAAACGCACGCTTAATCGTCCGCGCGTCGGCATCCCTGTCGACGCCAAGCACCTCGTAGTAATCCCTATTTTCCGACACGACCGAATCCTTCCGACTTTCATTATTGTCACAGTGCGTCCTATACCCAAGCTGGGCCGACCGCAAACAAAGGGTTTGATGTTATTGCATTTGATACGGCGAAAGCATGGCCCGTTGCGAGCAGCTCGCGAACCAAACCGACACGAGCGCGAACATGAAGCCGTTGGCAAAACCGTTGGCAAACTGCATCGCACCGCGCTTCCACCACAGCAGGCTGCGATGAAGCACACCGTCCGAAAGCACCATGAACAGGCCCATGGTAAACGGAATAAAGCACATCACGGCAAAGGCCGAGAACACTCCCGAGATGGCCGACAGCACCAAAAACGGCGCCACAATGCCCATCAGGTAAAAGCCAGTACGAGCTTTGCCTTCCAAGCGCTCGGCCTCAACATGGGCGCGGCCGACCAGGTCGCCGCCCGCGGCACCGTTAGTGCCAGCATGGCCCATGCCGCTAATGCGGACCTCGTCGCCATCGTGCGTGCCGGCAGGAAACTCAATCGTCTGCTCGGAGGTCACACGGGTTCGCCCGCTGCCACCGCAATCGGGGCAGGGGTCGGCCACGACCTTACCGGAACCGCCGCACTCGGGGCAGACCGACTGGAACGTGCCCGCACCAAACAGGAAGGACAGGTCGACGTCGATGTGGCCGCGGCCACCGCAGCTCGGGCAGGTATGGGCATGCTCAGACGAAACGGAGCCCGAGCCGCCGCAGTTGCTACAGGTATCGAAGCGCGTGTAGCGGACGGTCTTGCGGGCACCGCCCTTGGCCTCCTTGGCGTCGAGTTTGATATCGACGACCACGTTGGCGCCGTTCTCGGGATTGTAGGCAGCCTGGCCGCGACGCTGCTGGCCCCAGGCGCCACCAAAGGGAAAGCCGCCCTCAAAGGGATTGCCATAGCCCGTGCTGCCGGCGTAGCCGCCACCATAGGGCGAAGCCGTAGGAGCACCGGCAAAGGGATTGCCAGAACGCATGGCGTCGTAGCGCGCACGTTTTTGCTCATCCGAAAGCACGGCGTAGGCCTCGGAAACCTCTTTAAACTTTTCCTCGGCATCCGGCTCTTTATTGACGTCCGGATGGAGCTTACGAGCCTTTTGCTGGAAGGCCTTTTGAATATCACGCGAGGTGGCGTCCTTGGAGACACCCAGAATCTCGTAGTAATCTTTTTCGTTCATCGTCGCCATGCGCGGCAACCTCCTGCTCACAGCAGCGTATATATTCCGGTAATTCTACCCGAGCGGCTTAAGCTAGATCCCAAAACAGCTCGAACAGAACATTTCCATCGAGCCAGCCCAGATGGGTCGGCGCCAGACGAGCTCGAACATGGCCCGCGACGACATCTGCCGAAGTAAAGGGTCCCTCATGACCCCAGAGCGTCTCGGGCACCCAAGTGGCAAGACCCAATTCGAGCGCGCGATCGCAGGCAGCTGCCAGCTCGCCCGTTGGGATGACGCAAGCTGCACGAGCCAACAGGTCGGACGCAACACCGCGCGTCATGCGACAAGCGAGCATCAAGTCTTCGGCGACAGCCTCACGCTGCGACAGATATTCGGCCTCGTACGCCGTCGCGTCATCGTCACGTTGCACCAGACGCACGCGGTGCGCATCGCCTCGAGAAGACACGCCGGGGAACAAACCTGCAAGACGGTCGAAATCCTCGTCGTCGAGCATGCCCGCGGCAGAACGACCCAGACCCAGGTAGCCCTGTCCGGTCCAGTAGGCAATGTTATGGGCGCACTCATGGCCGTCGAGCGCGTAGCTCGCCACCTCATACGGATGATAGCCGGCCGCACCCAGGCGCTCACGCGCCGCGTCCATGCACGAAGCCTGAAAATCCTCATCGGGCTCGAGCGACTCGTCACGGCACGCCATGCGGTAAAGGGGCGTCCCCTCCTCGAGCGTGAGCGGGTAGACCGACACATGATGAGGCGCCGCCGCCAACACGCCATCGAGCGTGCTCCGCCAGCTTGCGGCCGTCTGCCCGGGAAGGCCGCACATCAGGTCGCACGACACATCGAGGCCAGCGTCCTTCACCGTCGCGATAGCCGCAAGTGCGCGATTAGCATCGTGAATGCGGCCAATAGCAGCCAGCTCGGTATTGTCGAGGGTTTGCACGCCCAGAGAGATGCGCGTGACACCCGCCTCGGCAAGCGCGGTGGCGAGCTCAGCGGTCAGGGACTCAGGATTGGCTTCGCAAGTAAATTCAAAGGGTTTGCACCACATGGAGATACGCCGGGCAAGTTCCACCAGGCGCTCCCCTGCCAGCGATGGCGTGCCGCCGCCAGTATAGACCGTGCAGACCTGCGCAAGCGCCCCGGCGTCGCCAAAGGAATCGAGGCGCGCATACAACTGCTCAAAATAGGAATCAAGCGCGGCATCCAAATCATACGCAGCAAAGCTGCGCGAGTCAAAGTCGCAGTACCGGCACTTTTGAGCGCAAAACGGCACGTGCACGTACAGCGCGGTAACGGCCACCGTTAGGCCTCCAGCGGATGAGCAGGCACCGACTCGCCGGCGGCAAGCGCGGCCTCGCAGGCCACCACGTCGCGCTCGATATCATCGACCAGCGCCATAAACTCCTCGTACGTAGAGCAACGCACCACCTGAGCGCGCCAGGCGGCGGCATGGGGCATACCCTTTAAGTACCAGCTTGCGTACGTGCGAGCACGCGACATGAGCGGCAGAAGCTCGTGCGTCAACGTCAGGTGCTCGCGCAGAGCCTCCAGGCGCTCGACCGAGGAGCGAGAAGGAACCGGCGTGCCATCGAGTGCAAGGGCTCGGGCATCGCCGAACACCCACGGATTGCCGTAGATGCCGCGCGCGATAAACACCGCGCTGGCACCCGAGCCGTGCAGATGCTCAGCAGCGTCCTCGGCCGAGAACACATCGCCCGAACCAATCACGGGAATCTCGACAGCGTCGGCAACCTCATCGACGACAGACCAATCGGCCTGGCCCGTGTAGAGCTGCGTGGCGCAACGACCATGCACGGCGACTGCGGCAGCCCCTGCACTCTCAAGCATCTGGGCAAATGTCGCGGCATTGCGGTCCTCGGCATAAAAGCCCTTGCGAATCTTGACGGTCACGGGCACGTGCGCCGCGCCCACCGTGGCCTCGACGATCTTCTCGGCCAGGTCGGGCGTGCGCATGAGCGCCGAGCCCTCGCCCTTGGTAACGACCTTGCGGGCGGGACATGCCATGTTGATATCGATGAGCGACAGGCGATCGCCCACACGTTCCTCGACGGCAGCGACGGCGCTCGCAAACTGATCGGGTTTGGAGCCAAAGAGCTGCACGCAAATCTGCTGCTCCTCGTCGGCCGGTAGCACCAGGCGCCACGTCTTATTGCTGGCATAGGCAAGGCCCGCCACGCTCACCATCTCGCTGTAGGCAAGGTTGGCACCGCGGCGGCGGCACATGATGCGGTAGGCAGGGTCGGTCACGCCCGCCATGGGAGCCATAAGGAACGGCTGCTCGGCATAGGCGCCCAGCAGCCGCTTGCTGTATTCAGAAAGCGCCATAGACCTACTCGTCCACCTTGAGGATCGCCATAAAGGCCTCCTGCGGGACCTCGACCGATCCGATGGCCTTCATGCGCTTCTTGCCCTCTTTCTGCTTCTCGAGCAGCTTGCGCTTACGCGAGATATCGCCGCCGTAGCACTTAGCAAGAACGTCCTTGCGACGCGCCTTGACGGTGGAACGGGCGATGATCTTGTTGCCGATAGCACCCTGGATGGGCACCTCGAACAGCTGACGCGGGATGATCTCCTTGAGCTTGTCGCACAGGCCACGGGCCAGGCCATATGCCTTGTCCTTATGGACGATAAACGAAAGCGCGTCCACCTCGTCGCCCGAAAGCAGGATGTCGAGCTTGACGAGCTCAGAGGGGCGATATTCGTTGAACTCATAGTCGAGCGAGGCGTAACCCTTGGTGCGGCTCTTGAGCTGATCGAAGAAGTCCAAGATGAGCTCAGCGAGCGGCATATCGAAGCGCATCTCGACCGATTTGCTCGTCAGGTGGATCATGTCGGTTGTGACGCCGCGGTGCTCGATGGCGAGCTGCATGACGGCACCCGTGTACTCAGGCGGGCAGATGATCTTTGCCTTGAGGTAGGGTTCCTCGATACGTTCGATGCGCGTGGCCTCGGGAAGGTCCTGCGGACTGCGGACATCGATCATTTCGCCGTCGGTCTTGTAGACGTGATAGTCGACCGAGGGACTCGTGGCAATGAGGTCCAGGTTGAACTCGCGCTCCAGGCGTTCCTTGACGACTTCCATGTGCAGCAGGCCCAGGAAGCCCACGCGGAAGCCGAAACCGAGCGCCACCGACGTCTCGGGCTCCCACACCAACGACGGGTCGTTGACGTGCAGCTTATCGAGGGCGTCACGCAGGTTCTCGTAGTCCTTGTTGTCGATCGGGAACAGGCCCGTGTAGACCATGGGCTTGGCCTCGCAGTAGCCCGGCAGAGGCTCGGGGCAGGGGTTCGAAGCCCACGTAAGGGTATCGCCCACGCGCACAGCCTCGGGGTCCTTCAGACCCGTGACCACATAGCCAACCTCGCCGACGGTCAGCGCGTCGACCGGGGTCTCGGCAGGACGCTTGACGCCCACGCCGTCGACCAAAAAGTCACCCTTGGCCTGCATCATAAGCAGAGTATCGCCCTTTTTGATGGAACCATCGAAGACGCGCACCGTAGCCACCACACCGCGATACTCGTCAAAGTACGAATCCAAAATGAGCGCTTTGAGCGGAGCGTTTGCATCGCCCTTAGGCGGCGAAATCAAAAAGACGATGGACTCCAGCAGATCGTGAATGCCCTCGCCGGTCTTGCCCGAGACGCACACGGCATCATCGGCGGGAATCGCCAGGTCGTCCTCGATCTCGGTCTTAACCTCGTCGGGATGGGCCGAGGGCAGGTCGATCTTGTTGATGGCGGGCACAATGTCCAGATTGGCGTTCATGGCGAGCGTCGCGTTGGAAACGGTCTGCGCCTCGACGCCCTGCGTGGCGTCGACAACGAGTACCGCGCCCTCACAGGCTGCCAGCGAGCGCGAGACCTCATAGGTAAAGTCAACGTGGCCCGGCGTATCGATCAGATTGAACTGATACGTCTCACCATCGTCGGCGTCATAGGAAACGCGGACGGCATTGGACTTGATCGTAATGCCGCGCTCGCGCTCGATATCCATGGTGTCGAGCAGCTGCGACTCCATGTCGCGTTCGTCGACGGTATGGGTGAGCTCGAGGATGCGGTCGCTGATCGTGGACTTGCCATGGTCGATATGCGCAACGATCGAGAAGTTGCGGATGTGGGAAATGTCAATTGAAGTATTCATGCGGACTATCTTACCCGAGCGGTACAAAAAATGGAGCCTGTTCCATAAAACAGGCTCCATTTATGCGCGTAATCTGTGTGGTGTGAAATTTACAACTTAGGCGTTGATGCTGTTCACGAGCTTGGCAAGACCGGACTTGCGGTTGGAAGCCTGGTTCTTGTGGATAACATGCTTGGCGGCAGCCATGTCGAGACGCTTGGTGACGGTCTTGAGGGCAGCCTGGGCCTTCTCGGCGTCGCCCTCGGCGACGGCGGACTGGACGTGCTTGGTCAGCGTCTTGAGCTCGGACTTGACAGCCTTGTTACGCATGCGAGCTGCCTCATTGGTGCGGATACGCTTCTTCTGAGACTTGATGTTTGCCACTTCTGGAGTTCCTTTCGAGTTCCTTGCAAAAAATGTATGACACCTCTGAGACACGGTGAGGTCATGCAAGCGCCTACTATAGCACGCTCCCTCTCAAAGGGATAGAACGAATTTGTCAAATAGGCAGGTATCATCACGATTTTCTCAAGATGTTCGTAATCCAGAGCAAAAGCGCCGTCTGAGAATCGGCCGAACCCTTGAGCGCGAGCTCCACATCGACCGCACCCTCGAGCGCTGCGATGAGCTCTGCCATCGAAAAGCGACATGCCCAGGTCAGGTGATTCTTGACCTGCCAGGACTGGAGCTTGAGCGTTGCGGCCAGCTCGCGACCCTGCCCACGCGCGTCGAGCGCCTTGGCGACGATAAGCTCGCGAATGCGACCGCACAGCAATGTGTAAGTCCACACGTAGCTCTTGGAGGGCAGGAGCTTAAAGAGCTCGAGCGAACGCCGCATATCGCGAGCCGAGACGGCGTTGAGGAAGTCCCAGGGTTGGACCTCGGCCGTACGAACAATCCAGCGCTCAACATCGGCAAGTTCAATCTGAGGCGACTCGACCATCTGGGCAAGCTTAGCCAAGTCGTTATCGAGCATGCGCGTGTTTTCGCCCGAACGCGAGACGAGCTCCTCGGCGGCCGCCGTCGAAATCGACTTACCGCGCTGCGTCGCCATCTGCTGAACACGGCGCGGCAGTTCCCAGCGCTTGGTACCCGAGCAATCGACGATAGCCTTCTTGTCGATCTTGGCGATTGCCTTATACAGGCGCGTATTCTTGGCAAGTGAGTCGGCGATGATGAGGCAGACCGTTGTGGGGCTGGGACTCGCCAGATACCCAACGAGCGGCTCCGAGACCGCCTTGGCGAGCTTTGAGCAGCCATCGAGGATTACCAGACGAAACTCACTGCCCATCGGAAAGGTGTTAAGCGATCCGATAATGGACTCGATATCGGGGTCCTTGGTCATGTCTCGCTCGTCGAGGTTGAACTCGACCATACCCGATTTTTCCAGACGCGCTTTCATACGCGAGACGGCGTGGTCGCGCTTAACTCCGTCGGTACCGACGATCAGATATGCCGGCAGCAAACCGGTTTCGGACATTGCGCCCCCCTCCCGCAGGCCTTCGTATTCGTTCCGTGCCATTCTAGCCCAGAGGCCCACCACACGCCAACGACGTCGTCACGGTCGCTGGCATCGCATCGCAAAGCAATTCGCAGTCGGTGTGACGGTAATGTCGCCGTGTTCGATGGTACACGCGAACACACCACCCGCTTCCTTAACGGCATCGATACAGGCATCGGACGGATGGCCGTATCGATTCCCCTCACCGGCGCTTGCGAGGGAAAGCTCGGGCTTCAGGACGTCCAGCAACTCGCCATCGACTGAAACCTTGGAGCCGTGATGCCCAAGTTTAAGGACATCGATATCCCCCACCTCCTGCACGAATTCCCGCTCTTGGTCGAGCTCGGCATCACCGGTGAGAAGTATTCGCAGGCCCTTGCCTTCCTGAACATAAGAGAGCAGCAGGACAAGCGAGTCCTCATTTCCCTCGCCATCCACGAACTCGAATGGCCACATCACGCGAGCGCAAAATAAGCCGATGTCGACCGTATCCCCACGGCGCACCTGCCGATACTCCACGCCAGGTCGGTTCAATACCTCGGCAGGAGCATCCTCCAGCGCATCCGCCGCCACGGCAATCGTTCCGACCGAAAACTGTTCGAGCACGGCAGGCAAACCACCCCAGTGGTCCTCATCCCAATGCGTCACAAAAACGGCATCGATATGGTGCACGTTATTGCGAACCAACGCCGCAACCACACGCTCGTCGAGCCCGCAGTCGACGAGAGCTACTGCGCCGCCTTGGCGGATAAGAATCGCATCGGCCTGGCCCACATCGAGCACCGTCACCGAAGGCGGAGCGAATCGATCCCAATAGACGTACGGAATCGCAGCCAAGAGCATCAGGCATGCAAGCCCCGCCGCCATAGGACGTGCACGGGGACGCGGCCACCAGACCAGCAGAACCGCCAGAAAACACGGCACTAGGTAAATCCACATGCTATCGGGCGGCACGCTCACGTATGCACCCGGCACGGCGGCAAACAGCTGCTCGAAGAACAGCGCGCAACGGGCGGCAATCATGGGCACAACGAGCGCCCAAGTCCGCAACGGTCCCACGAGCGAAAAGGGAGCCAGCACGATCGACACAGCGAGCAGTACGCTCACCACCGGACCGATGACCGCATTTGCCAACGGAGCAATGAGCGAGAATGTACCGAAGGCAGGAATGGTAATGGGAAGTGTCGCCAGTTGTGAGCACAGCGTGACGGAAAGCACGCTGGCAAAGCCTGATGGCACACCTAGCTCACCCAAAGCGTAGGTCGCATAGGGACAAAAGCACAGAATGGCTAAGACGCTGGCACACGAGAGTTGAAAGCCCATCTCGAACAGCACCGTCGGCCGCAGTAGCACAAAGATGGACATGGTTACGAAGAGTGCCGAAAGGCCGTGCCGACGACGCCCCGCGCCGTTTACGACAAGCGTCACGAACACCATGCAGCACGCACGCACGGCCGAGGGAGACGCCCCCGTAAAGGCAGCATAGCCGACAAGCGTTATCGCCAATATCGCCCGCTGAAGACCACGTGAGCACCGAGTCTTTTGCAATACACCCTCGATTACAAACCCCACGATAGCCAAATGGCTGCCCGAGACGGCGATAAGATGCGCCGTTCCCGTCACCGAAAACCAGTCGCCCGCCGGCTGGGCGCGCAGCTCGGCCGAACGACCGCAGGCGACACCGGCTATGAGCGCCCGCGCCGGGTCGGTCGCAGGCGCGATGGACGCAAGCAGCCCATTTCTCAGCCGAAGCAGCGGCACCGGAGAGCCCTCATCGACCGACACGACTCGAACGGCTTTAGCCTTGCGCACCTCGCCTCGGAGCACGCGCGATCGTCCATATGCATCGTTCTCAAAACGTGAAACGCGACCGATAACACGCACGTGCGCCCCGACCTTGAGCTCACGATCACACGATAGGCGAACCGTTGCCAAGTTCTTACCGTCCGCGCGTGCCTCGCAGGTATAGGAATACACGTCGTCGTTTATGGATGGATCACCCTGCACGACAAACTCGAGGCCGCTTGCCGCTCGACCGTCGAGCGCCCTCGAGGCGCTGAGCGCACCCACAGCCCACCACGCCGAGACGACCGCTCCCGCCACGAGACCGACGGACGCGGCATACAGCCACCGCTTCAAAGGGGCAAGCCTCGCACAAGAGTGAGCCAGCACAACGAAAACCGCTGCCGCAACGGGAATGGCCCATAGCGGCCCGACCGCCGTCGCCCGCTCCCTCAGCAGCGCATCAGCGGCTATGCTGAGCACCAAGGCGCAGCTCACGCACATGCCGGCACACAGGGCCATCGTCCACGGAATCAGGGGCCGCGGAGGTATCACGTGCTCTCGCTCGGTCGCACTCATACGCAGATGCAATCTTTGATTTTGGCAAGCTTCTTCTCGCCGATTCCCGACACGCGCATCAGATCGTCAACCGAAGCAAAAGCACCGTTCTTTGTCCGCTCATCGATAATCGACTGTGCCATTGAGGGACCGATTCCCGAGAGCGTCTGCAGCTCTGCCGAGCTTGCCGTATTAATGTTTACTAGGCCTGTTGCGCCACCGACGCCTGATGATGCGGAAGCCCCACCATCAACACCGGCTTCCGCAATGGACACCTGCTGCTCCCCTACCGTTGGAACGTGAATTTTTTGTCCATCAGTGACCTTGGATGCACGATTAAGCCCCGTAACGTCTGCTTCGGGCGCCAGCCCGCCGGCGGCATCAATCGCCTGAGCCACCCGCGCCCCGTCTTTGAGGCGATATACACCGGGTGACACCACGGCGCCATCAACATCGACATAGACCTCTGCCGCGGCAGACGCCTTAGGCGAAGAGCCTTCGGATGTCTTTCCGCTCGAAGCATCGCCGGATCCCGGCACCACTAACGTGCCCGAACCATCAGTGCGCTCAAACGACACACCGCCGGCACCGCCGCCAAGGTTCGCCATCGCCAGCCCACTCGCCATCGCAATGACGACCAGTATCGCCATCACCACTGCCTTATGACCGAGCAGCTTGCCCGCCCAGCGGTCCATCTTTTTGACTCGTTCGTGTTGTTCGCGCTGCGCCATAGCAAAACCTCCCAACACAATCGTGTCAGGAAAGGAGCGCCGCGACCACCGCACTTCCACATCGGTTATCGCAGTCAAACCAAAAGCTGACCAAAACCTTGCGGGAAATTGTCCATTTATTCAGGCACACGTCGGCAAATGAACCGTTTGCACCAAATGCCCAGTTAGAAAAAGACCGACGATGCAAAAACACCGTCGGTCTATACACAAATTTACTCGTGATCTTGGTAAATCTCACGCGGAGCAAGCTCCGAATGTTTGCGTTTTAAGGTCTTAGGGGCCTTATACGTGTTGCTCTCGAAGTCGATGTACTCGGTCTGCTTGAGCAGGCGCTCGATCATCTCCTCATGATCGAGCAACTCCCAGGCCTCATGCACGGCATCGAGCTTAGCGTGCGTCTCGGGACGGCGCGGCATAAACAGCGTGCAGCAGTCGGGAGCGGCCTCAGTCGAGATATCGAACGTACCGATCTCCTCGGCACGCGCGATGATCTCCTGCTTGTCCGAACCGATGAGCGGACGGAACACGGGAATCTTCACGGCCTCGTTGACGGCCATGATGTTCTCAAGCGTTTGGGAGGCAACCTGCCCAAGCGATTCGCCCGTAACGATGGCCTTGGCGCCCTCGATGTGCGCAATGCGCTCGGCAACCGAATACATAATGCGACGATACATGATCACACGCAGGTTGCTGGGGCAGGTGACCGAAATCTCACGCTGGCAGTCGCCAAACGGAACCACGTACAGACGACCGATCTGGACACCCGGCTCAATCGCACGGATGATGTCCTGCACCAAATACTCGCTCGTATCGGGCGTCTGCGGACGACCGGAGAAATGCACCGGCACGCACACCGCGCCGCGACGCGCGAGCATCCAGGTCGCCACCGGAGAATCGATACCCGACGACAGCAGCGTCACGACCTTGCCGGCAGAACCCACCGGAAGGCCGCCAACGCCGCGCTCGGAGCGCGCATACACGTAGACACTGCCCTGAACCACCAGAACGTGCACCATCGCGTCGGGGTCGTGCATCTGGACCTTTTTATCGGGAAACGCCTCACACAGCACCTCGCCAACCTGTCGATTGATATCGATCGAGGTGAGCTCATAGTCAGTATTGGAGCGCTTGGCGTGCACCTTAAACGAATCGAAGGAACCAAACTCGCGCAGCGCCTTCACAGCGGCGGCGCAGTACTCCTGCGGGTCGCGGTTGGTGTGATACGCCAGGGACACACGGGCAACGCCGGGGACGGTGCGAATGACACGCGCCGCCTCGTCGGCCTGATGCTCGTTAAAGGTCACGAGGATATAACCGGAAATTCGAGACACGGCGTTCACGGAAAAGGCGGCCAAGGCCGCCTTGATGTTATCCATGAGGATATGCTCAAAATGTGCGCGGTTCTTGCCCTTCAGTCCAACCTCGTGATAGTGGACCAGGCAGACGCGAGCTGCCATTTAGGCTTCAGCAACCTTGTGGCCGAGCGCCTTCTCGTAACGGGCCTCGTCGTAAGAGATGTCGCCGTCGACAATCTCGTCCATAGCCATCGAGATGGTATCGGCACCGGAAAGCCCGATGGTGATGTCATCGACATCCTGGACGGCAAGCACGCGGTTGTGCTGGCCACGCAGCATGCTATTGATGTCGCAGGCGCGCTTGGAGGCAAGCGAAGCGAGCAGGAAGCGGTTGTGATCGGTCTTCTCCAGAAGATCGTCAATGCAAGGCTTTACAACGGACACGGACCTCAGATCCTTTCATGCATATCGAGAACGCGAACGAGCTCATCGGTCGCGCGGTCGAGATCGTCATTCACCACGACGTCGTCGTAGCGGTCGGCAAGGGCAAGCTCATCGGCGGCGTTTGCCATACGCAGCTCAATCGTCTCGGGCGTCTCGGTACCGCGACCGACTAGACGCTCGCGGAGCACCTCAAGCGAAGGCGGCTTGATAAAGATCAGCACGGCCTCGGGGAAACGCTCCTTCACCTGCAGGGCGCCCTGGACATCGATCTCCAAAATCAGAGACGAGCCCGAGGCGAGCTTGGATGTGACCTCGCTCACCAACGTGCCGTAGCAGTTACCGTGGACCTCGGCCCACTCAACAAACTCACCGTTTGCCACGCGGCGGTCGAACTCCTCGCGCGTCAGAAAAAAGTAGTTGACGCCGTCGACCTCACCTTTGCGTGGTGCTCGCGTGGTAGCCGAAACCGTCAGGCCCAGGTTCGAGCGGCGCTCGCGCACACGAGTGACGAGCGTACCCTTGCCTGCGCCTGACGGTCCAGAAATCACAAAGAGCTTGGAATCCTGAGCGCTCACTTATTTGGTCAGCTGCTCAAGGAGCTGCTCGCGCTGACGGACACCGAGGCCCTGGACGCGACGAGTAGCGGAGATACCGAGCTCCTCCATGATCTTGGCGGCCTTGGCCTTGCCATAACCGGGGAGAGACTCGATGAGGGTGGAAACCTTCATGCGGGAAGCGATGGGGTCATCGGAGTTGAGCACGGACTCGAGGGACTTCTCGCCCTTCTTGATCTGCTCGCGAAGCTCAGCGCGGGCGTGACGTGCGGCAGCAGCCTTCTCAAGAGCCTGCTTGCGCTGCTCGTCGGTAAGCTGAGGGAGTGCCATTCGTACCTCCAAATAGTTGGGTTATATCTGATTCAATAATTGGCATTTTAGCACGTAGAACGCACAAAAAGCCTAATCGCGGCTCCATAGGTTAGACGATACCCGCAAAAAGTGCAATATACTGCGCCCAAAGTTAAGCCCCTGACCTGCGATTCCACACAAAGGATGGGAAAGTTTACGCAGGCACAGGGGCTATTTTGTGCTAATGAGACCCAAAAGTGGTGACTTAGGGGAATCTTTTACGCGACGTTTTCGACCAGCTCGGCGACGATGGCGTCAAAGGCGGCAACCGGATCGTCGGCACCGGTGATGGGACGGCCCACCACAATGTGGCTTGCGCCACGCTCGATAGCCTGGGAAGGCGTCGCCACGCGGGACTGGTCACCAAGGGCGGCACCCAGCGGACGCACACCCGGAGTCACGATCAGGGCATCAGGACCCAGCAGCTCACGCATGTCGTGAGCCTCCATCGGTGAGCACACGATGCCATCGATGCCATTGGCCTGAGCAAGCTTTGCCAAGCGGGCGGCCTCCTCGGCCACGGGAGACTCGACGCCGATCTCGCTCAAGGCATCCTGATTCATGCTCGTGAGCACGGTGATGGCGACGAGCTTGGCGCGGTCCTCACGCGCCTCCTCGGCACCCTCGCGGCAGGCAGCGAGCATAGTACCCGAGCCCAGGCCGTGGACCGAAAGCAGGTCGGCACCGGCAAGCGAGGCCGAGCGGGCAGCGCCGCGCACCTGATGCGGAATGTCATGGAACTTAAGGTCGAGGAAGACCTTAAAGCCAAGGTCCTTAAAGGTCTTGACGATCTGGGGACCCTCAGCGTAATAGAGCGTCATGCCGACCTTGAGCCAGGCGGCATGGCCCGAAAGCTCGTGGGCGAGCTCGAGCGCGCGCTCACGGTCGCAGTCGAGGGCGACGATAACACGGTCGCGGGCATCATTCTCTAGCATTCGAAAGCACCCACCAGCTCGTTGATGTCCTTTACGCCCTGGGACTCGGCCCAGGCCTCGAGCTCATGCGCGATCTTAAGCGAAGCGCACGGATCGACGAAGTTGGCCATGCCGACCGACACGCAGGTGGCGCCGGCCAGGATAAACTCAGCCGCATCCTCGCCAGTCATGACACCGCCGACACCGTTGATGGGGATATCGACGGCCTGGGCAACCTCCCAGACCATGCGCACGGCGATGTGGTGGCACAGCGGGCCCGAAAGGCCGCCCTTGGGCTTGGCCACGCGGGACTTGCGGGTATGGACGTCGATGGCCATGCCCTGGATGGAGTTGATGACCGAAAGGCCGTCGGCGCCGGCAGCCTCGAGGGCCTTGGCGATCTCGGCGACGTTGACCGGCGCCATCTTCACGAACAGCGGCTTATCGGTCACCTTGCGGCAAGCAGCCATAACGGAAGAGGCGCCCTCGGGCGTGGAGCCCATGGCGGCACCGCCGGCGGCGATGTTGGGGCAGCTCACGTTGATCTCGTAGCCGGCAGCCCAGGGGCATAGCTCGACATACATCTCGAGTGCGCGGACAAACTCGTCAACGGAGTGACCGGCAACCTGACAGATGACCTGGCAGCCGTCCTTGGACAGCTGTTCGAGCCACGGACCGGACTCGCGGGCAAAGGCGGCCACGCCGGGGTTCTGAAGACCCACGGAGTTGATCATACCGCCGGGAATTTCGGCCATGCGGGGCGCGGGATTGCCGGGCCAGGGCTCGGCAGCGCAACCCTTGGTGGTGATGGCGCCCAGCTGGGAAACATCAAAGAAGTTCTGGAACTGCCAACCGTAGCCAAAGGTACCGGCTGCGGTGTTAATGGGGTTCTGCATCTTGACGCCGCCGAAATCGACGGCCATGTTCACGGTACCCACTAGAAGACCACCACCTTGGAAGCATCGAACACGGGGCCGCACATACAAGCACCCTTCATACCGTCAACCGTCTCGACATTGCAGGTGTTGCAGGCGCCAAAGCCACAGCTCATCATGCGCTCGAGCGACACCTCGCAGTACACACCGGCCTCGGCGGCAGCGGCGGCGACCTTCTTCATCATGACGGCGGGGCCGCAGCTGGCGACGTAGTCGTAGCCGCCCTCTCCAAGCAGCTCGGCTGCCGGATCGGTGCAAAAACCGTGCGTGCCGAGCGAACCGTCGTCGGTGCACACGTTAACCGTGGCGCCCAGCGCACGGAACTCATCGACACCCACGACTTTGGAAGCGGTGCCAAAGCCCAGGCACACGTCCACATCAACACCCTGCTCGGCAAGCATGCCGGCAAGACACAGCACAGGCGGAACGCCGATGCCACCGGCGACGAGCAGTGCCTTCCTGGTGCCCTCGGGTACCATCCAGCCACGGCCACCGGGGCCCAACAGGTTAGAGGTGGAGCCAGGGCCCATCTGAGACAAACGGCGGGTATCGTCGCCCACGACGGCGTACCACAGCTCGACGGTGCCGGCCTCGGCGTCGGCGCGATAGAAGCTCAGGGGCACGCGAAGCAGCGAGGAGGCATCGCCGGGCACGGCAATGTTCACAAACTGACCGGGCTTGAGCGCACTTGCAAGCTTGGGGGCCGAGATTACGAGCGAGAAGATGCCGTCGGCGATCTCCCGGTTCGAGACGACCTCGAAGTCGTGCATGCGTGCAGTGGAAGGTGTGGGCATAGACGCTCCAATCCCCCATGCGGTTGCATGGTCTAAACGAACAGAAAGCGCGGCACCGCAAGGGCGCCGCGCACAAAAGCGATAAGGCTATGCTAGCAGATGCAGCCGTCGGCGAGCGTCTGCTTGCCACCGACAAATACATCGGTGGCACGACCGGTGAGCGTGCGGCCGGCAAAACCGGAGTTCTCGGCGCGCGACTCGTAACCGTCCTCGCCAACCGTCCAGGTTGCGGAGGGGTCGAACACGGTCAGGTCGGCGACAGAGCCCGCCTTGACCTGAACCTGATCGAGGCCCAGAATCTCACGCGGCTTGATGGCCATGAGCTCGACCATGCGGCTCACGCTCATCTTGCCCGTGTTGACCAGCTCGGTGAGCACGAGCGACAGCGAGGTCTCGAGGCCGATCATGCCGAAGGGCGCGAGCTCGAACTCGCGGGCCTTCTCCCACGGGGTGTGGGGAGCGTGGTCGGTAACGATAGCGTCGACGGTACCGTCGATGACACCCTGACGGATGGCCTCGGCATCCTCGTCGGTGCGCAGCGGCGGATTGACCTTGAGCGAGGTGTTGTAGGTCTCGTCCAGGTCGTTCTCGGTCAGGAACATGTGGTGCGGGGTGGCCTCGCAGGTCACCTGGACACCGGCAGACTTACCGGCACGCACGAGCTCCAGGCCATGAGCGGTGGAGATGTGCTGGATGTGCAGCTTGGCACCGGTCAGCTTGGCAATCTCGATGTCGCGGGCAATCTGAAGCTCCTCGCCGGCGGCCGGCCAACCCTCGAGGGCCAGACGGGTCGAGACCTTGCCCTCGTTGATCTGGCCGTGGCCGACCAGATCTTCGTCCTGGCAGTGGCTCATAAAGACCTTGCCGAACATCTTGCCGTAGTCCATGCAGCGACGGAGCATGCCCGCGCCCTGCACGCCGCGACCATCGTCGGTGAAGGCGACGGCGCCGTGGGCGACCATATCGCCCATCTCGGACATGGCCTCGCCCTTAAGACCGCGGGTCATGGCGCCCGACGGATAGACGCGGCAGTGGCCGACCTCGGCAGCGCGGGACTTGACGAACTCCACGACGGTGCCGTTATCGGTGACGGGATCGGTGTTGGGCATGGCGCACACGCCGGTGAAGCCGCCCTTGGCAGCAGCGCGGGTGCCGCTCTCGATGTCCTCTTTGACCTCGTAGCCAGGCTCGCGCAGATGCACGTGCATATCCACCAGGCCGGGGACGAGATACTTGCCGGAAAGGTCGCGGACCTCGGCTCCCTCGGCGGCGAGGTTCTCGCCGACCTCGGCGATCTTGTCACCGTCGATCAGGACGTCGACGACACCGTCAAGCTCGACGGACGGATCGACGACGTGGGCATTCTTAAGAAGCAAGGCCATTATCGGCACCTCCAAGCAGCAGATACAGGATAGCCATACGCACGCAGATACCGGCGTAGACCTGCTCCAGGATGACGGAGCGTTGCGGGTGGTCGGCCATATAGGAGTCGAACTCAACGCCGCGGTTGATGGGGCCCGGGTGGCAGATAATCGCATCGGGCTTCATGAGCTTCTCGCGGTCCTTGGTCAGACCGAAGAGCTTGTGGTACTCACGAATCGTGGGGAACGGTGCGCCCTCGAGGCGCTCCTGCTGCACGCGCAACATGTAGACGACGTCCAGCTCGGGCAGGACGGAATCGAGGTCGCTCGTCACGTGGTCGCAGCCCAGGACCTCGGGCGCCGGCGGCAGCAGCGTGCCGGGGGCGACGGCGTAGGTCTCGCAGCCCATGATCTTAAGTGCGGGGATCAGCGAGCCGCACACGCGGGAGTGCGCGATATCGCCGACGACGGCGACCTTCAGACCGTGGAAGTCACCCTTGTGCTCCCAGATGGTGTACAGGTCGAGCAGGGCCTGCGTGGGGTGGTTGTGCTTGCCGTCGCCGGCGCAGATGACGCTCGCGGGCGAGTTCTGCGTGACGATGTAGGGAGCACCGGCGTGCTTATCGCGAACGACGATGCAATCAATCTTGTAGGCGTTGAGGGTCTCGACGGTGTCGACGAGGCTCTCGCCCTTGACCGTGGAGGTCGAGGAGCCGCCAAAGTTGAGGCTGTCGGCCGAAAGACGCTTCTCGGCGAGTTCGAAGGAGCTGCGGGTGCGCGTCGAGGGCTCGTTGAACATGTTGACGATGGTCTTGCCCTTGAGCGTGGGGACCTTCTTGATCGCACGCTCGTTGACCTCAGAGAACGCCTTGGCGGTCTCGAGGATGAGCTTGATGTCCTCTTCGGAGTACTCGGTAATGTCGATCAGGTGCTTATGGTTGAACGCCACGGTACTACTCACCTCCCAGCGGCGCGGAGCCCACGTGGGAACCCGGCGCGACGTCGTTAATCTCGACGGCGGTGTGGCCGTCGACTTCCTTCATATATAGGTGCACGTTCTCCTCATGCGACGAGGGAACGTTCTTGCCGACAAAGTCCGGCGAGATGGGGAGCTCACGGTGACCGCGGTCAACGAGAACTGCCAGCTCGATGCGGCTCGGACGGCCCAGGTCCATGACGGCATCCAGAGCGGCGCGGATAGTACGGCCCGTATACAGGATGTCGTCCACCAGCACGACGCGCTTGCCGTCGACGCTGAAGGGAATGTTGGTAGCGTGGATCGCGGGAGCGAAATTGGTCGCATAGTCATCGCGATAGAAGCTGATGTCCAGGCTGCCGAGCGGAACGTCGACGCCCTCGATCTCCTTGATCTCCTCGGCGAGCTTCTTTGCCAGAAGGTCGCCGCGCGTGACGATGCCGACCAGAGCGAGGTCTTCACAGCCCTCGTTGCGCTCGAGAATCTCGTGCGCGATGCGGGTCATCGCTCGATTGACGGCGGTCTCGTCCATGATGACCGCCTTGGGGGAAGTCGTGCCCATCGATCTCCTTCCTCACATGTCTTGACTGCTGACACAGTCAAAAAAATAGATGCCCGACCGCTTAAAGCGGACCAGACACCCACAGGAAGGGCTGCTCTTTGGCAGCTATGTAATTCCATGTGGGTATCTCGTACCCCTTTAATGGTCAAGGGATAGTGTAGCCAACCTCGAGCTTAATTGCGAGCATAAATACAGAACAATCCGTAAACGGAGCCCAATGCTCCATAAACCTATATATATTTGTGGGACGAGCTTGAAAACGCACGCACGAGCTGGCATAATCCCCTCTGCTGCACGCAAATCGGATCTACGTCCAGGGCCGTGGCGTGAGCACTATCGCCAAAAGAGGAATATCTCTGTGTAGATTACGCACAGGGAGCTGCTTCTGTGCTATAGTTCAGGCTTGTTTGTTAACGCGACATGTTCGTTTGTCGCCCAAGGAGGGTCAGTTATGTCCAAAGTTTGCGAAGTTTGCGGTAAGCACCCCGTTGCCGGTCGCTCCATCAGCCACTCTCACCGCGTCACCAACCGTAAGTTCCGCCCCAACATCCAGCGCGTTTACGTCGTCGTCGATGGTCACCGTCGCAAGATGAACGTTTGCTCCACCTGCCTCAAGTCCGGCAAGGTTGCGCGCTCCTAAATAAGGTCTTACCAACAAGTACCTCGGACTCTCCGGGTCAAAGACCTCGCGTTCATATAGAACTTACCAAAGGCGTCCTCCCCCACGGAGGGCGCCTTTTTTGCACTCATTGGGGACAGACTTACATGAGTGTTTTCACGCATTGGGGACAGACATGACGCACGCATGCGGCGTCCCGATCGGCTCCGGCCCCTATCTCACGCTGCATCCTTCCAGCCTGCAGTAGCCTTGGTCACGCTTGTGGCGCCGATACCGGTGATACGGGCAATTTGCTTGACCGTGAGATGTGCCCGCCTGAGCCTCAGCAGGCAGGCATCGCGTTCGGGGCGTGGCAGGGCCTTGAGCAACGCAGGATCTATGCTCGTCAGGACTTCGCGCGCAACGAAAAGGGCCTCCTCATCGGGGATCCGCCGGCGCGGAAGAACCTCCACTGACCAGATGCGCCCGGCAACTTTCTTGAGATGCTCGCAATAGCGACGGGAGCCTCCGACAACATCAAGCATAGGGGCCGCATCACAGATGTCAAAGGGATCATAGCCCAGCTGATACGCCTTATAGCTTGACCAGCGGTACGCCTCGAGCGAGTCAAACGCACCCTTCACGGGATTGAGATGAATATAGTCGAGCAGCTGCACTGCCTGCGTGTCCGACTCAACCGCGACCCGCGAATAGCGATTGTCAAACAGATGGCCCGTTCTTCCCGTTTTCCCATTGAAATACTTGGCATACGCCGTCAGCGCGCACTGCATTGCCTTTGAAAGGTTGTCATATGGGTCATCAACCATCAAATGGAAGTGGTTGTCCATAAGACACCAGGCCAACACCGCCACGTCATGGCACGCAAACCTGTCCGATATGTCCGATAGGAAACGATAGCGGTCGGAATCATCTTCAAAAATGATCTGTTTGGAGTTACCGCGGTCAAAGACGTGGTAATAGCCGGTGAGCGAAATTTCGCGGGCGCATCGGGGCATGGTCTCTCCTTTCAAAGCCGTACAGGCAACACCTAAAAGGAGAGAAGGAACGCGAAATGCTGAGCCTGTGACCTATTTATATCCAATCAGCAACAAAAACAGGCCCAAAACGACAAAATCGCAAATCGATGTCTGTCCCAAATGAGTGAAACCACTCATGTAAGTCTGTCCCCAATGAGCGGGGCGATGCACTGGCAGATAGTTTTAGTTAAAACGCTTCAGTTTATTGAAGCGTTTTAGTGTGCCTTTTACGGGAATCTTGCCGTTTACCGAATTATTTATTGCTATCATGCAAGACGTAGGGTAAATCTCCGATCGCAAGGAGACACAAATGGTGAAAAAGTCACCGGAAAACACTACTCCCGCAATTGTGGACAACGTAGAGGCGCTTGAGGCTAAGCTCGCTCAGATGCGAGAGGCCCAGGCGCTTTTTGCTACGTACACGCAGGAGCAGGTCGACAAGATCTTCTATGAGGCCGCCATGGCCGCCAACAAGGCTCGTATCCCGTTGGCGAAGATGGCCATCGAGGAGACCGGCCGCGGCGTTCTTGAGGACAAGGTCATCAAGAACCACTACGCCGCAGAGTACATCTACAACGCTTACAAGAACACCAAGACCTGTGGTGTCCTGGAGCGCGACGAGGCTTATGGCATCACCAAGATCGCCGAGCCCATCGGTATCGTGGGCGCCGTCATCCCGACGACCAACCCCACCTCCACTGCGATCTTCAAGACGCTGATCAGCCTGAAGACCCGCAACGCCATCATCATCTCCCCGCACCCGGCTGCCGCCAAGTGCACCATCGCCGCCGCCAAGCTCGTGCTCGACGCCGCCGTCAAGGCCGGCGCCCCCGAGGGTATCATCGGCTGGGTCGATGTCCCCTCCATCGAGCTGACCAACATGGTCATGCGCGACGTCGACATCATCCTCGCCACCGGTGGCCCGGGCATGGTCAAGGCCGCCTACTCCTCGGGCAAGCCCGCCCTGGGCGTTGGCGCCGGTAACACCCCGGTCGTCATCGACGACACCGCCGACGTGCTGCTCGCCGTCAACTCCATCATCCACTCCAAGACCTTCGACAACGGCATGATCTGCGCTTCCGAGCAGTCCGTGACCGTCATCGACACCATCTATGACCAGGTTAAGGCCGAGTTCCAGAAGCGCGGCTGCTACTTCGTCAAGCAGGGTGCCGAGATGGAGGCCCTGCGTGCCGCCATGTTCAAGAACGGCGCCCTCGATCACCGCATTCCCGGCATGGCTGCCGCCAAGATCGCCGAGCTCGCAGGCATCGAGGTTCCCGCCAAGACCAAGATCCTGATCGCCGAGGTCACCTCCACCGACCCCGCCAAGGAGGAGTTCTCCCACGAGAAGCTCTCCCCGGTCCTGGCCATGTACCACGCCAAGAACTTCCAGGAGGCCGTCGACAAGGCCGAGCACCTGGTGCTCGCCGGTGGCCCGGGCCACACCGCCTCTCTGTACGTGCACCCCGCCCAGGCCGAGAAGATCAGCCTGTTCGAGCACGTCATGAAGGCCTGCCGTATCGTCATCAATACCCCGTCCTCGCACGGCGGCATCGGTGATCTGTACAACTTTGGCATGAAGCCGTCTCTGACCCTGGGCTGCGGCTCCTGGGGCGGCAACTCCGTCTCCGAGAACGTTGGGGTGAAGCACTTGATCAACGTTAAGACTGTGGCCGAGCGCCGTGAGAACATGCTGTGGTTCCGCGCTCCTGAGAAGGTCTACTTCAAGAAGGGTTCCACGCCCGTCGCCCTCGACGAGCTCGGTACCGTCATGGGCAAGAAGCGCGCCTTCATCGTCACCGACCAGTTCCTCTTCAAGAATGGCAACACCCGCGCCATCGAGGCCAAGCTCGACGAGATGGGCATCGCCCACGACTGCTTCTACGACGTCGAGCCCGATCCGTCGCTGCAGTGCGCACGTCGCGGCGCCAAGCAGATGGCTCTCTTTGAGCCGGACGTCATCATCGCCGTCGGCGGTGGCTCCGCTATGGACGCCGGCAAGATCATGTGGATGATGTACGAGCACCCCGAGTGCAAGTTTGAGGACATGGCCATGGACTTCATGGACATCCGCAAGCGTATCTTCACTTTCCCCGAGATGGGCAAGAAAGCCTACTTCGTCGCCGTCCCGACCTCTTCGGGTACCGGTTCCGAGTGCACGCCGTTCGCCATCATCACCGACAAGGAGACCGGCATCAAGTGGCCGCTCGCCGACTACGCGCTGCTCCCCAACATGGCTATCGTCGACGCCGACAACTGCATGACCGCCCCGCGCGGCCTGACCGCTGCCTCCGGCATCGACGTCATGACCCACGCCATCGAGTCCTACGTCTCCATCATGGCTTCCGACTACACCAAGGGCCTCTCGGAGCGCGCTGCTAAGCTCGTCTTCGAGAACCTGCCCTCCAGCTTCACGAACGGCGCCAAGGACCCGCATGCCCGCGAGGAGATGCACAACGCCTCCTGCATGGCCGGTATGGCCTTCGCCAACGCCTTCCTGGGCCTCAACCACTCCATGGCCCACAAGCTCGGCGCCTTCCATCACCTGCCTCACGGCCTCGCCAACGCCGTCATCCTGACCCGCGTCATGCGCTACAACGCCGCCGAGGCTCCCGTCAAGATGGGTACCTTCTCCCAGTATCCTTACCCCAACGCACTGCACAACTACGCCGAGATGGCCAAGTACTGCGGCATCGAGGGCAAGGACGACAAGGAGGTCTTCGAGAACTTCATCACGAAGCTCGAGGAGCTCAAGGACTTCATCGGCGTCAAGAAGACCATCGCCGACTACGGTGTCGACGAGCAGTACTTCCTCGACACCCTCGACGAGATGACCGAGCAGGCATTCAACGACCAGTGCACCGGCGCTAACCCGCGCTACCCGCTCATGAGCGAGATCAAGGAGCTCTACCTGGACGCCTACTACGGCCGCGAGCCTCAGGACTACGCCGTCTGCTAGTTTTAGCACGGTTTTTAACGGCGGGGGTGCACGGGTGTTTCACACACCCCCGCCGTCGCTTCTATCGCATCGTTGAAAGGATGCAACCATGCTGCTACCCGATTCCAAGACCGAGCTCGTCCGCCGTGGCAACAAGGTCGTTTACGACCTGGGCGACAAGATCGTCAAGGTCTTTAACGAGACCAAGCCTGTCTCCGACGTGTTCAACGAGGCTTTGAATCTTGCCCGCATCAATGAGTGCGGCATCCGCAGCCCCAAGGCTCTCGAGGTTTCCCAGCTCGAGAACGCCAACGGCTGGGCACTCGTGACCGAGAAGGTTCCGGGCACCACCCTTGCCGAGAAGATGACTGCCGAGCCCCAGCGCTTTGGTGAGTATCTCGAGATGTTCGTCGACCTCCAGATCGAGATCCACGGCTACACCTCCCCGCTGCTCAACCGTCAGCGCGACAAGTTCGCCCGCATGATCGACAGCCTTGATCAGCTCAATGCCACCACGCGCTACAACCTTCAGGAGCGTCTGGACGGCATGACCAAGGAGTTCAAGGTCTGCCACGGCGACTTCAACCCCTCCAACATCATCGTCGGCGACGACGGCCAGCTCTATGTGTGCGACTGGGCACACGCCACCCAGGGCTCCCCTGCTGCCGACGTTGCCACCACCTACCTGCTCTTCGCCCTCAACAGCAAGGATCAGGCTGAGGCCTACCTGGAGCTCTACTGCGACCGCGCCGACATGCCCATGCAGGTCGTGCGTCAGTGGACGAGCATCGTCGCCGCTTCCGAGCTCGCTCGTAAGCGCAACGTGAACGATGAGTTCCTGAAGAACTGGATCGACGTCGTCGATTATCAGTAAAATCTGAGCGATTCACTTCGCATCGGAGGCACAAAGGGAAACCCCACAGCTCATATGGGCTGTGGGGTTTTCTCTTACCCGTCGAACTAATCCCTACAACAAAAAATGACTGCCCCGCATCTCATCCTAAGAGAGATACGGGGCAGTCTCGCAATTGCGTCAAATAGCAGAAACGTCGATTAGCGACGGGCAGCCTTCACAAGCTCGGCGACCTTATCGACGACCTCGTCGATCGCCACGTCCTCACGCTCGCCGGTAGCACGGTCCTTGAGCTCCACCGTGCCATTCTTGAGGCCACGCTTGCCCAGAACGACCTGATACGGGAAGCCCATAAGGTCGTTGTCGGCAAACTTAAAGCCGGGACGCTCATCGCGATCGTCGACGACGACCTCAATACCCTCGGCGCACAAGCCCTCGACGATTTGGTCGCAGACGGTTGCGCACTCCTCCTTCTTGGGATCGAGCGGAATCACAGCGACCTCGTACGGGGCAACGGAAACCGGCCAGACGATACCGTGCTCGTCGTTGTGCTGCTCCACGACGGCAGCAAGCGAGCGGGACACGCCCACGCCGTAGCAACCCATGATAAGCGGCTTCTCCTTGCCGTCCTCGTCCATAAAGGTGGCGCCCATGGCCTCGGAATACTTGGTACCCAGCTGGAAGACCTGCGAGACCTCGATGCCGCGAGCAGCAGAGAGCGGCTTGCCGCAGTGCGGGCAGGGATCGCCGGCAACGACGGTGACCAGATCTGCCCACTCATCGACGGTAAAGTCGCGCTCGGGGCAGGCACCGGTAAAGTGATAATCGACCTCGTTGGCACCGCAGGCCCACTGCTTGGACTCGCGCAGGCTCTCGTCGCACACCAGACGGATGCCCTCGGGCAGGTTAACAGGTCCGATAAAGCCCTTGTGCAGACCGTAGGTCTGGAGCTCCTCGTCCGTCATCATGCGATAACCCTTGCCAAAGACATGCTCGGCCTTGCAGTCATTGAGCTCATGATCGCCCGGGACGATGGCCACGACGGGCTTGCCCTCGGCATCGATGAGCGCCAGGGACTTGCGCGTGCCGTTCTCGGGGAACCCAAAGAACTTAGCAACGGCCTCAATGGTGCCCATGCCCGGAGTCTCGACCTTGGTAAGCGTACCGTCACCGGGACCCTCAGTCACGACGACCTTGGTGCTTGCAGCCTCATCATCGGCGGCAAAACCGCAGTCATCGCAATAGACGAGAGAAGCCTCGCCGGCGTCGGCCAAAGCCATGTACTCGACGGAGGTATCGCCACCGATCTCGCCAGAGTCGGCAACGACGGGCAAGGCCTTGATGTAGCAGCGCTCGCAAATGTTAGCGTAGGCCTGCTTCATCTTGTCATACTCCTCCTGCAAGCTCTCCTGCGTGGCGGAGAAGCTGTAGGCATCCTTCATGATGAACTCGCGACCGCGCATCAGGCCAAAACGGGGACGGAACTCGTCGCGGAACTTATCCTGGATGTGATAGAGGTTCACTGGCAGCTGCTTATAGGAGCGCAGCTCGTTGCGCACCAGGGCCGTGACGGTCTCCTCGTGCGTGGGGCCCAGCACGAACTCGCGACCATGACGGTCGTCAAAGCGCACAAGCTCCTTGCCATAGGCATCGATACGGCCGGACTCACGCCACAACTCGGCATCGACCATGATAGGCATCATAAGCTCCTGGGCGCCGGCGGCGTCCATCTCGTCGCGCACGATGTTCTCAATCTTGCGAATCGAGCGCCATGCGAGCGGCAGGTAGGAATACAGACCGGCGGCCTCCTTGCGGATCATGCCGGCACGGAGCAGCAGGCGGTGGCTGGCGAGCTCAGCGTCCGCCGGATCCTCTTTAAGCGTCGGCGCATAGAGCTTAGACATATACATTGCTCGGGTCATTTATTTCTCCTCAATAAGCTTGTCGACCTCTGCCATAAGCGCGTCGACAATTTGGTCCTCAGCTACTTTACCAATGATCTGGCCATGCGAAAAGAGCAAGGCCTGACCACGTCCGCAAGCAACGCCCAGGTCGGCATCAGAAGCCTCGCCGGGGCCATTAACGGCACATCCCATGACGGCAATCGAAAGCGGCGCGGAATAGTTCTTAAGCCGCTCGGTGACCTCCTCGGCGATGGGAATGAGGTTAACCTGGCAGCGGGCGCACGTGGGGCACGAGACAATCTCGGGACCACGGCGACGCAGGCCCAGCGACTGTAGAATTCCCCAGGCGACCGGCGGCTCCTCAACCGGATCGGCCGTGAGCGACACACGCATGGTGTCGCCGATGCCTTCGGAAAGCAAGATACCCAAGCCTACAGAGCTCTTGATGGTGCCCTGAAGCTTGGTCCCCGCCTCCGTCACGCCCAGGTGAAGCGGAACGTGGGGAATCTCACGTGACAGGGCTCGATAGGTATCGAGCGTCGTTTGCACGCTATGGGCCTTGGCCGAAAGCACAATGTTCGTAAAGCCGCGATCCTCAAAGTGCTTGACGAAGCGCTCGCTCGACATCACGAGCTTTTCGGGCTGCGTGAGGTCGTCGCGCTCGGCAATATCTTGCTCAAGCGAGCCCGCGTTCACGCCAATGCGAATCGCACAGCCCGCGGCACCCGCAGCATCGATCACCGCGTCAACCTTGGCCCAATCGCCGATATTGCCGGGATTGATGCGCAGCTTGGCGGCACCGGCCTCAACGGCACCAATGGCGAGCTTATGGTTAAAGTGGATATCGGCGACAATGGGCACCGGAGACTCGGCACAGATGGTGCGGAAGCCCTCAAGCGCGGCCTCGGAGGGCACGCTCACGCGCACGATATCGCAGCAAGCCTGCGCCAACGCGCACACTTGCGCAAGCGTTGCCTGGGCATCAGCGGTATCGGTGCAGGTCATAGATTGGACCACCACCGGCGCGCCGCCACCGATCTGCACGCCGCCCACATGCACGGGGCGCGTCAGCTCGCGAGGCAAAGGATGGGATAAAGACAATCCAAACACTCCCCTACAAAATAAATCGAAGGATGTCGGAACGAAGCATATAGACAAACAGCAGCGCAAAGAGCGCGATGCCCACATAGCTCACAATCGTCTGGACCTTGAGCGGAAGCTCGCGGCCCGCAATCTTCTGAATGATCTCGATGACTAGCTTGCCGCCATCGAGTGGCGGGATGGGCAGCAGGTTCATAAAGCCAAGCGAGAATGAAATGAGGGCGGCAAACGAAAGGAACGTGGCAGGGCCGGCAGCAGCAGCCTGTGAGGACATAACGCTAATACCCACGATCGAAGAGGACTGATCGAGAATCTCCATCGTATGCTGCGGCTGGAGCAGGCGCATCACGCCCTCCGCTGTCTGCACAACATAGGAGAACGACAGGCGAGCCGACGTGATGGGGTCTAAACGGACCACCTGCGTAGAGGCATACACACCTAGGCGATCGTCCTCTTTGAGCGCAACCGTGGTCGAATGCTGCTTGCCGTCACGCTCGTACTCAATGGCGATATCGTCCTTACCGGCAGCCTTGCCGATGGCATCGTAAACGTCCATCCAGGTAGAGCACGATACTCCGTCGACCGAAAGAATCGCGTCGCCGCCCTCGATTCCCGCCGAGGCGGCAATCGAGCCTTCGTCAACCTGGCCAATCACATTGGTATCCACCGGCACGGTGACACCTGCGATGGAATAGATGCTCATAAGGAGCAAAAAACCCGTCAGGATATTGACGATAATGCCCGCAAGCAGCATAAAGGCACGCTTGACAAAGCCCTGGCCCAAATAGGTGTGCGAGCGCTCGCGCGCAAGGAATTCGGCCTCGTCGCACGGCAGTTCCCATACATCGCCCTCGGCAGTCGCATGCCCGCAATCGAACCGACGGCCGTCAAAGGTGGTATAACCCGCCGCGTCACGCGGCAGAGTCTGGTACTTGGTGGGATAGTAGCTCGGCGAGGGCTTCTCCCCTTCCTCATACCAGGGCGCGATGGAGCCCCAGCCCAGCAAAAGGGCGCATGCCTCGAGCACATCCTCCTCGGAAAGTTCGAGCTCGACAGCAAGGTCGGCCACGGTCACGCGACCATGACGATAGATAGCCGCGAGCACGCGATCGGCGCACGAAACATCGGTCGGATCCATACCGCAGATGGCAGCGTAGCCACCCAGCAGCAGCGGGGTCACGCCAAACTTGGTTCCAATGCGACGCGACGTGTAATGGATGTCAAAGCGGCACGGCAGACCCAAAAAGAACTCGGTCACACGGACGCCGCAAGCACGCGCCGCCAAAAAGTGGCCGCCCTCGTGCAAAAACACGAGGACGGAAAGCATCAGCAGGCCCCAAAAGACCGATGAGAGAACGCTCAGAACAGTATCCATAAAACGAAAAAGCAATCCTTATGGGTTAGGAACGGGTTGCGGCGAGCACCTGCGCAGCCTTTTCACGCGCCCACGCATCGATGTCGCGAAGCTGCTCAAACGAATCGACCACCTGCATATCGTGGGCGTCCATGCAGGATTCCACAATGCGATCGACATCGGTAAAGCTGCAGCCATCGTGCAGGAAGGCATCGACGGCGACCTCGTTGGCGGCATTGAGCACGCACGGCATGGTGCCACCCGTCTTGCCAGCACGCTCGGCCAGTGCCAGACAGCGGAAGGTATCCATGTCGGCAGCATCAAACGTGAGCTGCCCCAGCTCGCGGAAATCGATACGAGGCGCCGGAGTATCCCAACGCTCGGGATACGAGAACGCGAACTGGATGGGAATACGCATGTCGGATGCACCGAGATGCGCCATCACGGAGCCGTCGACGAACTCGACCATAGAGTGAATCTTGGACTGACGCTGCACGACCACGTTAATGAAATCGAGGTCGCAGTTAAACAGATGCATGGCCTCAATGCGCTCCAGGCCCTTGTTCATGAGGGTGGCGGAGTCAATGGTAATCTTGGCACCCATGGCCCACGTGGGATGCGCGAGGGCATCGGCACGCGTCACGCGATCGAGCTCGTCGCGCGTGCGGCCAAAGAACGGACCGCCCGAGCAGGTGAGCCAAATGCAGTGGGCCTCGCGCGGGTTCTCCCCCAGATAGCACTGGTAGATGGCGGAATGCTCAGAGTCGACCGGAATAAGCTGGCCCGGTTGTGCCAACGGCATAAGCAAGTCGCCACCGACGACGAGGGACTCCTTGTTGGCAAGGGCAAGGCGCTTATTCGAGGTCAAGGCCGCATGGCTCGCCTCGAGACCGGCGGCGCCCACAATAGCGACGAGCACGCAGTCGACATCGTCGCGACGCGCGAGCTCGCAAACCGCCTGCGCGCCAACGCCGAGCTGTGTGCCCTCGGGCAACTCCTGCAGCACGGCGTCATCGCCATGAGCGACATCGGCAACGGCAACCGCCGGAACCGAGAACTCGCGGGCAGCGGCAACGAGCTCCGAGGTGCTGGAATTAACGGACAGCGCCGTCACCTGCAGGCGATCGGCATGCTGGCGGCACACATCGAGCGCCTGGGTGCCGATAGAGCCCGTACAACCCAGGATGGCAACGCGAAGGCGTCCATCGGGGCCATACGTCGTCTGGAAGGACATTACAGCACGCCTCCGATCATCAGCAACAGCTGTGCGGTGATGCAACCGAAGATAAGCGAATCGCTACGATCGAGCATTCCGCCGTGGCCCGGGATAAGGTTGCCGGAATCCTTGACGCCCACACCGCGCTTGATGCGCGACTCGATAAGGTCGCCGATAACGCCCAGAATGGACACGACCACGCCGCACAGCAGCGCATAGGGCAGGCTGAGCTTGTAGAAGTGCGTCGCCCACAGGATGAGCCAAATCAAAACCGAGCCCAAGATGCCGCCGGCAAACCCCTCCCAGCTCTTTTTGGGGGAGATCTTGGGAACCATCTTGTGCTTGCCGATACGGCTGCCCACGATGTAGGCAAACGAATCGGAGACCCAAAGGGACGCGCAAACGCCCACTGAAAGCAGGGCGCCGGCAAAACCGGGCACGGCATCGCGCAGCAGCACGATAGCCGACAGCATAAAGCCAGTGTAGATGGGACCCATGAGCGTCACGGCAACATCAGAGATGCGAGTGCGCGGAGACCAGACATACCAGATACCAACCGCAAGCATCAAAGCGAACAGCAGGGCGTTCAACAGCAGCGAATCGCCCAGTGCCGACAGCGGAAAGAGTACGGCGGCAGCGATACCCATGCGCTCGTTAGCCATCTTGCCATCGAGCCTTGTCATACGGAAAAACTCATAGCAGCACAGACCGCTCATGACAGAAACAAAGATGGCCGTGGGCACGATACCCAAAACCAGGCACAGGATAAAGACAACGGCGTAGACGATACCGGCGGCGGCACGGGTAATAAAGCCCGCCAGCCACGAACCGGTGCCGCTCTTCGCTGCAGGCGCTCCCGCAGTGGCAGCCTTGCGCGCAGGCGCCGCGGAAACTGGCGTCTTGGGAGCAGATGCCTTGGGACGATCGGACACGATTAAGCCTCCTCGGTCTTGCTCAGTCCACCAAACCTACGGTCACGGCCCTGATAGGCCAAAATGGCGTCGACAAGGCCCCAACGATCAAAGTCGGGCCAATAGGTATCGGTGACGTAGAATTCGGAATAAGCCACCTGCCACAGCAGATAGTTCGAAAGGCGCAGCTCACCAGAGGTGCGAATCACAAGTTCGGGATCGGGAAGACCGGCGGTATAGAGGTGGGAAGCCACCATGTCGTCATCAATTGCGGCAGGATCGATCTTACCGGCGGCAGCGTCGGATGCGATCTGACGGACAGCGCGGGTAATCTCGGCACGCGCGCCGTAGTTGACGGCAAGCGCCAGCGTCATACCGGTGTGATCGGCGCACTCGGCAAGACCGCGCTCAAAAACGTCGCGAGTCTTCTTGGGCAGCGCGGAAATGTCACCCAAAAAGACTACGCGCACATTTTCGCGCTTCAGAAGCGGCAGCTCGTCGATAAACGTCTTGGCAAACAGGTGCATCAGAACGTTGACTTCGTGCTGCGGTCGATTCCAGTTTTCGGTCGAAAATGCATAGGCCGAAAGCACGTCGACGCCCAGGCGCACGCAGGCGGTAATGATCTCGCGCAGCGAGACGATACCCGCCTTGTGGCCCTCGGTGCGTGCAAGACCGCGCGACGTGGCCCAACGACCGTTGCCGTCCATGATGCACGAGATATGGTGCGGAATGTTATTGAGGTCAAGGTCGGAAAAACCGACGCCCGCAGGGGCGTCGGCAAAGTACTCGACCAGTTTATGCTCGTCGTATTGCACCTTAGATCTCCATGACCTCGGCTTCTTTTTCCTTCAGAAGCTCCTCGACCTTGGCGACATACTCATCGGTATGCTTCTGGACCTTGGCCTGCTCGCGACGTACGTCGTCCTCGGTGAGCTCCTCATCGCGCTCGAGCTTGTTGTTGAAGTCGCGACGGATGTTACGGATAGACACCTTGGCCTGCTCGGCGTACTCGCGGCACTCCTTGACGAGCTCGCGACGGCGCTCCTCAGTGGGAGCCGGGAACGGAAGACGAACGACGGTGCCATCGGAGTTGGGGGTAATACCCAGATCGGAAGCGCCGATGGCCTTGACGATAGCATTGATGAGCGCCTTATCCCACGGCTCGATGAGCAGCATGTGAGCCTCGGGGGTCTTGACGGCGGCAACCTGCGTGACCGGCGTGGGGACACCGTAATAATCGACGGTGATGTCGGACAGAATGTTGGCGTTGGCACGACCGGTACGAACCTTGGAGAAGTTATGCTTGAGGGACTCGAGCGACTTGTCCATATGGGCGGTGATGTTCTCTGCCATGCTTAATCCTCCTGATAGACGAGCGTGCCGACGGGCTCACCCGCGAGCGCGCGCTTGACGGTGTCCTCGCCATCGATGTTGAGGACCAAAATAGGCATACGGTTATCCTGGCACAGGGCCGTAGCTGTGGAATCCATAACCTGCAGACCGCGAACGAGAACCTCGTGATAGGTAATCTTGTCAAAACGGACGGCATCGGCGCACTTGACGGGATCCTTGTCGTAGATGCCGTCAACCTTGGTGGCTTTAATCAGAATCTCGGCGCCGATCTCGCACGCACGAAGAGCCGCGGCGGTGTCGGTCGTAAAGTACGGATTGCCCGAACCGGCGGCAAAAATAACGACGTTGCCCTTGGAAAGGTGGTTGATGGCGCGACGGCGAATATAGGGCTCGCAGATCTCGTTCATCTGGATAGCGCTCATCACACGGCAGGGAACGTCGTTATGCTCGAAAGCATCCTGCAGGGCGAGCGCGTTCATAACGGTCGCGAGCATGCCCATGTAGTCGGCCTGAGCACGCTCCATGCCACCGGCAGCGCCTGCCATGCCGCGGAAAATATTGCCGCCGCCGACAACGACGCCGACCTCATGGCCAACGGCGAGCAGCTCCTTGACCTGCTTGGCAAGATGATCGGTAACCTTGGGGTCGATGCCATATTGGCCGTCGCCCATCAGCGCTTCGCCGGAAAGCTTAAGAAGCACTCGTTTATATCGGATGTCGGACAAAGCGATCCTCCTTTAATTAGACTCTCAATATGATATCAAAGGCTCTGATAAGAGCCATGAAAAAGCAGGCTGTGAGTAAAACCCACAGCCTGCTCATTACCAGCTACAAGAGCTTATTTACTCGCCACGGACCAGACGGTCAAAGGCAACGACGGTAATGGTGTCGCCGAGCTCCTTGGAGACCTGCTCAGCGTACTTCTTGATGGTGAGGGAGCTGTCCTTGATGAACTCCTGCTCGGTGAGCACGGACTGCTTGTAGAACTTCTCCAGACGGCCAACAGCCATCTTCTCCTGGATAGCCTCGGGCTTGCCGGACTCGGCAGCCTGGGCCATGTAGATCTGCTTCTCGTGCTCGACGGTCTCGGCCGGAACCTGATCGCGGGTAGCGCAGATCGGGGCGACGGCGGCAACCTGAAGGGCAACGTCGTGAGCGAAGGTCTTGAAGGACTCAGCCTGAGCGGTCTCGGCCTTCTCGAAGGCGAACTCGACGAGGACGCCGATCTTACCACCCATGTGGATGTAAGAAGCGAGCGCGCCGTTCTCGGCCTTGCGGGCAGCGAAGCGGGAGATCTTCATGTTCTCGCCCATGATGTGAATCATCTCGGTGAGCTCGGAGGAAACGGTCTCCTCGCCCATCGGCTTCTCGAGCAGAGCGTCGACGTCAGCAGGCTCGGTGGTAGCGACAACCTCAGCGACCTTAGAAGCAAAGCCGGTGAACTTGGCGTTGGAGCCAACGAAGTCGGTCTCGCAGGAGAGCTCGAGCAGAGCGCCGGTCTTGCCATCCTCGGAGACGAACGCGGCGACAGCGCCCTCGTTGGTCTCACGGCCAGCCTTCTTGGCAGCCTTGGCAAGGCCGTTCTTACGCAGAACGTCGACAGCGGCGTCCATGTCGCCGTCAGCCTCGACGAGAGCCTTCTTGCACTCCATCATCGGGGAGTCGGTCATCTCGCGGAGCTGCTTGACCATAGCGGCGGTAATCTGGGCCATTGTGGTTCCTTTCAAAGAGATGAAAAAGAATTAACTAAGACTGATTTACTCGGCCTTGGGCTCAGCGGCCATCTCGGCCTCGGAGACCTGCTCCTTACCGGAGCCAGCGAGGCAGGCGTCAGCCATGAGCTCGCACATAAGGGTGACAGCGGAGATAGCGTCATCGTTGCAGGGGATGCCGTACTCGACCTCGTCGGGATCGGAGTTGGTGTCGATCAGAGCGACGACGGGGATGTTCAGGCGCTGAGCCTCCTTGATGGCGTTCTCCTCGCGCTTAGTGTCGATGACGAAGAGAGCCTGGGGCAGACCCTTCATGTCGCGGGCGCCACCGAGGTTGGTCTGGAGCTTGGTGAGCTCCTTGCCGAGCACAGCCTGCTCCTTCTTGGGGAGCACTGCCATGCGGCCGTCCTCGACCATGGCCTCGAGCTCCTCCATGCGGTTGATGCGGGAGCGGATGGTGACGAAGTTGGTCAGCATACCGCCGAGCCAACGCTGGTTGATGTAGGGCATATTAGCGCGCTCAGCAGCGTTCTTGACGGCCTCCTGAGCCTGCTTCTTGGTGCCGACGAACAGCACGTTGCCACCCTTGGCGACGTTCTTGACGAAGGTGTAGGCCTGGTCGGCGTCGAGGATGGTCTGCTTGAGGTCGAGGATGTAGATGCCGTTGCGCTCACCGAAGATGAACGGCTTCATCTTGGGGTTCCAGCGACGGGTCTGGTGACCGAAGTGGCAGCCGGCCTCGAGCAGGGTGCGGATATTAATCTTGGTAGCCATGTTAAACCTCCTGTGGTTTGCCTCCGCGCGGGGTCATCCTCCAAAACCAACCCGGACATGTGCTACCAAAGCCCGGGCACCACGGTATGAAGTAGCCGCGCGTGCGTGATAAAAACATGTTGCCGTGAAGCAACCCGATGAATGATAGCAGGAATGCATCTTCGTGCCAACCCGCAATCAAAACCACACACCTGAGTGCGGCGCGGGACGTCCCAGCCACTATTCGCCTCGGGGATGGGCTTGAGCCACGGCACGTTTGAGCCGATCGGGCGTGAGGTGCGTGTAGATCTGCGTCGTGGACAGGCTCGCATGACCCAGCAGCTCTTGAACCGAGCGCAGGTCCGCACCGCCCTCGAGCAAGTCGGTCGCAAAGGTATGGCGCATCGCATGCGGGGCGATGTCGGCCGGAATGCCGGCGAGTGTCGCCAGAGTATGGAACCGCCGCCTGAGTATGGCGGCACTCATGCGATTACCGCGCGCCGATATAAGCAGCGGATGCGGCCCGGTAGTGGGGTCACGGCGCTTTGCCTGAGCGAGCAACTCCGGCCGCCCCTCCTCAATATAGAGACGCGTCGCCTCGAGCGCGCGACGATACAGAGGGACGATACGTTCTTTGCTCCCCTTGCCCCACAGGCGCAGCGTGCGTTCGGACCACACAATGGACTCCACATTGAGTGCTGCGAGCTCAGAGATACGGGCGCCCGAGGCATAGAGCAGCTCGAGCATCGCCGCATCGCGCAGTCCCACGGGTGTTGAGGTATCAGGCGTCTTGAGCAGCGCCTCCACCTGTTGGGTCGTCAGCACACCGGGTAGATCGCGCGGGAGCTTGGGCGAGGAAATTGCCGAGACCACATCGCCCTCCACGACCCCCTCGGCAGCCATCCACCGATAGAGCGAGCGAATGGCAGACAGGTGTGCCGCAAGCGTTCGGGGAGCCACCTGCTCACGCGAAAGTTCGGCAAGATAGCGACGAATGGTGCGCACGTCGGCAGCGAAAGCATCTATATCCTCACGCTCGCACCAGGCAGCAAAACGCTCCAGCCTCGAGCCATAGGCCGTCACCGTGTTGGGAGAAAGTCCCTCGACACGTGAGATATAGGCGATAAACGAGTCGACGGTGTCGTACAGGTCAAAGGCTATGACCGGTCGCCTCCAAACAAATCGGGGCGAGTGGCCAGATAGGCATCAAGGGCCTCGAGCGCACGGTCCGCATAGGCCTGGTAGCGGTCGCGCTTGCTGCGGCGCTTACCATCCTCGAGTGGCGGCACCAGGCCAAAGTTGACATGCATAGGCTGATAGCCCACGGTGGCAGGATCGGTCGCATAGCCCACGAGCGCACCCAGGGCGCCCACACGCGGCAGCTCGACGCCCGCGGCCCCGATAGCCTCGGCATAGGTGTTGAGCGCCGCGAGCAGACCCGTCGCCACGGCTTCCATGTACCCCTCGGTGCCGGTGATCTGACCGGCCAGGCGCACGCCGGTGCCGGGCACGGCAAAGGTGCCATCGAGCACGTGCGGGGCGTCGACAAAGGTATTACGGTGCATGACACCGTAGCGGAAGAACTCAGCGTTCTCCAGGCCCGGCACCATATGGAAGACGCGCTTCTGCTCGCCAAAGGTCAAGTTGGTCTGGAAGCCCACCAGGTTATAGGCGGTCTTCTCCTTATTCTCGGCACGCAGCTGAATCGCCGCCCAGGGACGACGACCGGTTCGCGGATCGGTGAGGCCGACAGGCTTCATGGCGCCAAAGCGAATGGCGTCCTTGCCGGTGCGCGCAACTTCCTCGGCAGGCTGGCAGGCCTGGAACAGATCGCCGCCCTCAAAGTCCTTGAGCACCACGCGGTCGGCCGTGGTAAGCGCCTCGATAAAGGCCTCGTACTCCTCCTTATTGAGCGGAGCGTTGAGATAGTCGCCGCTCCCCTGCTCCTCGTAGCGCGACTGCGAGAACAGCACGTCCATATCGAGCGTGGAGGCATCGACGATCGGCGCCGCGGCATCGAAGAACGCAAGGGCGTCGCCACCGACGAGCTTCATGACCTCTTCGCTCAGCGCCGGTGAACACAGCGGGCCCGCGGCAATGACCACGTGGCCCTCGGGAATCTGCGTGACCTCGCCGTGCGCGACCTCGATATTGGGACGGGCGGCAACCTCGGCCTCGACAAGCTCGGAAAACTTGACGCGGTCGACCGCCAGGGCACCGCCGGCGGGAACAGCCGCGCGATGGGCGCAATCGAGCAGGACTGAACCCATGCGCTCAAGCTCGGCCTTCAGCAATCCAGCCGCGGAATCCGGACGGGTCGACTTAAACGAATTGGAACAGACGAGCTCTGCCAGGTGATCGGTATGGTGGGCCGGGGAGCTAACCTGGGGGCGCATCTCGCACAGCCTTACGGCGAACCCGCGATCTGCCAGCTGAATCGCGCACTCCGAACCCGCCAGACCGCCACCGATAACCGTCACCTGATCAAACAGCATCTGCAAACACCTTTCTAATTGACATGTTTTCCATTGTGACCGAAGGGTGTCTGAGCGTGAAGGGCAAACTTGGAGGGCGCATACCTTCCATCCATCATGCGCTCGATAAGACCCTCGAGCTCAAGCGAACCCAGGAGTTTGAGTACGCCGACGGCATCGAGCGAGACGAGCGCCGCGATGTCGTCGACCTTGAGCGGAGAGGCGATGAGCGCATGCATCACGGTCTGCTGTGTTTGATCCAGGTCGGCAATGCCGGGAGCATCGGGGCGCGAGTAGCGCAGGGTGCCGTAGATGCGTGAAATAGCCATCTCGATAGATTCCTCGTCGATGATGCAGCAGGCACCGTTCGCAATGAGGTAATTCGTGCCACGCGACTCGGGCGATAGGATCGACCCTGGCACGGCAAGAAGTTCTCGCCCCAAATCCATAGCAGCCTCGGCTGTAGAAAACGTCCCGGAAGGCATACCCGCCTCGGATACAAAGAGGGCTTGCGACAGGGCCGCGATTACGCGATTGCGGCGCGGAAAGGCAAACTTGCGCGGACCCATGCCCCACGGAGAGATCGACACGACCGCGCCACCCGTATCGAGCGTGCGCGTAATAAGCCCCGCGCTCGAACGCGGGTAGACCACGTCGGCGCCCGTCCCCAGCACCACGACGTGTTTGCCGCCGGCATTGACCGCAGCCCAACCCGAGGCCTGGTCACAACCGACCGCGCCGCCCGAAACTACCGTCACGCCCGCCTCGACCGCAACCTTTGCCGCAAGCTCTGCCACGGCAAGACCATACGGAGAGGCCTTGCGCGCGCCGATGATGGAGAGCGCGGGCGTCGAAAGCACCTCGGGGTTGCCGCGCACATAGAGTGTCTGGGGTACATCAGAAAGCTCCAAAACGGTCTCGGGATACAACGCGTCACCTGGATGCAGCTCGTAGGTCCCCTCGGCCATCATTGGTCCCTCCTTCCCTGGTACATCGCCGCCTCGAGCACGTGGTCCTGCGTCACTTGCTCGCTCTCGGCGACGTCGGCGATGGTACGCGCGATACGCACCAGGCGCACGATGCCGCGGCCCGTGAGATGCGTGCGCTTCGACAGGCCGAGCACACACTTCTCCGCCGCATCATCGAGCTCAAAGGTCGAAACGACGCCGTCAATGGACCGTGTCTCGTCATCCTCGGCCTCGGCATCAGCATCGTCCATACGGGATTCGCGCCAAGCGCGAAAAGCGCGACCGCGCACAACGTAGTCACGTAACTCAGCTGACGACATACCCTCCGCGCCCTCGATAATCACCTGAGGGTCGGGACGGGTCACATCGATCATCATGTCGATACGGTCGGCCAAAGGACCGCGCAGTTTAGACCGATAGCGCTCGACCATCGCCGCCGAGCAGCGACACGGTACCTCACGATCGCCCAAAAAGCCGCAGGGGCAGGGATTGCTCGCAGCCAGCAGCTGAAAGCGCGACGGGAAGGTAAAAGCCCCGTCGACGCGTACGATCCTGACGTAGCCGCGTTCGATGGGCTGACGCAGCGTCTGCAGCACACCCGTGGGAAACTCAGCAAGCTCGTCCAAAAAGAGCACGCCGCCATGAGCAAGGCTGATCTCACCCGGGTGCACCGGGCGCCCACCGCCGATAAGACCTGCGGTCGAAATACTGTGATGGGGACTGCGGAAGGGCCGGTGCCCTGCCAACAAGCCATCAATGTTCTCACCCAAAACCGAATGGATGCACAGCGCCTCCTGTTGATCCTCAACGGAAAGCTCGGGCAGGATGCCGGTCATACGACGCGCGAGCATCGTCTTGCCCGATCCCGGGGACCCGATCATAAGCAAACCGAGCTCACCCGCTGCCGCCAGCGCCATGCCGCGCTTGGCGACCTCCTGACCCAGTACGTCGGCATAGTCGAGTTCGGGCTCAAAGGTCGCCTCGAGCACTTCAGAATCCAAGTAGTGCCGCGCGGCATCGCCCATGCCATGGGCAAGCTGAGACAAATGATCGATAAATCCGCAATCCACGCCCGCAAGCGGCACATGCTGATCGGACCTGCCGGCGATAAAGGACAGCCCCATATCACGCGCCAATAGCTGAAACGCCACCTCGCCCTTGACGGGAAGCACCGTACCGTCCAAGCCGAGCTCGCCGGCGATAAGGCAGCGATCGAGGTTGTCACGGGGAATCTGCCCATCGGCCGCCAGAACCGCGATGGCGATGGGCAGATCAAAGCCGCTACCGGTCTTGCGAATATCGCCAGGCGCCAGATTGACCGTAATGCCCGAGCGCGGGATTTCGAACCCGGCGGAGCGCATCGCGCAGCGAATACGACCGCGTGACTCCATCACCTCCATACTCGGAATGCCGAGCATCTGAATGCCCGGAACGCCGCCGGCAAGCGAGACCTCGACCGTGACGTGAATCGCCTCGACGCCACGGATGCAGGCCGCGTGAACGGCAAACGTCTCGAACGCCATCACGACACCTGCCAATCGAACGCGTTGTACTGATGCTCGATCTCAGCGATATGCCCGCCGCGAATGGTGACACCCACGGCATCGAAGCGAATCGCCTTGAGCGGATAATGTTCCATGAGATAGCAACTTGCGATGCGGCGGTAGCGGCGTTGCTTTTGGGCGTCCACGGCCTCCTCGGGAAAGACCCGCGTGCTGCAATCCAGTGCGACGCGTCTGGTCTTGACCTCGGCCATCACCACGACATCGTCGAGCTCATCGAGCAGCACCAGATCGGCCTCGCCCTCGGTGCAACGATAACCCTGCTCCAGCAAGGTGTAGCCGCGCTCGTTAAAGTAGTCGATGGTGATCAGCTCGCCCAGCATGCCCAGCTCGCGGGGACTGAGCCCCTTGATAAACTCGGGCGTCATCGCCCCGCAGTCGAGCTCGCCGTTTTCCCAACGCTCCTTGAGCTGCTGCGTCTTGCTCTTTTTGCTTGCGGCACTCATGGGGTCTCCTTTCCCGCACGCTGCATTGCCCCGATGATGAGGGCACCTTTCATGCGGGTAAGTACCGGAAGCAAACCAAAAGCTGACCAAATGCCGTCAAAAAACGGGCCGTACGCAGCAATGGTGTTGCATACGGCCCGCTACCAGCAGGTTTATAAAACCCCTGAGGTCCCTGTCTCCACAATTGACCTAGAAAAGGCGCTCAGTCTGCAGAAAGTTTCCGCAAAAGCTCACGCGGTGCAGTGGACAAAGTCCATGTTTGCGAATGGCCTCGATATGCTCGGGGCTTGCATAGCCCTTTGACTCGGCCAGATGGTACTCGGGATACTCGGCGTCGTACTCGACCATCATCTCGTCACGCGTGACCTTGGCCATGATGGACGCCGCGGCGATGCAGGCGATTTTGGCATCACCCTTCACCACATCGCGCTCGTTAGGAACGGCGCCCAAGGGGTTGCCATCCATGAGGACGCAGTCGGGTTCAAGTCCCGTATCGGCCACGGCGCCCGCAACGGCAGTACGGATAGCACGGGCCATGCCCATCTCATCGATATCCGCAGGAGCGATATGGCAAAAGCCGATGGCAGTCGCCACCTCGGCTATCTTCACCGAGAGCAGCTCGCGGCGCGCGGGCGTGAGCTTTTTGGAATCGTTGATGCCCCAGATGCGCGGCTCCATCGGAAGACACACGGCACACACGGTCAAGGGACCCGCTACCGAGCCACGGCCCACCTCGTCGACGCCCACGACCACACCATCACCGCCGAGCTCATGCATAAGCTGATACATGCCGTTGACGCGCTCGCGCTCGGCAAGCTCTTTGGCATGGCGTTTGAGGGCACGCTCGCAAGCCTTGATCACCTGCTGGCGCGGATCCTCGCGATAATGCTCCACGAGGGCAGGAATCTCCTCAAACGTAGCGCTCGCCAACTCACCGGCAACCTGCGATGCCGAAACCGAGCTCGTCATGTTGGCCATACCAGGCCCTCCTTGCATGCAAATCAGATAAAAAGAAGGGCCACCCGAAGGTGACCCTTGTGTCCAAACGAGTGGACAGACGCTGCGATCTTCTTAGCGCTTCTCGGGGATGCGAGCAGCCTTGCCCACCTTGTCGCGGAGGTAGTACAGCTTGGCGCGACGGACGCGACCATGACGAACGACCTCGAGCTTGGCGATCTTGGGGCTGTGAAGCGGGAAGGTACGCTCAACACCGACACCGAAGGACATCTTGCGGACGGTGAAGGTCTCGCGGGCACCGGCGCCGGCCATGCGGATGACGTCGCCCTGGAAGACCTGGATGCGCTCGCGGTCGCCTTCCTTAATGCGGTAGTGAACCTTGACGTTGTCGGCGACGCGAACCTGAGGAATGTCCTCGCGGATCTGCTGACGCTCGATTGCGCGGATGTAATCCATGTGCAATTCCTTACTCTTCTAGAGGTGCCGTACCACCTTGGCCGGCACGTAGTTGAACAAACGTATTCGAGTATACACGCGCGGGTTTCTGCTGCAAGAACATTTTTTTACGCAGACAAAAAGACAAAACCCGCACATGATAACCGCCCGTCTCACAATGAGACGGGCGGCATGAAGGGGGCTACGCTAGGCGTCTAAACCCAAAACGTTAGGCGGAACGCTTGGCCTCGAGCTTGGCCTGGGCGGCAGCCAGGCGCGCGAGGGGCACGCGATAGGGCGAGCAGGACACGTAGTCCACGTCGGCCACGTTAAACAGGCCCTTGATGGACTTGGGGTCGCCGCCGTGCTCGCCGCACACGCCAAAGTGCATATCGGGATTGGTGGCGCGGCCCTTCTCGACGGCCAAGCGCACGAGCTCCAGCACCGCCGTGTCGATGGTCTCGAAGGGGTTGTCCTTCAGGATCTTCTTGTGCAGGTACAGCGGGATGAACTTGGCCTCGGCGTCATCGCGCGAGAAACCAAAGGTCGTCTGGGTGAGGTCGTTGGTGCCAAAGCAGAAGAAGTCGGCATGATGGGCGATCTCGTCAGCGACCATGCAGGCACGCGGCAGCTCGAGCATCGTGCCCACGGGAATATTGAGCTCGACGCCTTCCTCGGCGGAAACCTCGGCGATCACGCGCTCGATAACCTCGCGGGTCTGGACATGCTCGGCCGTGATGGAAACGAGCGGAACCATGATCTCGGGGCGCGGGTCGACACCCTCCTTGATAAGGCGGGCAGCAGCCGTGGCGACGGCGCGAACCTGCATGAGCGGCAGATCGCCAAAGACGACGGACAGGCGCACGCCGCGCAAGCCCAGCATGGGGTTGGACTCGACCATGCCGTCAATGCGACGCAGGCGGGCGCGCAGGACAGTGAGCTCCTCCTCGGGAGCGCCGGCGGCCTCCTTCTTGGTGATGGCGATCTCGAGCTCGCGAGGATTATCCAGGAACTCATGAAGCGGCGGATCGAGCAGGCGGACGACCACATCGCGACCGGACATGGTCTTGAACATCGCCAGGAAGTCCTCGGTCTGAACCTTGAGCAAGTCGGCCAGGGCCTGCTGCTTCACGGCCTCATCGTCAGACAGGATAAAGCTCTGGATGATGTTCTTGCGATCGCCCAGGAACATGTGCTCGGTGCGGCACAGACCGATGGCCTCGGCGCCAAACTCGAGCGCGAGTGCAGCATCCTCGGGGTTGTCGGCGTTGACGCGCACGTGGTTGGCGTGACCGTCGGTCTCGTCCAAACGGATCTCATCGGCCCAAGACAGGATGGTGTCCAGGTCGCCGGTGAGCTCTGCAGAGACCAGGTCGACCGCGCCGTCGACAACGATACCCTGGGTGCCGTCGATGGAGATGACATCGCCCTCGCGCAGCACGCGGTCGCTGCCCTCGATGCGCACGACCTTCTCTGCCGCGTCAATGTGGAAGCGCTCAACGCCGCAAACGCAGGGCGTACCCATGCCGCGGGCGATAACGGCGGCATGGCTCGTCTTGCCACCGTGGCTGGTCAGGATGCCCTCGGCGGCGACCATGCCCTTCAGGTCGTCGGGGTTGGTCTCCCAGCGGACCAGAATGACCTTGTGGCCCTCGTTGGCGCGCGCGACGGCGTCATCACTCGAGAACACGACCTCGCCCACTGCGGCACCAGGGCTGGCGTTAAGGCCGCTGGCCAGGGCCTCGTACTTCTTGGAGGCGTCGAACTGCGGGTGCAGGAGCTGGTCGAGCTGCGCGGGATCGATGCGGCTCACAGCCTCCTCGCGGGTGATGAGGCCCTCCTCGACCATTTCGATAGCAATGCGCAGGGCGGCAGTGGCGGTGCGCTTGCCCACGCGGGTCTGGAGCATCCAGAGCTTGCCCTGCTCGATGGTAAACTCGATATCGCACATATCGCGGTAATGATCCTCGAGCGTCAGGAACACGCGCTCGAGCTCCTCGCCTGCGGACTCGAGGCCCGAGGTGGTCTTGAGGTCGGCGATGGGCTCGGTGTTGCGGATGCCGGCGACGACGTCCTCGCCCTGGGCATTCACCAAAAAGTCGCCATAGAACTCCTTGGTGCCGTCGGCCGGGTTGCGCGTAAAGGCGACGCCGGTCGCAGAGGTCTCGCCCTTGTTGCCAAAGGCCATGGCCTGGACGTTGACGGCGGTGCCGAGCTCGTCGGAAATGCCGTGCTGCTTGCGGTAGATGCAGGCGCGCTCGTTCATCCAGCTGCCAAAGACGGCCTGGATGGCAAGGCGCAGCTGGAGCTCCGGATCGTGCGGGAAAACGGGCTTACCGTCGGCGACCTCGAGCTCGGGATACAGGGTCGCCTCGACGTTCTCGGAGAAGATGCCCTTAAAGGTCTCGACGAGCTCCTGCAGGTCCTCGGCCGAAAGCTCGGAATCGACACGAACGCCGGCGACCAGGCGGGCCTGGGTCAGGGCGTTCTCGAATAGGTCGGCGTCGACGCCCATGACGACGTTGGAGAACATCTGGATAAAGCGACGGTAGCTGTCCCAGGCAAAGCGCGGGTTCTGCGTCTGCGCGATAAGGCCCTGGACGGAATCGTCGTTGAGGCCCAGGTTGAGGACCGTGTCCATCATGCCGGGCATGGAGAACGGAGCGCCCGAGCGAACCGACACGAGCAGCGGATCGGAGGCATCGCCGAGTTTCTTGCCGCAACGGGCCTCGAGGTCCGCCTCGGCGGCAACGATCTCATCGAGTGCGCCTTCGGGCCAGACGTTGCCGGCACCGGAGTACTCGACACAGGTCTGGCAGGTAATGGTAAAGCCACCGGGAACCGGCAGACCGATGCGGCTCATCTCGGCAAGGTTTGCGCCTTTGCCGCCAAGCACGAAGTTCATGGATTTGTCGCCCTCAGTGACACAGGTGCCCTGGGCGTCGGTTCCAAAACGGTAAACCCTCTTGCAATCGCTCACGATACTTCCCCTTCCATGCGCTTACGCGCACGACCGTGGTAACGAATCGACCCGCCGGATGCGGGCCGTGAGGGAACTATACGGCGGGTTTTGGACAGGCTTGAGCAGAGGGTGCGCGGTTTGGTAAACGTGCTAAAACCGGCGGTAAACGGTAGGTAAAGGTGGCTACCTTATGAAGATACCACTACAAGGAAAGTGCAGGTCGGATGCGATGTTTTTGCTAAATCGCTTTACCATTTATCAGCATTATTTCCAAGTATTCTCTTTGGTTAGCTAAAAGAGCCCCGTCCCAAATTAGCTACCCAAACAACCTTGTCCCAAGTGAGCTACTTTTGTTGAGCGCGGCGGGCGGCACGGCGGGCTCTTGCCTCTTGAATCTCTTCGAGGTGAGCAATGATCTCGGCAGCGCTTTCCTCGATGGCTTTGCCGTCGGTACGCACAACAAAGCAGCCTAAGCGCTTCATGAGGGCACGAGCTTCCTCAAGCTCGCTGCGCACGCTCTCAGGCTCGGCATAGGAGCCGGCAACGGCACGGGCGTAGTCATCGCCCAAGCGGCTATCGCGAATCTCAGAAATAACGTCGACGGTCGAAATCAGGCCGAACAGGTGCATCGGGTCAACCTCGTAAATCGACTTGGGCGGCTCCATGCCATGCGCCAGTGGGACATTGGCGACCTTGTAGCCCTGATAGGCTAAATACATCGACAGCGGCGTCTTGGATGTACGCGACACACCCAGCAGCACGATATCGGCACCCGACAGATCGTCGCAACCACGACCGTCATCGTGCTCAACGAAATACTCCATGGCCTCGATACGATGGAAATAGCGGTCATCGGTCTTGTGAATCACGCCCGCAACGCACTTGGGCGGCACACCGATGAGCGACGACAGCACGGCAAGCGTCGGGCCGATCAGGTCGACCGAACGGATATGCAGCATACCCAGGTAATCGAGCACGCGGGCGCGAAGCGCCGGATCGACAATGGTATGGAACACGGCGACATCGCGATGGTCGGCATCGACGCGCGGCCCCACAAATGACTTGACCTGCTCCACGGAGGTCACCTTGGGCAGGCGCAAAACGCGAAAAGCCCCTTCATCAAATTGCCCGGACGCCGCAAGCACCACCTCACAAGCGGTATCGCCGAGCGAGTCGGAGATAACGATAACGGTGGGACGAGCGGTGACCGGGCAATCCATGCGGGGCTCCTTTTGCGCTTATGCGCAGGCTGGCTTACTTTTTGCGGGCAAGCTCACCGATGTTGGCAATGCCGGAGAAAACGGCCTCGAAGCGGTTGAGCAGCTTAAGGCGATTATCGCGAAGCTGCTCGTCCTTGTCCATGACCATGACCTCATCGAAGAAACGGTCGATGGGCGCGCGCAGGGCGGCGAGGGCGGCAAATGCGGCCGGGTAGTCCTCGGCAGCAAGGGCGGCATCGACGGCGGTCTGAGCAGCCTCGGAGGCGTCGGCGAGCGCAAGCTCGACCTCGCCCATCAGGCTGCGGTCATACTCCGCACCCAGCTCGGGCTTGGAGATATGCGCGGCGCGGGCATAGGCGGTCGCCAGGTTGTCGAACGTCTCAGCGTCGTTCTTGCGGGCCTCGTCGAGGGCGGCGCAGCGGGCGAAGAAGACGGACGGGGCGATGATGTGCACCGCGGAGACGGCGGCGACGGTATCGGCCGGAATCTTTTCGTCGCGGGCCATGCTCACCAGGCGGCCATGGAAGAAGTCACGAACCTGCTGGGCGACCTCGGCGGCGTCGAACTCAATGCCCTGCTCACTGTAGAGTTCGAGGGCAAAGTCGATGAGCGACGTGGGGTCGATCGGCAGACGGTCGCGCAGGATGTTGATAATGCCGATAGCGGCACGACGCAGCGCGTAGGGGTCGGAGGAGCCGGTCGGGGGCTCGCCGATGGCAAAGATACCGGCGATGGTATCGAGCTTGTCGGCGCAGGCCACGATGCAGCCAGCGGTGCCCTCGGGCAGCTCGTCACCGGCAAAACGGGGACGATAGTGATCGCGAATAGCATGGGCGACCTCGTCGTTCTCCCCCATCGCGGTCGCGTAATAACCGCCCATCACGCCCTGCTGGCTCGTGAACTCGACGACGGCGTTGGACACCAGGTCTGCCTTGCACAGGTGTGCGGCGCGAGCAGCGTCGGCGGCAAGATGGGCGCCCAGGTGAGCCTCGCGGGCGATAGCGAGCGCGAGCTGCTCGATGCGCTCGGACTTGGCGAGCACGCTACCGAGCTTCTCCTGGAAGGCAACCTTGGACAGACGCTCACGGAACTCGTCGAGGGAGATCTTCAGGTCCTCCTCGTAGAAGAACTTAGCGTCGTCCAGACGGGCGCGCACGACGCGCTCGTTACCGTCGATCACTCGCTCGGCGTTCTCGGGCTTGCTGTTGGAGACGACCACGAACTCACGCGTCAGCTTGCCCTCGCCGTCATAGATCGGGAAGTAGCGCTGGTTGGTGAGCATGGACTCGCAGATAATCTCGTGCGGGACCTTGAGGAATTCCTCGTCGAAAGTACCGACGAGCACCGTCGGCCACTCGCAGAGGTTGATGACCTCCTCAAAGACCTTCTTGGGCGTGTCGACATGGCAGCCGGGGCGAGCGGCCTCGACCCCGGCGATACCGGCAAGGATGACCTCACGACGACGCTCGGCAGAGAGCACGCCGGCGTCCTCGAGCACCTGCTCGTAGACGGCGGGGCTGGCGACAACATGGTCACCAGGGCCCAGAACGCGATGACCACGCGTGGTGTTGCCGCTCGTCACGTCGGCAAACGACACGGGCACGACGTCTTCACCCAGAAGGCAGCAGATCCAACGGACCGGACGCACAAACGTAGCGTGCTCGTGGCCCCAGCGCTGGCTGCGGTAGTTGGACCACTGCAGGCCGGCGATGGTCTTCTCGCACAGGGCCGTCAGGATCGGGGTAGCCGGCGCGGAAGGAATGTTCTTCTCGGCGAACACATACTCGCGACCGTCGGTGTCCTCGCGACGAACCAGGTCCTCGGCAGCCACACCGCACTTGCGGGCAAAGCCCTGGGCGGCCTTGGTGGCGTTGCCGTCGGCATCAAAGGCAATGTTGGCCGCGGGGCCGCGCTTGACCTCATGGACCTCATCGGTCGCGGTGGCGACGTCGGCAACGAGTGCAGCCAGACGACGCGGGCTCGAGATCACGCGGACCTCGCCGTGGGCCAGACCGGCCTCGTCGAGACCCTTGGCGATCATGGTGCCAAGCTGCTTGACGGCATTGTTCAGCGGTGCGGAGGGCATTTCCTCCGTACCGATCTCAAACAGGAAATCCTTAGCGTCTGCCATGGCTTACGCCACCTCGCCTTCCTGGTCGGCATTCTCGTTGACTCCGGCGACCTCGGCCATATAGGCCTCGCAGCACGCCTTGGCGACGGCGCGGACGCGCAGGATGTAGTTGGCACGCTCGACCGCGGACAGCGCGCCGCGGGCATCGAGCAGGTTGAAGGCATGGCTGCACTTCATGACGCAGTCGTATGCGGGCAGCGGCAGCTTGCGCTCAAGGCAGGAGTGGCACTCGGCCTCGTAGTCGTCAAACTTCTGACGCATCATCTCGACGTTAGCGACCTCAAAGTTGTAGGCGCTAAACTCGCGCTCGTTCTCCAGGAACACGTCGCCATAGGTCATGGGCGTGCCATCGGGCAGATAGCTCCACACCAGGTCGTAGACGGAGTTGACGCCCTGGGCGTACATGGCGATACGCTCCAGACCATAGGTGATCTCGACAGGCACAGGGTCGACCTCGATGCCGCCCACCTGCTGGAAGTACGTAAACTGCGTGACCTCCATGCCGTTGAGCCAGACCTCCCAGCCAAGACCCCAGGCGCCGAGCGTCGGGCTCTCCCAGTCGTCCTCGACAAAACGAACGTCATGGTCGTTGGGGTCCAGACCAATGGCTGCCAGAGAACCCAGGTAAAGCTCCTGGGCGTTGACCGGAGACGGCTTGATGAGCACCTGGAACTGATAGTAGTGCTGCATGCGGTTGGGATTCTCGCCGTAGCGGCCGTCGGCAGGACGGCGGCAAGGCTGCGCATAGCAGGTGCGCCACTCGGCGGGACCGAGCGAGCGCAGCGTGGTCGCGGTGTGGAAGGTACCGGCACCGACCTCGGAGTCATAGGGCTGCATAATGACGCAGCCCTGCTCGCCCCAGTACTGCTGGAGGCGCAGGATGATGTCTTGGAAGGAAAGCGATGAAGCGTTCATGCCTCTAATATCCCCTCGTCGAAACGATTACACGGTTAGGTACTGTACTATAGCGGTTTTTAGTCGATAGCGCCGATGCGGTTGAGCGGCCAGTAGCGCACAAGCGCCACGGCGATCAAATCAGAGCGATCAACGGGACCAAAGTAGCGCGAGTCGGCAGAGTTTTCGCGGTTGTCGCCCATCACCCACACGCACCCGTCGGGAACGGTGTAGGGATAGCTTACCTGAGCGCCGGGAGCTTGGACCGAAAGCGGCCAGCTCATGCCGGTCGTGTAGTCCTCGTCGAGCGCCTGGCCGTCAACGACCACCTTGCCGTCCTGAAGGTCGACCGTCTGGCCGGCCGTGGCAATAACACGCTTGACGAGAACATCGTGCTCGGAGGTACCATCGGGGTTGTGGAACACCACGATATCGCCTTGGTTGACGGGCTGGCCGAGCTCGAGGCTCACTTTTTGCGCCAGGATCTGGTCGCCGATCTCGATCGTGGACTCCATGGAACCGGTAGGCACCACAAAGGGTTCGACCACAAACGAGCGAATCAAGAAGGTAGCGACCAGTGCGATCGCGACGACCACGATCCACTCAAACGCACCCTTTAGCACGGAATGCTGCGATGGAACCATTCTCACTCCTCGCTTAGCGAATACGACGCGTCCAGAATCTCCTGCGCGTATGCGCGCTCCTCGGGCGTAAGCCGCGCCGTCTCAATCAGGTCGGGACGCCAACGGCAGGTGCGCTCGATGGCATTCTTGCGGCGCCAGGCGTCAACCTTGGCATGGTCGCCGCTCACGAGCACCGGCGGCACGCCCTCACCGTTGAACTCGGCGGGACGGGTGTACTGCGCGTACTCGAGCAGGCCACCGTCCTCGGCAGTCGAGAACGACTCATCGACGTTGCTCATCTCGTCACCAAGGGCGCCGGGAATCAGACGTACGACGGCGTCGGCAACGACCATGGCGGGCAGCTCGCCGCCCGTAAGCACGTAGTCGCCGATCGACAGGCGCTCGTCGGCATACGCATACGCGCGCTCATCGACGCCCTCATAGCGACTGCACACAAACAACAGGCGCTCGCTTTTGAGCAGGCGCTCGGCCACATGCTGCGTAAAGGGCTCGCCGCAGGGCGTAAAGAACACCACGGTGGGCTTGGGACCCTCGGAGCCAATAGCCTCGATGGCCTCGGCGATGGGCTCGACCTTCATGAGCATGCCCTGCCCGCCGCCGTACGGCTCGTCATCAACGGTACGATGACGGTCGTGCGTCCAGTCACGCAGGTTATAGGCCTTAAAATCAAAAAGGCCGGCCTTGCGGGCGCGGCCCAAGATCGATGTGGACATGACGGGCTCAAACATCTCGGGAAAGACCGAAAGGGTCTCGATCAGCATGTTTTCCTCCCTACTTGTCCATATCGATCAGGCCGTCCATAACGTGGACGGAAATTGTTCCTGTGTCGGGAAGATCAAGCACAACCTGCTCGATCACGGGAATCAGCACCTCGCCGTACCGATCACCCTCGACAACCCAAACATCGTTAGCGGGCGTCGACATGATCTCGACGATCGTGCCGAGTGAACCGAAGCGCTCGTCGACCACCTCGCGACCCATCAGGTCGGTATAGGCGGCGTCGAGTGAATCGAGCTCAAAATCGTCACGATTTGCCAACACATAGCATCCCGTGATGCCCTCGGCGGCCGTCAAGTCGTCAATGCCCTCAAACGAGACCAGATCGCCATCGCCCGTATCGGTGACGGACACGACCGTGCAAAAGCGGTCGCGCTTGAGCGCCGGCGGCGTCAGGGCGACGCGCATACCCGGCTCTAATACAGAAGGAAGCCCCCGCAGCGGCTGCGCGAGGACCTCCCCCTTCCTTCCGTGCGGCTTGACCACACGGGCGATGTTTTTGTACTGGGACCTCAAGGTCCTAGCCCAGAACCTCTACCTCGACAGCAGTGTCGAGGCGAGCGGCCAGTGCACGGGCGAGCGTGCGAATGGCCTTGATGGTACGGCCACGACGGCCGATGACCTTAGCGACGTCATCCTCGGCGACAGAAACCTCGATCGTAGAGGCGTCGTCACCATCGATGACCTCAAGGCTCACGGAATCCGGGTCGTCGACGATCTGAACAACGAGATATTCGACGAGATCGGCGATGCGATCTGAGAGCATTGCCTCACCCTCGAGCTGTGCAGCGTCAACCTCAGGCACGATTTACTCCTCGGCGCCCTCAGCGGCCTCAGCGGCAGCCTTAGCGGCCTCGGCCTCTTTGGCGAGCTGCTTCTTGGACTTCTTGACGACGGTCTCGGTCTTCTCGCCCTCGTTGGCGGCCTTGACCAGAGCAGCGACAGCGTCGGTGAGCTGAGCGCCCTTGGACTGCCAGTCAGCGATCTTCTCGAGATCGAGGTTGATGGTCTTGGGGGCGGTCATCGGGTTGTAGCGGCCAACCTCCTCGATGATACGACCGTCACGCGGGGCGCGGGAATCGGCGACGACGACACGGTAGTACGGACGCTTCTTAGCGCCGTGACGAGCAAGGCGAATCTTGACTGCCAAAGGAAACTCCTCCAACCAAGCAGCTTTAGGCTGCAACTACAAACAAACAGTTGAACATAATACGCCATCGACGCGGGCAGGTGAAGTCCGTGAGACCAACTTCTTCGGTGTAGTCGAGGGCAAATCCATATCTTAGACAAGAATTCGCGATTTGCAAGCACATCCACGCACCCCACATGAGCTGCGCGGTATACTCATGACATGGAAAGACGCGAACATACATACGGTTATGAGGATGCCATGGGCGTCACACCGCCTCCCTGGACGGGTCCGGCGGTGGGCCTCATGGACCTCGATGCGTTTTTTGCGAGCGTGGAGATGCTCGATCATCCCGAATGGCGCGGAAAGCCGCTCATCGTGGGCGGAGACGCCGATTCGCGTGGCGTCGTGTCCACCTGTTCTTACGAGGCGCGTCGCTTTGGCGTGCACTCTGCCATGGCCTCGGCCGAGGCGCGGCGCTTGTGCCCGCAAGCCATTTGGACGCACGGGCACTTTGATCGCTACCGCGAGGTGAGCGCGCAGGTCATGGCGATTCTCGCCGACGAGACCCCGCGCGTTGAGCGCGTATCCATCGACGAAGCCTTTATCGATATCACACCGGGTCGCTTTGCGCCCGAAGACCCGCTGCTGGTTGCGCGGCGTATAAGCGACCGCGTGACAGCGCTGGGATTGACGTGCTCCATTGGTGTGGGCTGCAACAAGACGGTCGCAAAGATCGCAAGCGAGCGGGATAAGCCGTTTGGGTTGACCATCGTGCGCCCCGGAACCGAGCAGCGCTTTTTGGCCGCGCTGCCGGTATCTGCCATGAGCGGCATCGGGCGCTCGGCCGAGGAGCGACTGCGCCGCATGCGCATCTACACCCTCGGCGAGCTATCACGTGCACCGGAATCCACCTTGGCCTCTATTTTTGGCGTCAACGGCGAACGCATGCGCCAGCGTGCGCTGGGACTCGAAATATCCGAAGTCACGAGTCTCGATGAAGAGCGCGAGGTCAAGTCGGTGAGCAATGAACGCACCTTTGCAAAAGATTTAACTGAGCGTGGGGACATCGAAGCGGCGATTGCGCTGTTGGGCGAGTCAGTGGGACGCCGCCTGCGCCGTCAGGGACTAACGGGCGCCACGGTGACGCTCAAGCTCAAGTATTCGTACGGTAGCGGACGCACGGCACAGCGCCGACTTCCCCACCCCACCGACGACGAGAATATCTTTGTGGCGGTTGCGCTCGAACTGCTCGACAACATCTGGCAAGAAGGCATGCATGTTCGCTTAGCAGGCATCGGCATGAGCGACTTTGACCATCAGGGCGGCATCCAGACCGACTTGTTCTGCGAAGTCGACGACCGCGGAGCCCAATCCAGCGAACGCCGCGAGCTCTCCGTCGCGATCGACGCCGTCCGAGACAAATTCGGCGACACCGCCCTATCCTTCGGCCGCCAATCCCGCTTCAACGATTAATCGCCTTTGGGCAAAAAGAAAGCCGGGCAGGTACGGAAAACCGCAACCGCCCGGCGAAATGCGCGAGGCTAGCTAAAAAGCCCCGTATCAAATGAGCTGCTAGAGGAGGTCGAGGGGAAGCTGGGGGGCGTCACCCCAGAGCTTTTCTAGGCGGTAGAATTCGCGCGCCTCGGGAGTAAAGACATGGACGACGACCGAGCCGTAGTCCATGAGCATCCAGGTCTTCTGCTCGCGGCCCTCGATGGAGAACGGATGCTCGCCGCAAGCCTCGGCGACCTTCTCCTCGATCTCATCGACGATCGAATCGACCTGGCGGTTGTTGGTACCGGTGGCAATCACAAAGTAGTCGCACACATCGGAAAGCTCGGTCAGGTCGAGCACCTGCACGTCCTCGCCCTTCTTGTCGTAGGCGGCCTGCGCGGCGGCGCGGGCGACATCCTCGGCGGCGACACCGCTCGCGGACAGCGAGGCGGCGGTACGGTCGGACGTGGCGGCGAAGCTCTTGTGCTCCACACCTTCAAGAATCTGCTCGTCAGTCATGGTCTCGTCGGCCATGGAATACCTCTTTCTGGACACACCCGAGCTAGCGCAACTGGGCGTAATGGTTGTAAATCGTAATAGCCGTGGGATAAAGATAGCGCCCGGACTGGATCACATAGACCAGACCCTGCGCAAAACAGGAGAAGAACAAGTCGTCGAGCGAGGACTTCCCCACCATCTTGCGCAGCGCATGGGCATAGTCGCCGTGGCGGTTGGGCTCGATGGCATCGGCCACAAAGACCACCATATCGAGCGGCGTCATGTCGCAGGCACCCACGGTGTGACGGTCGACAGCCTGGAAAACGGCCGGCGACAGCTCGGGGAAAAGTTGCGGAAGCTCATAGGCGGCAACAGGGCCATGCAAAAGCGGCGTCGCGGCGGAAGGAGAGCCGGCAACCTTGATGCCATAGTGAAGCGCGCGGGCCACGAGCTCGTCATCGGAAAGCACCTTGTCCCAGTCGTGAATTAAGCCGGCGGCAGCGGCATCAAAGCGGTCAACGCCGTAGACCTCGGCCAGATGAAGTGCGGTCTCGGCAACACCCAGCGAATGCACATAGCGCTTGCGCTTATCTTTCATGCGAACATCAAGCAGCTCTTGAATGCGCTTGAGCAGCGCGCGCTCATCGCCCTCAAACTGATCCTCTACCGACAACGTAGCCCCCATCACTCAAAATCTTCTTGACCCAGATCGACATACAAACTGCGCTTGCGAATGTAGCCGAGCACAGACTCGCTCGTAAGATAGCGCACGCTCATGCCGCGGGCAACTCGCTTACGAATGTTCGTCGAGCTGATCGCCAGCGCCGGAATCTGAATATAGCGCACATCGAACGGCAGCCCCGACTCTTTGATTCGGGCACGCGCCGTATCGATATCAAAACCCGGTCGCGTCGCCGCAATAAAGGTAGCAAGCTCAGCGATTCGCTCGGCATCATGCCAGGTCACAATATCGATAATCGCGTCGGCGCCCGTAATAAAGTAGAGCTTTACCTGCGGCGGGTAAAAGTCGCGAAGGGCATGAAGCGTATCGGCCGTATAGGTTACGCCCGGACGGTCAATCTCGAACCGGCTCGCCAAAAAGGCCGGGTTCGCGGCGGTGGCGAGGACCGTCATGGCATAACGGTCCTCGGCAGGCGTCACCGGCTTGTCAAGCTTAAAGGCAGGAGAGCCCGCCGGCATAAAGAGCACAGCGTCCAAGTCGAGCGACTCGCGCGCCTGCTCGGCAGTCACCAGGTGCCCGTAATGAATCGGGTCGAATGTGCCGCCCATAATGCCAAGCCGAAACTCTTTGCCCTCTTTTATGGGCAGCTCGGGCAAACCGATTCCACCGCGCAGCGACATGGCTTACTCGCCCTCCGAGGTCTCGGCATCGTCCGCGGCATCCGCCGCATCGACAACCTCGACGCCCTCATCCGCAGCGTCGGCCACGTCAATGGCCTCAACGGCAACGTCCTCGCCAGCGTCCTCGAGCTCCTCGTACTCCGAGAAGTCCTCAGCGCCCTCAAAGTCAAAGGCGCGCTGGCAAATGCGGACCTCGTCGCCCGCATGGCAACCGGCCTTCTCGAGCGCGTCGTCAACACCCATACGCGCAAACTTGTGCTGCAGGTAGATGACGGCTTCCTCGTTTTCCCAGTCGGTCTGGATGACCATGCGCTCGATGGCACGACCGACCACACGGAAGGCACCGGGCTCTTCCTGGACAATGCGGAAACGCTTCTCGCGCTGCAGACGGCGGCGCTCCCACTCCTCGTCGCGAAGATCGACAGGCTCATCGGAGACCGCCAGCTCGGCGCGCAGCTTAGCCACCTGCTCGCCCACGGCAAGCATCAGCGTGTTGAGGCCGGCGCCCGTCACGGCGGACACGGCAAAGAACATATGTCCATCGTCGAGCGCGGCGCGCTTAAGGTCGGCAATCTTGTCGGCCGTGCCCGGCGCATCGCACTTGTTGGCGACAACGACCTGCGGACGCTCCGAAAGCTCGGCGCCATACTGCTCGAGCTCGCGGTTGATGATGTGGTAATCCTCAACCGGATCGCGATCCTCAAAACCGCCCGTCATGTCGACGACATGCATAATCAGGGCCGTACGCTCAATGTGGCGCAGGAACTGGTGACCCAGGCCCTTGCCCTCGCTCGCACCCTCGATGAGACCGGGGACATCGGCAACAACGTAAGAATACTCGCCGGCACGCACCATGCCCAGATTGGGCACGAGTGTGGTAAACGGATAGTCAGCGATCTTGGGACGGGCGGCACTCATGCGCGCAATGAGCGAGGACTTACCCACCGAGGGAAAGCCCACGAGTGCGGCATCAGCCATGAGCTTCATCTCAAGCTCAATCCAGTGCTCCTCGGCCGGTTCGCCCAGCTGAGCGAACGCGGGCGCGCGGCGCACCGACGTCACAAAGTGCGTGTTGCCCAGGCCACCGGCACCGCCGGGCGCCACGACAACGCGCTCGCCATCGTGCACCAGGTCAGCAATCTCGAACATCGGGGTCTGCGTCTCGGGGTCGAGCTCGCGCACCACGGTGCCCATGGGAACCTTCAGGATCAGGTCCTCGCCGCTCTTGCCGTTACGACGGGCACCCTGCCCGTGCGTGCCGCGTTCGGCGCGGAAGTGATGCTTAAAGCGGTAATCGATCAGCGAAGACAGCTGAGCATCAGCCTGGATGACGACATTGCCGCCACGACCGCCGTCGCCGCCATCGGGGCCGCCCTTGGGGACAAATGCCTCGCGCCTAAACGACATGCATCCGGCTCCGCCGTCGCCGCCGCACACGTTAATGCGGCTGATATCGGTGAACTGTGACAACAGAATCGCCTCCTACAAAAAGAGGGAGACCCTTGAATCCTAAAACTCAAGTGCCTCCCACATATGTGCTCTATGAAGGGTGAATTACGCGTTCGCGAGCGGGCGTACGCTGACCCTGTGCTTGATACCCTTGTGGAACTCAACGGTACCGTCGACCAGCGCGAACAGCGTATCGTCCTTGCCACGGCCAACGTTCTCACCCGGGTGGATGTGAGTGCCGTGCTGACGGACGAGAATCGTGCCCGTGGTTACCGTCTGGCCGGCATAGCGCTTCGTGCCAAGGCGCTGACCGCGGGAGTCACGGCCATTACGGGAGGAACCGAGTCCTTTTTTGTGTGCCATTGTGTATACCTACTCTTTCGTTACGAGTGTAATCTACTCGGCGACGGGAGCCTCGGCAACAGCCTCGGCCTCTGCCTTGACAGCCTTCTTGGCGCGGGACGTAGCCTGGACCTTCACGATCTTCAGCTTGGTGAGCTGCTGACGGTGACCCTTCAGACGACGATAGCGCTTACGCTTGTGGAACTTGAAGACCAGCTGCTTCTCGCCCTTGAACTGCTCAACGATCTGAGCGGTAACCTTGGCCTTGGCCAGCTTGTCGGGATCGGTGACGATCTTCTTACCATCGTTGAGGAAGATGACCGGCAGGGTGACCTTGTCGCCCTCATTGCCCTCGATCTTCTCGACGGTGATGACATCGTCGGTGGCGACCTTGTACTGCTTGCCGCCCGTGTTAACGATTGCGTACATGTTTACTTGCCCTTCATGCATCAGTTAGTGCAACAGCCGAATATAGTAGCAGGCGAAAATACCCCCGTCAACGAGTATGTGGAGCAAATCCACAAGTTCGCACAGGTATGGGGCTGACGAGTCGGCCCTCGTCGTCCTCGCATGCTTGATTCTGACGCTCGACATCGTAGGAGCAGATGGTCACGAGGTCTTGCATACCGGTGGAAACAATAGGTGCATCCACGCCCGGGGTCAAGCCCTGCAACAAAACATCAGCAGCGGAAAGCAAAATTTCCGGACGCATGGAGCCCTCGTTGTCGGCATGGGTGTCGAGCATGAGCACCAGATGGTCCGGACGCTCCCCAGCCGTGAGCTCATAGCCCACGAGCGTGTGATCCAAATCCAAGCGCTTGCTCTTTTTGCCGCGCGCGTAGTCGATGCCATGGTCGGCGCGCAGCGTGTCGATCGCACGACGCACCTCGTCGGCGCTTACGGGCGCCTCGGGATCCAAGTGCAGGTCGATGCGATACGACAGACGCGTGAGCTGCGCCGTCAACGCCGGCGTGCGCACGTCGATATACGCCGCCTCGATGGGCGCCAGATCGGCCGGTGACGCCGCAGCCAGGCGCCCAAACGCCTCGTCGAGCGCCACGAACTCGGTCATAAACAGGTCATACCACTCGCAGGTCGACGACGTACCCACCGGTAGCGCCGAAGAGAAGCCCACGCGCATGTGCGGAGAGAAGCCCTGCGTGACGGCATAGGGAAGTCCCGCACGGCGCACGATGCGCTCAATGGTATGGATTACTTCGAGATGGCCCAGGTACTTAAGGCGATCGCGCTTGCCATAGCGAACACGAAGCCTAAAGAGCGTGGGGTTGTCGGTCAGGCGCTCACTCATGCGCGATCACCCATCAATACATTCTTGACGTGGAGCGTGGGGCAGATTCCGCAGCCGGTGCACGACGTGCGGGTGCAGTCGGGAGTCGTGACACCCTCGAGCGAGCGACGGTACTCGCGCTCGAGGAAGCCACGCGTGCAGCCGGGGCTCACATGCTCCCACGGCAGGCGCCAGTCCAACTCGTAGGGCAGGTGCACGAGCTCATTGAGGTCGATGCCGTTTTTGGCAGCAGCCTCCTTCCAGTTATCGAGCGAGAAATGCTCTACCCAGGCGTCAAAGCGAGAGCCCGAGCGCCAAGCGTCGATGATGACGGGCGTCATGTCACGACCGGCGCGGGACAGCGCGGCCTCGATGAGCGAGGTCTCGGCATCGTGGTAATGAACGCGGACGGCACGGTTGCGAACGCTCGTGATGAGCAGCTTCTGGCGACGCTTGACGTCGTCGTAGTCGAGCTGCGGGCACCACTGGAACGGCGTGGCAGCCTTGGGGATAAAGACCGAAACCGAGATCGACACCGAGATCGAGCCGCGACGAGCCTTGGGCACCACGGAACGACCGAGCTCCAGCACGTGATCGGCCAGATTGGCGATGGCCACGATGTCCTCGTCGCGCTCGCCGGGAAGGCCCATCATAAAGTAGAGCTTCATGCGGTTCCAGCCGGCCTCGAAGGCCGCCTTGGCCGCACGGTCCAGGTCCTCCTCGGTCACGTTCTTGTTAATGATGTCGCGCATGCGCTGGCTGCCGGCCTCGGGCGCGAACGTCAGGCCGCCCTTCTTTTCGCCGGCGACCGACTCGGCCATATCCACGCCAAACGAATCCAAGCGCTGCGACGGAATAGACACGCGAATACCCGTATCTTCCAGGCGACGGTTGAGCCTGTCAAGCACGTCACGAATGCAGGAGTGGTCGGTCGTGGAGAGCGAGGTCAGCGACACCTCGTCATAGCCGGTCTTTTCCAGACCCTGAATCACCGACGAGACGATCTGGTCGGCCGAACGCTCACGCACCGGGCGATACGTCATGCCGGCCTGGCAAAAACGACAGCCGCGAGCGCAGCCGCGCAGAATCTCGATAGACAGGCGGTCGTGAACCAGCTGCGCATAGGGCACGCACGACTGCGACAGCGGATTCGTGGCGCCGAAATCCTCGACGACGCGTTTGTAGACCACGGTCGGCGCATCCTTGCCCTCGCGCGGCACGGTGTAGCCGTGCGGCGAGCAGGGCTCGTCGTGACGAACCTCATAGAGCGACGGCACGTAGTTGCCGGCAATGGATGCAAGCTGCTCAACAATCTGCGCGCGCGGGACTCCTTCGTCGCGCAGGCGCCGATGCAGCTGGCAGGTCTCGAGCAGCGATTCCTCGCCCTCGCCGATGAGGATGGCATCGAAGAAGGCCGCGTACGGCTCGGGGTTGTACACCGAGGGGCCGCCGGCGATGATGATGGGGTCGTCTTCACCTCGGTCGGCCGCTAACAGCGGAATGCCAGCGAGATCGAGTGCCTCGAGGAAGTTCGTCACCGCCATCTCGTGCGGCACATGCAGACCGACGATATCAAACGAAGCAACGGGGGCAGCACCTTCGAGCGACAGCAGCGGAATGCCCGCCTCGCGCATGGCGTCACCCATATCGGGCCACGGCACATAGCCACGCTCGCAGGAGATGCCCTCGGCCTGGTTAAGGATGTTGTAGAGGATGGCGATGCCCTGGTTGGGCAAACCAACCTCGTACACATCCGGGTAGATCAGGCAGCAACGGTAGTCGGCATCGGCCTTGGAAAGCGTGCCCCACTCGTGATCGATATAGCGGCTCGGCTTTTCGACCTTGGCGAGCAGCGGCTCAATTAAATGAAAGCAGTCTTGATACGGAACGCGCAACAGAAAACCCCTAAGCAGCGAGATCGGATGCGTCTTGGTAGGACGCCATAGGACGGGTAGCGCCCGCGACCGTGGTCACCAGATCGCGAACGCGGGAGAACGTGGCAGTGACCACCTCGTTGGCACGGCTGTAGTCGACATCGCGCTCGTAGAGCGAAACAAGCGCACGGCCCATGCCATAGGTGCCCGCGGCAGCAGTGAGCGCCTTAACGGCAAACCCAATATGCGGCGTCTGCTTGACGAGCGCGCGGGTGACCGCGCGGATCACAAGACCGCCGGCAAGCACGCCCGCGACCTCGTAGCCGCGCTCAGGCTTAATGCCGCGTCCAAAGACGGCAGCGAGCTCAAAGAGCATGCCCACCTGCGCCAGCGCCATAACGGGATAATCGGCGCCCGGCAAAAACACCAGCGCACCGGTCGCCATATTGGTGAGCGCGCACGAGGTGATGATACGATTAGCTGCCGCGATGCGCATAAAGGCAAAGTTCGCCGCAAAAGCCGTTTCCTTGTCGGTGCGATCGAGAATCCAGCGGGCAAGCGTCTCGAGCAGATACGTCTTATCGGTTGCCGCCACCACGCCGAGCATGGGCGTGGACTCCTCGATAAACGGCACCTCCACAGCAGACTCGGCAAGCACGCACACGGGCGCGCCGGCGATCACGAGCTCCTGCACGGCACTCTCCAGGCGGTCGGAACCACACGAGAGCACCAGTACCACATCGGTATCGGTCTTTGGAGCAATTCGCTCCTCCCCCAGACGCTCGACGCGCACAATGCCCGAGGTCGTCTGCGGCACAAAGGCGTCACGCACCGTCTCAGCAAGAAAGCGCGAGGCGGACGAATCCAGATAGACCGAGACGCGCACCGGCGTATCGGAATCCTTCTTAACGGACGCGCCCATCTTAAAAGCGCGGGTCAGCTTATCTACGGGAATTTTCATAGCAAACCCCTCCAGCGGTTACGCGGCGCCCGAACGATGCCGCCATATGGATTGTACGATACCCACCGTCAGCAGCTGAATCATCATCGAAGACGAACCGAAGCTAATAAACGGTAGCGGAATACCGGTAATCGGCATCATGCCGATGCACATGCCGATGTTTTCGAAGGTCTGGAACGCCCACATGCCAACGATGCCCACACACGATAGGCGCAAGAACAGCGACTCACACTTAAAGGCGACGCGAATCGTCGAAAAGATCAGCAGCACGTAGAGGCATAGGAGCAAAAAGGAACCGCAAAAGCCAAAGGTCTCGGACAGGAAGGCGAAGACGAAGTCGGTGTGGAACTCAGGCAGAAAGCCGCCGGCCGACTGCGTCGCATGGCCCAAACCCTTACCAAAGAAGCCACCCGAGCCAACGGCGATAAGCGACTGCTGCAGGTTGTAGGCATCGTCCGAATCGGCATTATCGGGGTCGATAAAGACCGTCAGGCGGTTCATCTGATACTGCTTGATGAGCACATCGTGGCCGAGCAACGAATCAAAGACCGAATCGAGCGCCAGGACGAGGGCCACCAGGCCCACGAGCAGGGCCAGGGTCGACAGCACCCATTCGCGGCGTGCACCGCTCATGCAGATGACGATGGCGCCCGAGACCAGCACGACCAGGCCCGAGCCCAGGTCGCCCATGGCGACGACGGCCAAAAACGGAATGGACAGCATGCCGCAGAGCTTGACGTAGTCGCGAACGGTATCGATGCGGCCGTTATACTGCGAGCCAAGCGTGGCGATAAAGAAGATGGTGATGAGCTTGGCAAGCTCAACCGGCTGGAATGTCAAGCCGATACCGGGAATCTTGATCCAGCCCGTCATGCCCAGACCGCCCGTATAGGACAGGCCCGGAATCTTGGGCGAGAAAATCACAATAAGGTCAATGACGAGCAGCGCCGTCGAGAAGTTAGAGATGCCGCGCAGATCGGTACGCCAGACGAGCACCGCAAGCACCGCGCCAATGCCAATGCCCAGCAGGTGGCGCGAGAATGAGGCGTCGGCCTTAAACTGTGACGCCGACCAAATAATGATGGCGCCATAGGCAACGAGCGCGACGGTAGCCAGCAGCACACCGATATGCACCTTTTGGCGAAACGTACCGCGCGAGGCCGAAAGTTGCTTGTTGACGCGGTCCAGGCTGCTGCGAGAGCCGGTCTTGGTTGAACGGAACAGATCCGCCGGAGAAAAATCCATCGCAACCTCCTATCGAACCGAAGAATCGCCCGAGGCCGAAGAGGTATCGGGCTCGTCATAAATCGCGCCGAGCACGTCGCGCACGACATGCATCGCGGTATCTGAGCCACCGCCGCCCTGCTCCAGGACAGTAGCGATGACATACTTGGGATCATCGGCCGGCGCATAGGCGCAGAACCACGCGTATTCGTCCTCGCCGCTTTTCTCGCCCGTGCCCGACTTGCCGTATACCTGCGGCGTCAGGGTGCCAAAGTGAGCCGCCAGGGACGTCGATGCCGTGTAAATCACGTCGTGCATGCCGTTGCGAACAAGAGCCAAATCCGAATCGCTGTTGATCTTGGCCTCCAAGCGCTTCTTCTTGCCTTTGCCGTTGTACTTATAGGCATCGCCGTCGCCATCGCGCGACACGGCAGACAAAAACACGTGAGGCACGTACTGCTTACCGCCGTTGGCAAGGCCCATGTAGGCGCATGCCATCTGCAGAGGCGTCACCAAAATGTCGCCCTGGCCGATGGCAATGTTGGTCATATCGCCGGCATTCCACTTGCGGTCCTCGGCAGAGGCGTCGGTAAAGTACGACTCTTTCCACTCGGCATCGGGAATACGGCCCGCGCCCTCACTCGGCAAATCGATACCGCAGGTCTTGCCTAGGCCCCAGCGACGAAAGACCTCCTGCAGGCCCTCGGAATGTTGCTCGTCATAAAAGAACGCCTTGCCCATATCGTAGAAGACGGGGTCGCACGAGTTGGCAATACCCGACTGCAGCGTCATGGTGCCGTGTCCAGACGTCAGCCAGCAGCGCTTGCCCCAAGCCTTGCCCAAGCCCGTCCAATAGCCCGTGCAGTTGGTTGTCTGCGTTGAAGTGTAGGTTCCAAACTCAAGACCGGCCAGTGCCGAGAGCGGCTTGATGGTCGAGGCCGACATGTACTGTCCGCTAATGGCGCGGTTGAGCAGCGGGTGCGAACCCTTGTCATCATTGAGCTCGGTCCACACGTCATTTGAGACGCCGCCGATAAAGACGGACGGATCGAACTTGGGCTCGCTCGCCATGCCCAGGATCTCGCCGTTGTTGGGATCGAGACACACCACAGCGCCGTTGCCGGCATTGCTGTAGCCAGTGGTCTTGGCAAGCTCGATGGCGCTCGCCAGCGCCGTCTCACAGGCCTGTTGGATCTTGAGGTCGAGCGTGAGCTTAATGTCGGAGCCGGCCTTGGCGGGCACGGCGCCGGCCTGACCGGTCACATTGCCCGAGGCATCGACCTTGACGGTCTGCTCGCCACGAATACCCTGCAGCAGGTTTTCGTAGTAGCTCTCAACACCCGCCTGGCCCACGATATCGCCCGACTGGTACGTAATCCGGCCAGCAGAAGCATCATCGTCGCCAGAGGTTTTCTTATTCTGGGCCTCAAGCTGCTCGGAGGTAATGGTGCCGGTATAGCCCAAAATGTGACAGGCCGTCTCGCCGTACGGGTACTGGCGCTCGGTACGCTCGGCAATCTTGACGCCCGGGAACTCGCCGGCGTGCTCCTTGATATAGGCAACCGTGGAGCGACGGACGTCCGTCGCGATGGTATGCAGGCTCTGGGCGCCCTCGGAATTGTCCTGAATATTGCGCAGAACCGCCACGTAGGGCATACCGAGCACGTTGGCAAGATGGCGAACCAGAACCTCATCCTCGGCAAGGTCGCGGTAGGCCACGACAGCAAGTGAGGGACGGTTCTGGACAAGTGCCACGCCATTGCGGTCGAGGATGCGGCCGCGCACAGCGGGTGTGGTAACGGTGCGCGTCTGATTACTATTAGCCTGCTTTTCATAATAGTCCGACGAGACCATCTGCATGCCCCACAGCTTGACGGCAAGCGCCGCGAACATCGCGCCCACACCCGTGGTGAGGATGGAGAAGCGGCCCTTAAAGGCGGTCGCCGCGGTATTGCCCTCGCCCTCGGTGGCGCGCGGGGCCGTTCCATGCTGCGTATCGTAGGTAAAACGGGAATCGCCGCGACGCATGATGACCAGTGCGACCACGATGGCCACAACCAGCACGATACCGGCGATAATAACCGTCATCTGGGAAGACATCTACGAGCCTCCCCTATTTGAGCTTACGGGTCTTGGGCTTAAAGCGCATGCCCGTCTGGCGTCCGCCACGTGCGGAGAATCCATAACCGGACTGCGGCACGACGCCGGACATCAAAAACGGAATGGCAACCAAACCCGTCAGGATCGAAGACGGCAGCGCATGGCCGAAGATCGCCACGACAAAGCTCGTCTCCAAACCCATAAACAGCAAGATGATGCTGTAGATCACATTAATGACGAGCGCGAAGGCACCCACAGTGATGCCGCGCGCACTCGGGGTACCGCCCGTCTGACCGGCGGCGCTATGCACCAGGGCAAAAGAACCCACGGTCAGCAGGAGCGACATAACGCCCACCGGCACGGCAGCGGAAAGGTCATAGAACAAGCCGCTGCAAAAACCGCACACGACGGCACGGGTCGGGTCGCCCGAGAACACGCTTATGCACACCAGGATAATCATAAAGTTGACGCGACCGCCCGCAATGGAGATCTGCGGTGCCAGGCCTGCCTGCAGCAGCACGCACACGATGGCGGCGATTACAAACGTGCGGGAGCTCATCCCCTGCTCGTGTAGATCCATGGACATGCCCCCTATTCGCTCGAGCCGGAATCGGTCGTCTCGGACGTATCGGAACCGTCATCCGAGCTCTCGTCCTTCGTCTTGGTCGCAGCATCGCGCGACGTTCCCTGCGGCGTGCTATTAGCGGTGCTCACGTCCTCATCCGAGGCCGACTGTTCGTCGGTCAGCGAGGTGATGACCAGCACTTCCTCGTTGTTCTCGGCCGTCGTCTGGGCGCGTACCACAATGGTGTAGTACACGTCGTTTGCCGATTTCTCAACCGACGAGACGGTGCCGAGCGGTAGACCCTTGGGGAACACACCGCCAATGCCCGAGGTCACGATGATGTCGCCAACCTTAACGTCGGAGTCGACGCTCACGTACTCAAGACGCAGCGTGCCGTCAGCCTGACCCTGCAGCATGCCCTGGGCGCGCGTGTCCTGCACCATAGCGGACACGCCCGAGTTCTCATCGCCGATCAGACGCACGGTGGACGTCTTGGCCGAGACTTCGATGATCTGTCCGATAACACCAGCCGAACTCGTCACAGGCATGTTGATGGTAAGCCCGTCGGCAGAACCTTTATCGATGGTAACGGTCGAGGTCCAGGCATCGCCCGAAGCGCCGACGATACGAGCTGCAGTGGACTTGAGGTTGTAGGTCGACTGCAGACCGACCAGCCCCTCCAGTCGCTCGGCGGTCTTTTGAGCCTCGGAGAGCTCGGCAACCTTGGAGGTCAGCTCCTCATTTTGCTTCTTAAGCTCGTCAAGCGTGTCCTGTGACGCCGTAAGGTTAGAGAACACGTTACCGATCGCATTGAAGGGAGCCGCCACAGTCGAGCCCAGAAAACGCACCGGCGAGGTAATCGTCGTCACGCCCGAACGAACGGCATGAATCGGCCCCGTCTCGCCCTCACGAATATAAAACGTGAGCAGCAACACCGAAATCAGGCTGAAAACAATCAACGGGCGCATACCCGTTGATTGTCGCTTGGTATTCAGATTTGTGGAGAAACCCGAAGATCGTGCCAAATGGAATCCACCTTTTGGAAATTAAGCATTGGTCTGGACGAAGCCGCCATCAAACGCATTGGCCTCGAGCACGCGGGCACAGCCGTTAACAACGTTATCGAGCGCCGTGGGGCTGACGTTGACCGAAACGCCGGTCTCATCGCGCAGGCGCACGTCGAGACCGCGCAGCAGCGCGCCGCCACCGGTCAGCAAAATGCCGTAGTACATAAGGTCCGAGGCAAGATCGGGAGGCGTAGCGTCGAGTGCGTCCTTGACGGCCTTGGCCATCTCGTCGAGCGGCTTGTTGAGCGCGCGACGAATCTCCTCGCTCTCGATGCGCACGGTCTTGGGCAGACCGGTGATCACGTCGCGGCCGTTGACCTCGACGTCGAGCTCATCCTTGAGCGGCACGGCGGAGCCGACCTTGATCTTGATGTCCTCTGCCGTACGCTCGCCGATGGCCAGGTTGTAGGCATCGCGAACGTGCGTGAGGATGGCCTGATCGAACTCGTCACCGGCAATACGAATGGACTGCGAAACGACGATGCCGCCCATAGCGATAACGGCAACCTCGGTGGTACCGCCGCCGATGTCGATGACCATGGAGCCGGTGGGTTCCTCGACGGGCAGGTCGGCGCCGATAGCAGCTGCCATAGGCTCTTCGATCAGATAGGCCTGGCGGGCGCCGGCCTGGATCGTGGCCTCAAAGACAGCGCGCTTCTCGACCGACGTGACACCGGAGGGAACGCAGACGACAACACGCGGACGCGGAGTCCACGGATAGCGCTTCTCGGACGCCTTGTCGATAAAGTAGCGAAGCATGGCCTCGGTAACATCGAAGTCGGCGATGACGCCGTCCTTCAGGGGACGAACGGCCACGATGTTGCCGGGCGTACGGCCGAGCATGCGCTTTGCCTCGATACCGACCGCCAGGATGCGCTCGTCGTTCTTGTCGATGGCAACAACAGAGGGCTCGCGAATAACGATGCCCTTGCCGCGCACGGAGACAAGCGTATTTGCGGTGCCGAGGTCGATGGCAAGATCGCCCGCATAGCTACCGAAGAACATATCCATCAAAGAAAACAACGCAACTCCTGATGTGTTGGATGATTGCTGGAAAACTACTAGCTCATCATACTAGCGCAAGCCCGGCACCTCACTTGCGGTGAAGCGCCGGGCAAAGCTAAATCCCATAAGGTCACTACTGGTTGTCAGCAGCCGAGAAATCCATATCGAGCGAAGAAACGGCCCAGCCGATATGGTTGTCGGAGCGCACGAATTTGACGGTGTACTCCTGCACGCCGCCCTTGGACAGCGATGCCTTCACCTTGGCGGTCGTCTCGGTCATGGACTGATCCATGCCCTCGACGGACACGGTGGCACCCTGCGGAATCGAGGAGATGATCATCGACTTAGCGTCCTCGGACAGGCTCGAGGCCAGGCAAGACTCGGCCTTTGCGGCGTCACCGTCGCCGGCAGCCTGGAACAGATCGGTAACGACAGACTCCTGAGACGGGAAGCCAAAGCCGCGCGTGTAGGCAAAGCCCAGACCGCCCGCGGCGATCAAAATGAGCAGAAGCAGCACGATGAAGACTTTGAGACCCGTATGGCGATGGCGACGACGGACCTTGGCCTGCTTGCGATCCTGACGGTCCTGCTGGACCATCTCGGACTCGGACAGCGTAAAGAAGCCGGTGTCCGAGGGATCAGGCATAAACTGACCGGTCGCGCCCGTAGGATCGAGCGGATCGACGGCAGGAGCGTCCATCGCGGGCGCCGGAGCCGTGGCCATAGCCGTCTGGGCAGACAGCGCGGCAAGCGAATCCTGCACGCGGGCAAGCTCATCGGCCTGCTCGGAGGTGAGCTGGTAGATGCCATCGGCAGTAGCGGCATTAAAGGCGTCGAGTGCGTCGGAGGGACGGCCGGCGGCAGAAAGCGCCTGACCCATGCCGGCGTTGAGCGCACGCGTGTCGTCGCGGGGGCCGGCAAAGTCGATAGCCGTGCGATAAGTCTCCACGGCATCCGCCGGACGGCCGAGCTTAATGAAGCAACGACCGAGCTCGCCGAGCGCGGCGGCAGGAGCCGGATTGGCGCCGTCGATGGCAGCCTGACGGAAGGCGGTTCCCGCGTTGGCATAGTCGCCCGACTGGAACAGCGCATTGCCCAGGCCCAGATAGGCCTTGAACGGCGTGGCATAGGAAGCATCCTGCGTAGCAGCTGAGAACGCCTGGGCGGCCGTCGTGTAGTCGCCCACGGCGGCGAGCGCCTTGCCGCGGTTGGTGAGCAGCGCGCCGCGCTTGCCGTAGGTGCCGTCGTTGAGGGCGGCGGCATAGGCCTCGGCGGCCTCGGCATACATGCCCAGGTGCATCAAGGCGTTGCCACGAAGGTGATCGGCCTCGCCCATAATCTCATCGGGAGTCTTTGCCGCCCCAAGCATCTGGGCTGCAGCAGAAAAATCACCCGCGCGGTAAGCGGCGCGGCCCTGTTGGATCAGCTGGCTATTCAAGGAAGTCCCCTTTACTCGTGAACGATCTCGACATGGACGATCTCGTCGCCGGCACGCAGCTGCGAAATCACATCGAGACCCTCGACCGTGGTACCAAAGACGGTGTAACCAGAATCGAGGTTATGCTGGGCACCCAGGCAGAAGTAGAACTGCGAACCCGCGGAATCGGGATCCATGGAGCGTGCCATGGCAAGGGCGCCATCGACATGGCTGTTGCGCGGATTGGTGGCAAACTCGCCCTTGATGCAGTAGCCGGGGCCACCGGTACCGGGCATACCGTCGGGGCCCTCAAGACCGGCAGCGACGTCGGCGCCGGACATGTCGCGGGTATTGGGGTCGCCGCCCTGGATAACAAAACCGGGCACATAGCGATGGAACTTAAGGCCATCATAGAAGCCCATCGTGGAAAGCTCGCAGAAGTTAGCGACATGAATGGGAGCGCCCTCGCCGTCAAACTTGACCTTGATGGTACCCTTCGACGTCTCGATTACGGCGCACTCGTCGCCGACAAGCTGATACTCGGGCGTGTAGAGCTCTTTCTTAAAACCAAACATGTGGTTCCTTCCTCGTGCGTTTAAAGCATATTTGTACGAATTGTAGCAATAAGCACGGGCTTACATCAATTGCGCACGTAGGTTATGCCGACTATGGCGAACTAATTTTAGGAACACTGCTGCGGCTTCCAGGAACCCACATTGGCGTCGTACTGGTTCAGCGCGCTGTTGCCACCCTGCGCGATGGGCGCCAGGATCTCGCTTTGGTGGGAACTCATCGACTCGCCATCGGGAATGGCCAGCGAGATATCCCAGCTCTGGCAGATCACGTCAACGCGCTCATACATCCACTCGGCAAGCTGCTTTAAGTGGGCGATGTCGTCCGCATAGACCGTATCGTCCTGATACTTAAGATTGTTGAGCTCATCTTGCGTCTTTTTGATCTGGTCGCGCAGGGCGTAGGCACTCTGCGACAGCTCCTGACGGGTGGACAGCGGCGTTCGGAGATAACCGTTGTTAAAGGAATCGATGACCTCGCCGATCTGGTCCTCGTCAGCGTAGGACACGATGGTCTGATACAGACCGTCGAGCCTGGTATAGAGCTGATCATCGGTGAGCACGGTTTCTTCCTGAACCACCTCGGCAGAATCGCCCTGCTTGGTATCGTCCTCAGTCGCCTCGCCCTTTTGACGCGTGGGGAAGGTGGTTTGTGCAGCTTGGCCAAACTGGTCGTAGAAGCCAGGCATAACACCCATGGGATCGGTCGTCACGAACCAATAGGCACCACCGCACACGACGGCAAGGACCGCGATGATAATGAGCGGCTTGGGAATATGACGCTTATGCTTGTGATAGGCGTCCTCGTCGGGGTGCACCTTGCGCTTGGGTTTTTGAGCATCGTCATGCAGGGAAACGGGCGTGGGAATATCGACCTTGGGGATACCGAAATCCTTATCGAAAGCCGGCAGCACGCAGGTCTCATTGGGGTCAGCGGCGTCCGAAAGCACCGCAGCGGCAGAGGCCGGCGCATGCGGCACCTCGGTATCGATCTGCTCTTGCGTTAGGCGCGGAAAGCCCGCCGTGCGGCCCGCTGCCAGGTCGGATGCGGCCGCGTCCTTGGAGAGGATACCCGGAGCGGGGCGTCCGCATTTGGGGCACGTACGATCATGCGGAGAAAGACGGGCACCGCAGCCCTCACAGAACACGAACTCGGTGTGCTCGGGACCATCGCCCGGACCCACATAGGCGTTGCAGTAGGGGCAGAACGAGGCGCCGTCCTCGATGGTCTTTAGGCAATGCGGGCAGATCACGGCATCCTCTTTCCGAAGCAATTCAAACAATCGAGGTTAGAGCATAACATCGCCACGGCCCTACAGGAGCAAGGCACCAATTCAACATCGCCAGGGCGCGTAGTTACTTCTTCTTTTTGCTCGGCATCGAGACTTTGATGCCTTGAGCGGACTTGGTTACGCGAGAGCGCTTGGCTCCGCTACCCTTCTTTTTCTTGGGCTGGGCCTGGGCCACGCCCTCGAGTGCGCGGGCCTCGGCCTCGCGAGCGGTGCGATCTTCGCGGCGCTGCGCCATGTCGGCGGCGACGCGCTTGGCAAAACGCTCGGCCGTCGAACCCGTCGAGCTCACCTTGCCGCCACCGCGACCCAGGTGGACGCGCACACCGCGGCCAAAACCAGTTGCGGCATGACGACGACGCGGCTTGAGCGAATCAATCATCGTGGCGAGCTTAAAGAACACCGAGCAGGTAAAGACCACGATGACAGCCAAGATTACCATCTGGCCCATCGACAGGTTGGCAATAGACAGCAGCTCCGGGAATCCGATAACGCCCACCAGGATGCCGGCGACAACAAACACGAAGAGCACCACACGTAAGGGCGTGAGAGGCTGCGAGATGCGCCAGATCAGGCTGACGCTCACCGCGCACGACGAAAGCAGGCACATCGTAGACAGCGTGAGCTGGCTAAAGCCAAACACGCGCGCCACAAAGATATCGAGCGCCGCGGCCAAAATGACCGCAATCGACGCCGGCAGTGCCCGCTTGAGCACGTTCGTCAGGAACGACCCCTTCACGCGAGCATTGTTGGGCTCCAGGCCCAACACAAAGCCCGGCGCGCCAATGCAGAAGAAGTTGATGAGCGTCATCTGAATCGGCTCGAAAGGGTACGGCGGCAGTGCGATGCACAGCGCCGCCAGGCCCATCGAGAACAGCGTCTTGGTCAAGAACAGCGAAGCCGAACGCTGCAGGTTGTTGATGGAGCGACGGCCCTCGGCCACCACAGCAGGCATCGAGGCAAAGTCGTTGTCGACGAGCACGATCTCGGCCACGTTGCGCGCGGCATCGGAGCCGGCCGCCATGGCGACGGAGCAGTCGGCCTCCTTGAGCGCCAGCACGTCGTTGACGCCGTCGCCCGTCATGGCCACGGTGTGCTCGCGGCGCTTGAGTGCCTGCACGAGCTCGCGCTTCTGCTGCGGGGTCACACGACCAAAAACATGGTAGCGGTCCACTGCGGCATCGAGCTTGGCCGGCGTATCGAGCGTCGTGGCGTCCACATAAGCGTCCGCCCCCGGCACGCCCACCACGCGCGCGATCGACGACACCGTACGCGGGTCGTCGCCACTGATCACGTTAAGGGTCACGCCCTGCTCGTTAAAGTAGCCGATGGTCTCGGCCGCCGAGGTACGAATCTCGTCGCTGATGGTCACAAAGCCCACGGGCTCGGCCTCGCCCACCATATCGCCATCGGGCGTAAAGCCGTCCACGCGCGCCACCACGAGCACGCGGCAGGTATCGGCAAGCTCGGCGACACGGTTCTCGACCTGGGCAAACGCACGATCAGAGAGCACAAACTGCGCCGCACCCATCACATAGGAGCCCTGCGCAAACGAGGCACCACTCCACTTTTTGGAGGACGAGAACGGAATGACCGACAGCGGCTCAGACACCTCGACCGGGCGATCGGCGTAATAGTTGAGCAGCGCCTGGCAGGTCTCGTTGGCATCGGCCGAGGTCGCACGCGCCACGTTAGCCAGCGCAAAATCGAGCACCGTGCTATCGACGGGAACGGCGGCGTCGCTCTCCCCCACACCCATACCCTCGACCGGTAGCGGATAGGTACCCTCGACCTCCATGCGACCCGACGTGATGGTGCCCGTCTTGTCCAGGCACAGCACGTCGACGCGAGCGAGCGTCTCGATGCAGTAAAGCTGCTGCGCCAGCACCTTGCGGCGGGCCAGGCGCACCGTGGCGATGGCGAGCACCGACGAGGTCAGCAGCACCAGGCCTTGCGGGATCATGCCCAGCAGGGCGCCCACCGTGGACAGCAGCGCCGACGAAGGCACATGACCAGCCAACAGCTCGGAGAAGCACCACGAAAGCGCGCTATCGCCCGGGGTTCCCGCGGCATCCCACAGCTCGCTCACACTCGAGGCAAACAACGCCAAACCGAGCGGGATCATGATGATGCTCGCAAAGCGCACGATGGCGTTAAGCGCGTTCATGATCTCGGAATTGACCTTTTTGACGTACTTCGCCTCGTTATTAATTTTGGCCACGTAGTTGTCGGCGCCGACATGGATCACGCGGGCGCGCAGCAAGCCCGAGTCGATAAAGCTGCCGCTCATGAGCTCGGAACCGGGCTGTTTCTTAATGAGGTCGCTCTCACCCGTCAGCAGGCTCTCGTTCACGAGCGCCTCGCCCGAAACCACCACGGCGTCAGCGGGAATCTGGTCGCCGCGCCCCAGGCGGATGATATCGTCGAGCACGATCTGGTCCAGGTCGAGCTCCACCTCGGCGCCGTCGCGCACCGCAATGGCCTTCTTGGAGGTCAGCAGCGTGAGCTTATCGACCATCTTCTTGGAACGCATGGACTGGATGACGCCAATAGCAGTATTGAGGAACACTACGAACAGGAACGTCAGATTCTTAAACGAACCGGTCAAAATGACTAGGAACGCCAAAATCACGTTGATCAAATTGAACAGCGTGCAGAGGTTCTCGATGATGAGCTCTTTAACCGACTTGGTCTTGAGCTCCATGTTGCGGTTGATCTTACCGGCGGCGATGCGCTCCTCGACCTCGGCGGTCGAGAGTCCGCGCTCGATATCCGTTGCTGCCATACCACGTCCCATCACGTCGCGTCGGTATAAGAAAAACCGCCCGGACCATGCGAGGTTCGGACGGTCTCACGTTCGATGGTGCCCCGTCTGCCTAGATTCTAGAACCGAGATCTGCGCCGTTGGGACCGTCGTGCTGCTCAGGATACCACGGGCGGCGTAGCAACACCTTTTCTCGAGAAAAAACCCGCCCGGGATAACCCGAGCGGGCCGCGGCTAGCGCCCGTTGATGCTCACGAGGCACAGGCCGATTGTCGCCACGGTGCCGCCGAAGAGCGCGCCGAGGACGAAAGCCAGCGCGATCATGCTAGTACGGGTTGCCGTCGGTGACGCAGACTTGGAGTCGGTCGAGCGGCTCGCCGTAGAAACCGGCGTAGTCGTCGCCGCCGTAGGTGGAGCCGTCGTCGCACACGGTGTCGAGCCATCCGGCGCGCGCGGTGGTCTGCGAGCGATACCACGCCTGCTTGTACTCCTCGCCGCCCGGGGTCACGTAGTACATGCGTACACCGTCGATGGTGTGGCCGGCGATGCCGGCGCAACCGTTCACGGTATCGTTGCGGTCGCCCTTGGAAACATAGTCAAGCCAGCCGTCCTCGATGGTGTGGACCTGATACTTGAGCGTGCCGCGATCGACTCGGGCGCAAAGGAGGTCGTGCTGTCGGCACGGGTAGCCCGCGAAGCCGTTGTCCCCGGCGCCGAAGTCGGTCACCTCGTCCAGCCAGCCGCCGCCCTTGAGGTGGAGGGAGTAGTGGACGGGGATGCGCTTGCCAGATGCCTTCGTGAAGCCGCTGGATGCCGCCTGAGAGGGCTTTGCCGCGGCAGGCTTAGCGGCGGTGGAGGGGGCGGGTGCCTTGCCGCCCTTCATCGCGTCATACCACGCCTGAGCGCGCTGCATGTAATGGTCGCGCTGGGAGCCCGCAAGCTCGCCGGGGCAGGCCGTGGCGCTCCAGTAGCGGTGCGGGAACACGTTCTTGCACCACTCGGGGCGACCGAGGCCGTAGTACAGGCACAGGGCCGCGACAAGGTGAGCGCCGCTCTCGATTGCCTTCTCGTGGACGGTCCACGGGTTGCTGCCGCTGTTGGCGTGCTCAATCGAGATGGTCGTGTCGTTACCGCGTCCGGTGCCGATCCCGTCGCCGCAGGCGTAGGCGCGGTCGGTGTCGTTGACGTGCTGCACGATGTGGCCGTTGCGGTCGACCGAGTAGTGGGCAGAACAGCCGTTGGCACCCCAGATGCCGTTGCACTGGCCGGCGTTGAGGTCGCCGGCCATGTGGTGGATGGTCACGCCCTTGATGCCGAACGGGCGGCCTGCGGAGAAGTTGCGCCCCAGAAGCTTGTACTCGTCCGGCTGGACGTTCGCGAAGTCTGCCATGTTAGTCCTCCTTGATGTCGCCGAGCGCCAGCAGGGCGTCCAGCCATTTGTCCGTGATGCCGACCGATTTGAAGGCCGCGTAGGCCACCTGCACGCCGCCGACAGCGGCGAAGATGGACGTGACCCACGCCGAGGGTTCGGTCGGGACGCCGCCCGACATGGCCGTGAGGGCGCCGCATCCCGCCGAGACGGCGATGGCCGTCCAGCGGGCGACGTTGCCCGTCATCGCCTTCGTCTTGATGGCCTGCACGATGTACGGCACGACCAGGACCGTGCACACCGTGAGGCCCGCCTGGATCTCATTCATTCGATTGCTCCTATCTGTCGGATTCCTTGCTGTAGATAAGGTCGACGCGGTCGCAGATGTGGTCGACCTTCTCGGCCATCCCCTGGCTCCTCGCCTGGCTGTGCGCCAAGTCCGCGTGCAAGACCTCGTTGGACGCCACGACGGACTCCATGAGCGTCTTCATCGCCTCCATGAGGCTGTTGCTGCGCTCCATCTGCGCGGCGATGCGGCCCTCCATCTGCGAGCGCTCGCGGTCCCGCTGCGCGCGCCCGTCGACTTCGGCCTGCTTGCGCTCCTCGCGCTTGAGGTCGAGCTCGCCCTTCCGCTGGTTTTGGCGTTTGTACTCCTCAAGAAATTGTTTCCCGAAGTAGAACGCAACGAGCGTCAGGAGCACGCCGCCAAGCCAAGCCGGTCCGTAAGGCGCAAAAAGTTTGAGCACTTCCATCCTGGGCGCCCTCCTTCCGCCTATTCGGCCGTGTACTCCTCGCCGGTGATCTCCTTGTACTCGTCGGCGGTGATCCACTTGCACTCGACGGCCTTGTGTACTCGCACCTTACTCCAAAGAGGTCGGTCGTAGTACTTCTTGACGAGCGCGAAGTGCTTGGAATGCTCGTCGGTTTTCTTCGTTGGCATTACTGGTCACCTCCGACCGTCATGAGCAGGTAGTCGATGTTCGCCGTGTTCTGTTCGGTCTGCGTCGGCTGCGACGCCCGCTCGCGCATCTGGTCGATCAGCGCCGACACGTCGAGCGTCTCGCCACTGTCGTAGGCGGCGAGCGCCGCGGTGTAGGCGAGCTTTCGCGCCTTCCGCTCAGCGTACTCGTCATCGTCGATAACGCCCGCGTCGTGCGCCGCGTCGGGGTCGCCGATCTGCGACAGCAGATCGCGCAGGGCGTTGACCTCGGCCATGGTGCCATCTTGAAGATCGTTGGGGCGCGGCGTGTCTTCCTCAGTGTCCATGCGGACTCCTCTCTTGTCGGGGAATGTGCCGCCATCGTATTAGCGCCGTGAGATTGCCGAGCCGCTTTGATGGGCGCAAAGGAAGAAGGCGCGCCGCAGCACGCCTTCGATGTTTCTGTTATTTCGCAGCCGCTTCGCTTAGGCCGCTGCTTTGAGTTGCCGGTTCTCCGCTATTGCGAGGGCTTGCTTCCGCTTGAATCGTCCCTCTGGTTGGCCTGCATTGAGCACCCCCCCCCTGCGCGAGATTTCCGAACAGGCTTCGGTACAGCGCGTCCATGGCCCGCACGCTGCGGTGCGCGTCCAGCCGCTTCATGCCTCCGCGCCAGCTCTGGTAGCTCTGCTCCACCTGCTCGGGGGTCATGATGCCATCGGCGACCATGCGGGCCATCTTCTTGAGCTTGCGGCGCTCCCGCGTTATGGAGTCTCGGCACGGCTTCACGACTATGCGGCCCGTGTCCGTGTAGAAGATGCGCTTCTTCAGCCACGTGAACCCGCGCGTGAGCTTCACCACGCGGGTCTTGCGCGGGTTCAGCTCGATGCCCAGCTCGGCGCATTTGCGCCCTATCAGCAGCAGGCACACCTGCAGGTAGTCCTTGGACTCGTGTATCAGGTAGAAGTCGTCCATATATCGACCGTAGGCCTCGGGGCGCAGCATCTCGATTGCGTAGTGGTCGATGCGGTTGGGGTGCGCCACCGCGCATATCTGGTTCGGCTCGCTGCCCAGGCCCAGGCCGACCTCGCCCTGCGCGTCTATCAGGCGGTGCTCAAGGGCGACCACGCGCGGGTCGAGCAGCGCGTCGGCCACCTGCCGCTTGACCGGCTCGTGGGCAATGCGCGCGAAGTAGTCGGAGAAGTCGCCCAGCAGTATGTAGCCCTCGCGCCCATGCCGCCGCCAGTGGTCGGCCAGGTGGCGCTTGAGCAGCTTAAGGGCGTAGTCGGTGCCGCGCCCCTTGATGTTGGCGGAGTTCGCGGATACGAGCGTGGGGACTATCGCGGGCACGAGGGCGTTCTGGGACAGCGACTTCTGCACCACGCGCTCGGGGAAGTGCACGGCGCTGATATGCCTCAGCTTGCCGCGCTCCCATAGGTCGAACCGTATGAAGCCCCGGCATATGTCGCGGCCCTCCAAAAGGTCGCGGCGGGACAGGACGGCGTTGCGCAGGTAGCTTCTCATGTACCTCTGCGTGGACGACTTCCACATGACGCCCCGCGCGGCCTGCTTTGAAGCCTTGCACAGGCTGTTGAGGTCGGCCACGGTCTCAAGCGTGCACGCCTTGACGCGCTCGGCCTTTGCCTTGGCCCGCTTCTCCTCGCGGCGCTTGCGGCGTGCGGCCCTTCTTTGCTCTGAGTTCATAGAGAGCACCACGCACGGCTTGCAATGTGGCTCTGACAGCCGCTTGAGGTATGGCCATGAAACGCGGCGAAGCCACGGAGCGCCGCGCCATGCAAGCAGCGTCCGGCCACCCTCGCGGGGTGCGTATTTACGGGCGCATGCCCGATGGTCGCGCCTTCCTTCCTCTCCGCGCTCTGCTTTCGGCCCTGGGGCCTACTCGGTCTGGCAGTAAGGGAATCCGGGGCGGGGGCGAACCCAGACGTTCGTCGCCGAATTGTAGTTGGCATTGCCGTTGTTGTTGACGTAGCACACGTTGGACGAGGAGCCACCCATGACGGAACGCAACCACCAATTGTACCGATAAACAAGGCGCGACCGCCGCCCATTATAGCGAACGCAGGCGCTCTAGCTCGGCCTCGGCCTCGGCTATGCGCTCCTCGGTGGACTTCTTGCCCGTCACGCGCACGTTCTTGCGTGCGCCCTTCAGCAGCCTGATCTCCTCCTCGACCATGGCCGCCAGCTCCTCGAAGCGGTTGGCGTTCACCGGCAGGCCGATATCCATGAGGCACTGCATGTCCAGCATCAGCTGCTCGCAGTCCGCTATGGCCAGCGTCAGGTAGCGTTTCCTCTCCAGCGCGTTGAACGAGCTGTTGGGATAGAAGCAGTCGGCGCGGTTGACGTTGTACACGATGCTGCGCGCCGTCTCCACGGTCGGCACCGCGTTCAGCAGCCTGTAGGCCTTGGGCACTACTGAGGAGGACGCCATCAGCTTATTAACCTCCACGCGGATGGCGATGGCCTGTGTGAAGAACTTGTACTCGGACACCTCGCGGTTGCGCTGGTAGACGCCGCTCACGTGCACCTCCTGGGGAAACTGGCGGAAAAAAACGGCCCGCTTCGCGGGCAGGAGGCGACCGCGCAAGGCGGTCGCCTAAAAGCAGAGTATAGAGCACTCGGCTGGCTAGCCGACGAGGAAGCCGGGGCGGGGGCGAACCCAGACGCCCGTCGCCGAAGCGCAGTTGGCAGCGCCGTTGCCGCTGACGCAGCACACGTCGGACGAGGAGCCCGACGCAACGGAACGCAGCCACCAACTGCACCGACTTCCGTTGATTCGGTGCGCCGTGTCCCTGAACAGGTCCCACTGGCAGTCAAAGCCGACGCTGTAGCCCTTGGTGCCCCACACTGGGCAGCCGTACACCTCCATCTCGGACAGCGAGAACACCTTGCCGATATCCTGCCAGCTCCACGAGTTGGAGTCGTTGAGCGCGCCGCTGGCGCTGTAACGCTCCTCAAGCAGCACGCGCTGGGTAAGAAGGTACTTGGTCAGCCCCTCGGGCAGGCACGCCTCGAAGGCCGTCTCCCACGCCTTGAGGTTGCTGTTGGGGTAGGGGCATTTCTGGTCGGCGGTGCCCTGGTTCGTGTTGGTGGTGTTCCACATCAGGAAGCTGTCGTTTGCCACGCCGGTCACGGTCTTGGCCACGGCGATGGGCGCGGAGGCCACGAAGGCGATGTGGTGGCCTTTGGAGCTGTCGCCGCAGCAGTAGTACGGGTCGAAGTGCGCCAGGAGGAAGCGCACGGACTGCTGGGCCGCCACGCCCGACGCGCTCACCAGCGGCACGTCGATGTAGTCCCCCACGCGCAGGCCCGCGAAGTTGCCGTTGGCGGCTCGCCTGTGCAGCGCGTCGTACACGCTGCCGCTGCCGATCTCTCCCGCCAGGATGGTGGCGATGTTCTGCCCGCCGTACTTGCCGATTTGGCCCTGGCGGTTGTACTCGGCGTTGTTGAGCGCCGTCTGCGCGTTGCTGCGCGCGGTATCGTCGATGACGTTGAGCGGCTGGCCGCCTACGACCAGCGTCTTTGCATTTGCCATTTATCCTCCTTAGGAAAGGGTTACCGTGCTGCCCGATACCGAGCACGTGCTGCCGAACGTCACCGTGTCCCCGGATACCGACGCCTTGCCGGCAGGGCAGTAGACCGTGCCGTCCATGTAGATGAACTTGTCTGTCGCGTCGGCGAGCATCGTCGCGAGCTGGCCGTTCTGGCGGCGCAGCTCGGCGATGTCGGACTCGCCGGCGGCGCCCTGCGCCGCCGCGTTCGCGATCTGCAATGCCGCGCTTGCCGCCGCATCGGCCCTCGACGCCGCACCGCTAGCGGCGGATGCCGCATCGAACGCGGATTGACCGAGCCGAGATAGCTCAGTGCTCCACTTCCTGTAGAGCTCGTCGAGCTCCTGGTCGTAGCTGACGGCAGGCCCTGTTGTCCCGTCCACATTTCCCAGGATGACGAGCGCGAAGTCCTCGGTAGTCTCGGAGGCCCCGTTGGCGTAGAACTCGAAGTAGGCCAGGCGGCATTTGCCGGTGCCGTTGACGGCCTCCGGCGCCAGCGTGGCGCTCACCGAGGCCGTGCCCACGGTCGCCGAGCAGCGCGCCCACGTGCCGTCGGCGTGGAGCACGCACAGGCGCGCGAGCTGGCACGTCGGGGTGTACGTCGCGCCGTCCACGGTGAGCGACGCCGTTATCTTCTGGGTCTGCGTCTCGCCCCTGCGCACGGTGACGCGCTGCGGGACTGTGCCCGGGCGCTTGCGCATGTCGAGCGCTATAGCGTGGTTGATCATTTGGCCTCCAGCGCCTTCAGGGCGGCGAGCGCGGCCCTGAATGCCTCGACCGGGTCGACGGCCTCGGTTCCCTCCCCCGTCTCGTCCGCCGTGGCCGGCTGAGGGTCGACGATGGCCGAGAGCGCGTCGAACACGGCGACCGTGGCGGCGGTGCGCTCATCGACGTACCCGGCGGTCGCCAGCGGGATGCCGTTGACCGTGGGGTCAGGCTTGCGGACGTCCGCGGCCTTGACGACCTCGCGCGTGCCGTCGTCGTACTGGGCGACAAATATGAGTCCGGCGTCCTCGGCGCGCCGGAGCGCCTCCGGATCGTACTCCGTCAAGCACTGTTCGTTGTTTCCAATGATGTCGTGGACGGCGTAGCCCACGACGATTTTCTTGCTTGCTTCCATTCCTTCTTGTCCTTTCATCTCTTATCCGCTCCACCCGGACGGCATTGTCGACACACCGATCAGCAGGCCGTTCTTGAACTCGAGCACCGACGATGTCTGGGACTGGTCGTTGAAATATTTCTTGCCGTTCTCCGTGTAAAGCGGGTGGTATGCCACTCCGACCTTGGTTGACAGGCCTGACCACGTCGTGACGCTCGTGTCGGCACTGCCGCTCACGCTGAGCCTCGGGGTCGAGACTCGCACGATGCCCTGTCCCTGCAGCTGCAGTCCGTGGTAGATAATCGACGGATTGTCGATGTCATGTGACGTTGAGGAGCATTCGATGTATCCGTACTGCGTGCCGTCCTTGAATCCCGCCAACTTCCCGCTCGAGTCGAGCTCCATGGCGTACCCGCTGCTGCGGTTTCCACCGGTGAAGCTTCCGGTCGCCGTGATGTTCTTCGCCGTCATGTAGTTGGTCGTCAGCACGCCTTCCTTGAGGTTCCACGAGTTGCGCCCCTTTGCGTCCGCGAGAGTCCCGGTTGCGATGTATGTCGCGTTGACGTAGACTCTGTTGTTGCTCATGTAGAGCCCCTGGTCTGCGCCGCCGTTCGTCAGGCGGTCGAAGATGGCCTTCTGGTCCATCTGCTCGTCGTAGGCGCTCAGGATGCCGTCGGCGTAGTCCGATGCGTTCTTCTGCTCGATGGCATGTCGCGCCCCGGTCGCGGCCTCGGCATAGTCCCTCACGGCGGTCGAGTATGCGCCGTAGGCCGCGTCGTACTCGTCCATTGCAACCTTGAGCTCCTCGGCGGTCTTGCACTTGATCACCTTGTCGACCTTGTCGGCGTAGGCGCCGTACGCGCCGCCCTCGTCGGTCGTGCCGAAGGCCTTGGTGTAGCGGGGGCCGAGGACGGTCGAGAGGAACTTGGCACTGAGGTCCTTGTTCGACTTCAGCGCGTTGTACTGGCTCGTGAGCTCCTCGCGCTCCTTTTCGACGTCCTGCTTGGCCTTCTTGACCGCCGCCTTCTCCGCTTCGGTCACCACACCGTCTTTGGCGAGGTCCTGCACCGTCGTGTCGAGGCCATTGAGCGAACCCGTGAGGTCGTGCGCGCTCTGGTAGGCCTTGTTGTACGCGGCCTCCAGCACCGGCGCCGTGTGGGTGACGCTGCCGTCGCCGTATGTGACGCGTTCCATCGACCAGACGAAATATCCGTTCGACCATTGCGGGAGGTCCTCGGACCATCCCAGCTCTGGGTTCTGCGCATTAATCGGCGGCACGCTGTCCGACTGGTTCCTCGCGTAGAGCTTTACGCGCGCCGCGATGGCGCTGCCGGCCATCTGGTTGGAGCCGTTGATGGCCTTGGCGAGGCACGGCGCGGTGTAGGTGACCGAGCCGTCCGTCCACGCGATCTTGCTGCGCGTCCAGATGTACTTGCCCTTCGCCCACGCGGGCTGGGCCTCCGACCAGCTGCCGCCGGACTGCGCCGTGGAGCTCGTGGAGAGGTAGTACTGCTCGACGATGCCGCGCACGCCGGTACCGGTCGAGCCCTTGTCGCCCTTGGCGCCATCGATGCCGCTGATGCACACGGGCTCGCTGTACTCGATGTCGCCGGACTGCATGGTGGTCTTGGTGCGCGTCCAGATGTACTTGCCCGACACCCATTGCGGCGCCGTGGTCTGCCATCCGCCCTGCGGCTCGGTGACGCGCGACGTTCCCTGGGCGTACTCGACGTCCACCGACGCTATCACGGCATCGGCGACGGCGATGTCCTTGCCGTCGAGCTTGGCGCCGGGGCCTAGATTGACCTCGCTCTCGTCGAGGTTCCAGTAGTTCTTGCCGCTCCTGTCTTGGATGGTTCCGGCCTTGATCAGGTCGCCCATGAGCGTGCCGACCGTGATGAGGTCGGCCGTGAAGCCCGCGCCGGTGCCGAAGGTGCGCCAGTCCCACGAGCCGTCGGCTTTGCAGCCGGAGGCGATGCGGAATCCCTGGGAGCACAGCTGCATGGCCATGCCGTCGCCGGTCGTCGAGCGGCCGTCCGCGTCGAGGGGCACGGAGCCGAAGATCAGACCGCGCTCGAAGCTCGTATGGACGTAGCTGTTGCCCGCGAGGTTGAACTGCGTATTCATGCTGTCCATGACCTGCTGGAGGTATGCGGGCGGCGTGGATGCCGCCACGTCCCAGTTGGACGAGCGCTTCGACAGGCTGGACACTTTCTGCTGCTGAGCCAGCAACATGTCCGTGATTGTCTCGGTCACGTTCCCGAGCGTCACGCGCATGGAGCCGCCAAGCTCGTCGGTCACGAGCTTGGTCACGCGGCCCTCGCAGCGCAGCGCCGGGGAGAAGCACGTGTCGACGATCTGGACGTCGTCGCCCACGGCGACGCCCTCCCACTCGCGCCCGAACTGCACGAGGTCGACGACGTCGGCCTCGTAGGTCATTCCCGGCTCCTTGCGGGAGTCGAGGTACGCGCGGGTCTCGGCGAGCAGGGTTGCCGCGTCCTCGCAATTTGAATTTTCATATTGTCCGAACACGTGCGCGCGCCCGCCCCTGCCGTCGGGTCGCCCGTACAGCCTGAGCGCGGTCGCGTCCTCCACGTAGTTCCTGCCGTTGTTGATGTCACCGAAGGTCAGCTTGCGGCCATAGCCGCCCGTGTCGGTCTCGATACCCTTGCCGTAGCCGTAGCAGGCAGTGATCGCCCCGTAGTGCTCGGTGCGTGATACCGATGTCAGGTCCTTGGTGTAGGTGAACCGGCGGTGGCCGCCCTTCGCGCCTCGGTGCGAGCGGATGCCCACCCTGCGAGATGTCACCCTGCCGCCGGATACGGTGATTTCAGTCTCAAGCTCACCGCCGCATTTCAAGATTGACTGGAGCGCCTCGCGCGCCGAGGTGTGGTAGAAGGTCAGGCCCTTGTCGACGGTGCCGGTCTGGTCGACCGTTCCGGCGGTCCAGCGGGTCGGCCCAAGGCAGACATTCAGCGCCTGCAAGAAGCCGTAGCCGTAGGGGCGCTTGTCCTCGATATAGTCGCCGTACGTCTCGCAGATTGAGTTGATCGCCGTGTCCGTGTAGACCGTATCGCCTCCGGCGTGGAGGCCCTTGGGGTCTTGGCAGACGTGCTCGTGGACCTTGCCGAGGCGGTCGACCCACACGAGGCGGTAGCCCTGCTTGAGCGCGAAGGTCGTGACGATGTCCACGCTGTCCTCGCCGTTGAGCTCGTCGGTATGGGTGAGGGAGAGCAGCTCCTCGGGGCCGATTGTCGATACGTAGGCGTCCTGCCACGTGTGTACGTCAATTCGCACCTAGAGCCACCTCTCCTCCCATTCGAGCGTCGCGGTGCCGCCGCTCGTCTTGATCTGCTGCACGCCGTCGAGCGAGAAGAAGTCACTCGCGACGGTCACGGGCCAGTCCGCGCCGTTGACCGTGCAGCGCTCCGCACGCATGTCCAGCACGACGGTCTGTGCGCCCGTGAACGACGCCTCGACGCGGACGAACCGCCCGGTCGAGACGTTGGTGATTGTCCAGCTCGAGCCTGCCGGGGGCTTACACGTGACCGTAGGGTAGGCCCTGTAGTTGCCCCCGGCGGCGACGGCGCGCTGGGATGCCGTCACCTGCTCGGAGCGCCGCTGCCCGTAGGCGGCGGGGTCTGCACAGTAGAACGCGAGCGTGAGATTCGGCATGTGTGCGTTGCGCCCCTGCTCCGCCCCTCCCCTGTAGCGCGCAAGCATGTAGCGCTCGGGAGCGTCGTCGAGCACGAGGGCCTTCTCGCCGCCGGACAGCGCCGAGGCGAGCACGGCCCTTGCCTCGGCGACCTCGTCGAGGGAGCCGCCGACGATGTTGCAGTCGACCGCTATCTCGACGGGCTCGAGGCCCGTGGCGCGGATATGCGAGCCGTCCATGCCCGGGACCTCGGTCTCATCGAGCCGCACCTTGGGGACAATCGGTCTCGTGACCTTGGTCACCAGCAGGTACGGCGTGAGGTCGATTCCGCCGAATATCATGCGAACCCCCTTGCGGCGAGCGTGTGCCTGCCGCGCATCGCGATGGCGGAGGAGACGCGCTCCGAGTCGATGTACAGGTTTCCGTCCTTGTCCCGGATCTGCTCGAGGACGGACAGGATGCCGGCGAGGGCGTCGTCGGAATCCTCCTCGGGACGCGCCGGAGTGTAGACCGCGGACGGAGCGACGGTCAGGCCCGTCGAGAGCATCCCCTGCGCGGTGTCCATGGCGCCGCTGATGGCGGAGACCACGGTGCCGGTGCCGGAGCCGATGCCCTGCGCCCAGCCCTGCATGAGGGCCTTGCCCGAGAAGGTCGTGTAGCCGTGCCCGGAGAAGGGGCCGACCTTTGCCGGCGAGAACGGGAAGAAGGAGCGGATTCTGGATACTGCGCCGGAGACCGCCGAGGTCACCGAGCCGATAGCGGACATGATGCCGTCCTTCAGGCCGTTGAGTATCGACTTGCCGGAGTTGAAGAGCCAGTTGCGCGCACCCGAGAAGAACCCGGTGATCTTGCCCTTGATGCTCGTGACGGTCCTGTAGACGGAGTTGATTCCGTTGGACGCCGCGCTCTTGATGCCCTCCCAGATGGACGAGCAGGCGCTCTTGATGCTCCCCCACATGCTCGACCACGTGGAGCTGATGCTGTTGAGCACGGAGCTGATCACGCCGCTGACCTGATTTATCGCCGAGTTGACGGCAAACTTGATGCGTCCCCAGACCACCTCGGCGAAGTCGCGGACGGTGTCCCACACGCTTGACCAAATCGAGCTGATTCCATCGAGCGTGGACGTTATCACGGACTCGACGACCCCGATGGCCGCTCGCACGGCGAACTCTATCTGAGACCAGACGAGCTCGGCTACCGACTTGATGGTGTTCCAGACCGTATCCCAGTCTCCGCTTATCGCGGCGGTGACCGTGGAGATGACTGTCTGCACCACGGCCATCGCGACCTGGACGGCAGTGGAGATTGCATCCATCACGCCGGTCAGGACAGCGGAGATCACCGGCCAGACTGCGTTCCAGACGGCGGAGATGATGCCCATCGCCACCTGAATCGCGCCCTGGATGAGCGGCATCGCAGCCAGCACCGCCGACAGCACGGACTGCACGGCGGGCATGGCGATGGCGACGAGCTGCGAGACGGTCGTCATCACGTCAGCGATGACGGTGACCAGGAAGCCGATGACCGGCGACAGCGCCTGCACGATGCCGAGCACCACCTGTATGCCGGTTGAGAGCACCGGCAGCACGGCCTGCGCGATGTTGAGCAGCGCCGTGCCGATTGGCGCGATGAGCGGCGCGATGAACCCGATTGCCGCCTTGATGCCGTTACCGACGGACGTGGCCACGCCAAGGATGGCCTGAAGCGCCGAGCAGATCTGCGAGGAGTCCACCTTCGGCAGCTTGATCCCGATGCCGGCGAGCGCCCCGACGGCGATGTTCCACGCCGTGGCGAGCGCCTCGGACACGATGGGTGTGAGCACCGACGCGATGCCGGAGAGCGCCGCGGGGAGCGCATTGATGATGCCCTGCCCGATCTGGGCGACGCGCGGCGCGATGTTCTTGGCGACCGCGCCGACGGACGTGAGCAGCTGCTCGGTGAGCTGCGAGAAGTCCACGTCGTCTCGGCCAAGGCCGGTGAGGAAGTTCTCCCATGATGCCTTGGCCATGCCGATGGAGCCGGAGATGGTCGTCGCGGCCTCCTTGGAGGTCGTGCCGGTGATGCCCATCTCGGACTGCACGGTGTGGATGGCCTCGACCACGTCGGCGTAGCTGTCGATGGTGAGGTCGGCGGTCTTGCCCTGCGCCGCGCGCAGCTTGTTGGCGTCCGCGATGAGTCGCTCCATCTCGGACTTCGTGCCGCCGTAGCCCAGCTTCAGGTTGTCCAGCATCGTGTAGTTTTGCTTGGCAAAACCTTGGTAGGCGTTCTGGACGTCGGCCATGTCCGAGCCCATCTTGTTGACGTTGTCCGCCATGTCGCCCATCGCTGTGTTGGCGGACTCGGCGGCCTTCGCCACGTCGCCGCCGCACGAGCTCACGAGCGATGCGGCGAAGCTGGTCGCCTGGGTCATGTATTGGTTTGCGCTCATGCCGCACGTCTTGTACGCATCCGCGGCGTATCCCTGCAGTTTGCCGGACGCGGAGCCGAAGAGCGTATCGACGCCGCCGACCAGCTGCTCGTAGTCGGCGTATGCGGATACCGCAGCGCCGCCGATTGCGGTCACCGCCGTGGTGAGCGCGCCCATGCCAGCCGCGGCGACGGTGCCCACGCCCCTTGCGACGGTGCCGAGCCCGTTCAGCAGCCCGCCCGAGCGCTTGACCCCGCCGTCCACGCCGGAGGTCATCGAGTCGCCGAATGACTTTCCGGCCTTGGAGCCCGTGTCGCCGAACTCCGAGCAGATGCTGCCGGCGAAGCCCTTCATGGACGGCATGAGCGTGATGCATGCCGAGCCTACGCTAGTCGCCATCCCGTCCTCCTAATCCTAGAATCTCGTCGATTTCCGCCCTGTTCGCGAGGGCGTTGCGCTGGTGCCTCTTGAGCTCCGCGAGCTGCCCGGGCGTCTTGAGCGGCTGCGGCTCCTGCGGCGGCCGGTGCTTCTTGTCGCTCAGTCCCCAAGCGAGGCTCCTGAGCTGGTGCTCGATGCGCCAGAGCATGTACGTCTCCTCGCTCCATTTGAGCTCCGGGTACATGCGGCGCGCGCACCTCGACTCCTTCGGCAGCTGCTCCCACAGGAGGGCGGCGCGCCGGAGGTCGTCCGGTCCGCCCTCGAGCGGGAGGTCGATGCCGTAGTACTGGCGGAAGTCCGCTACGACTTCTGCGCGGTGCCCTTCGAGCTCGAGGACAAATCCTGGGAGTTTTTTGCCTTCGCCGCCTCGAATGCGGCCTGCATGAGCACGCCGGTGAACTCGACGGAGCCGCCCAGGCGCTCCATGTACTCCTCGTCATGTCCGGCAAACACGCGCTCGAATGCATCGAACATGCCGGCGGGCTCGGTCTCGCTCTTGGCGAACTGCTTGTTGGTCTTGTAGGAGGTGAGCTCGTCGTAGTCAGCGGTGAACTCCCCCTCGATGCCCGTGATGGTGAATGTGAGCTCGGTCATTACTTGTCCTCCGCGGTCTCGGCGGCCTTGGCGGCAGCGGTCTCAGTGGACTGGATGTAGTCGTAGCAGGTGTTGCCGGCATCGTCCGTGAGGTACTTGATCGTGAGGGCGCGCGCGGCGAGCTCGCCGACGGCGAGGGTGAGGTCGTCCAGCTCGGAGGACTGGGCGTTGGGGACGACCTTGCGCCAGCGTCGTCCGTCCTTGAGCACGAACTCGAGCACGGCCGGCCACGTCTCGTCGGAGTTGCCGTTGTGCTTGACCGTGATCATGCCCTCCTCGTCCTTGACGTTGTCGGAGCCGTACATGACCTTGAGGGTGGCGGCCTTGATCTCGGCGAGCGTGAGCTGTGCGCTCTCGACACGGGAGGTCTGCGGCGAGGCCATGAGGTCGCCGTTCATGTCCTTGATGTCCTCGGAGTCGGTGTCGAGCGTCTCGACGTAGCCGTCCTCGCTGATGTAGCCGAGGCATTTCCACGCAGCGGGCAGCGCGGTCTTGTAGTCGGTCGGCAGCGCCGTTCCGGCGGGCGCGGTGAAGATGTAACCGCCCTTTACTCCCTTGGCGCTGGAGACGTTGGCGACGTTGTTTTTGTTGCTTTCTGCCATGATTGCTCCTTATTCGCAGATGGTCAGGTTGATGTTCGTCTGGTATCTGGGAGCCCCCGTGTCGGGGTCGTCCCATCGGTACGTGCCGTCGGGAACGGCCGAGAACACGTTCGGCTCGTCCTCGATGGCGGCGCACGCCCGCTCGACGGCCTCGGCGATCTCGCGTGCGCGCCTGCGGGTCTTCGCCCACGACGTGGCGAGCACGCGCGGGGACTGGATGAACCGTGTCGCGCTCGTGGCGGCAAGGGTGACCTGGACGAACTCATCGGGTCTCTCGCGCGGCACGTCCGGCACGCACTTGATGCCGGTCGCGTCCATGAGCCGCTTGGCGACCACCCTCTCGATGTCCATCAGTCACCTCCGAATGCCGATTGCAGCCGGTTATGCCTGCGCTCGCTCACGTTGGCATGCTTGCTGTCCGTGTAGACGACGCGGCCCCTCGCAAGCGAGCCGCCTATGGTCGCGGTGCTGTAACCGCTCTCGCCGTACTTCGGCGTGAACGTGGAGTTGCATGCGGCAGCGGCGGCGCTTGCCTTCTGGTCGAGCATGGCCTGCACGCCCCAGCCGTTCATGACCTCGGCGTATCCGCCGCGGTTCCAGCCCTTCCACTTGATCTTGACCTCGCACTTCGCCTTAGCCATCGGTTCGGGTCACCTCGCAGGTGAGGTCCCAGGGGCCGGGCGTATTGGCCGCGGTGTATCGCTTGGGGTCGCCGACCACCTTGTAGTCGGTGCCGCGCACCGTGACCGTCGCGTCCTTGAGGTCAACGTCTGCGCCCTTCGGGAAGCAGAGCGTATAGGCGACCGTCACGCCGTTCGGGCGCGTCGAGTCGAGGTCGGCGGTCGCGCCGGGGCACACGACGACGTTGTCGACCGCCTCCTCGGACACCGTCTCGCCGGCAGGCTCGCCAAGCTCGTCGTATGACTGGGCCGCATTGCGCACGGTCACGGTCTCGCCGGAGATGAGGCACATCATTCGGTCACCCCTCCCCTCTCCAGCGGCGTGAGCGACCCGAGCGCCTGACCGGTGAGGCCGAGGCGCCTGAGGTCGCTCTTACCTAGGTACATATCGCCGAGCGCCGAGCCGTAGGTCACCGATGCCGTATAGATGCCCGCCCCCTGGCTGTACTGCGTGGCGCCGGCCATCGCGGACGGTGCCGAGAGCACGCGGTTGACGAGCAGGCAGCACACGGCGGGGGCCGCTCGGTCGAATGCCGGGCACGCCCCCTCGGTGTACTCGCCGATTCGGTCCTCGAATGCCGCGAGCATCAGGTCTGATGCGTCCTGCAGCAGCACCTCGGTGCGCGCCGAGTCCGCGGGCTCGCCGTAGCGGGCCTTGTAGTCGTCGACGCTGGCGAGCGCGGCCATCGCTACTCGGCCTCCATGATCCCGGCGTCGACGAGGGCCTGCACGACCTTCGCGACGGTCGGGCTGGCGCCGGGGTTGGCGACCTTCTTTGGCACGACGAGCGGCTTGCCGTCGGGCGAGACGAGCGCCACGTGCTGCGGGAGGATGCTGGACGCCTTGCCCACGTCCTCCACGATGAATTTCTGGACTAGCTGAGCCATCTCGGTACCCCCTAGGCGCTCTTGAGGACGGCGAAGGCCTTCGGGTCGAGTACCGCGTATGCCAGGACGGCCTCGGTGCGGTAGGCGATCTGGTTGTAGCCCTTCAGGTCCTGACCGGTGTTGTCGGGGTCGCCGTACTCGATGACCTCGGCGGTGATGTCGCGGACCATGCCCCACTTGATTGCGGAGAAGTCGCCCATGATCGCGGAGACCTTGGTCGGGGTCTTGGCGAGACGGCCGTTCACGGTGCCGGACACGGAGGCGGGGATGCCGTCGAGGTTGCCCACGTTGAGGGAAAGCGGCACCTCGGGGTACAGGCGCTGCCCGGTGGCGGGCACGCGCAGCTTGCGCAGCTCGGAGGCGAACTGGCGGCTCATGGCGATGCCGTTGATGCCGTAGTCGAGCAGGGCGTCGGAGAGGGAGTCGATGTCGTCGACCGGGGAGTCGGTCTTGGCGACGCTGTGGACGTCCTTGTCAGCGGTCAGGGCGGTGTAGCCCGTGAGGCCGAGGCCGGTCTTGGGGTTGATGGCGTGGTAGACGATGTAGTCGAGCGCGCGGCCCGCGGCGGCGGTCTGGTCGGCGATGATGTTGGAGATGATCTCCAGCTGGTTGTCCTCGTCGGCCCACTTCAGCTCGTCGGAGACGCGCGTGGTCGTGACGATCTTGGCGCGCTTTGCGACCACGGGGTCGGTGGAGATCTCGGAGCCGGACTTCTTGCCGCCCTCGGCGACGACCTCGGCCTCTGCGGTCGGGTTGAACACGAGGTAGGTCGTGTCCGCGAACTTCTGCGGGGTGATGGGGCTCAGCGTGGCGATGGTGGAGGTGTCCTTCACCTTGCCGATGATGGTGGATACCACGCTGGACGGCAGTTTGATTTTCTGGGTGTCGTTTGCAGCCATTTCTGTGCCTTTCTTCGGGTTTGGCTTACTTCAGGAGGCGCTTGGCGAAGTCTCGCAGCGCCTCGTCCCCGCCCTTGCCGCCCTTGTCGAAGCTGCCGGGCTTCTCCACTCGCGGCGCGGGCTTTGTCTTGAATGCGGCGAACATCTTGTCGCACCATGCGGCCATGCTCTCCTCGTCCTCGCCGACGATGAGCTCGGCGGGGACTCCCTTCTCCTGCGCGACCTTGGCGGCGGTCTTGGCTCGTGCCTCGGCCTTCTCCTTGGCGTCGAGTCGCTTCTCGAGCTCCGCGACCTTCTCGTCGGCGGTCTTCTTCGCCTGGTTGGCCTCGTCGAGTGCGCTTGCCGCGCTCTTGTTGGCCTTGGCCTGCTTCTCCCACTTGCGGGAGTGCGCCTTCTCGGCCTCGTAGAGCGCCTTGTAGTCGGGCTCCTCGCCCCCGGTCGGCTCCGTACCGCCCGTGGGCTCCGTGTTGGTCTCTGCTGCCATGTCGCGTCCTTTCCCGGACCGTGCGGCCCGTCGGGCCAGCCGTGCGGCCGAGCCCCTTAGATGTGCGTTTCGGGCCGTGCGGCCCTGTCGCGCGGCAGTGTCCTACGGGCGTGAGATTTGGCCTGTTTGGCGTTTTTCGGCATGAAAAAAGCCGCCCGTGGGCGGCCATGCGGTATGATGGGGTTAGGCGGAAGCTGTTTGACTCACCTATTGAGACATGCAGCTCCCGCCTATTTTTTTATCGTTTGGAGCGACCCGTCGTGCCCCAGCATCCGCACCTCAGAGATTCCGTACCTCTTCATGTACTTGCGTATCCACGCTTCGGCTTGGCTGTCGGTGACCGACTTGTTCTCGCTGACGTCGAAGACGGCGAACCGCACCCCGCTCTTGTTGGCCACGGACTTCATGTGCGACTTGAACGTGTTCTCCGATTTCGACGTGTACACGGTCTTGATTTCGATGCCTGTGAACAGGTCGGCGCGGCTTACGGTCGTTTTTCCCTGCGCGTTCTCGCTCTTCAGGTGCACCTCGTCTTCCCAGAACTCAGTCTTGTAGCCCAGAGTCGCTAACTTCTCTGCGGTTCTCCTCTCTCCGGGGTCTACCCTCCACCTCTTTACCTTGTCGCGCCTCACCGCATCGTCCGTGAACGTTATGCCCTTATGCTCGCCGCCGGCGTACCAGGACGGGTCGCGTAGCTCTATCTCGGATGCGACGCGGTTGTTGAGGTAGGCGGTGTACGCCTTCCCCTCCTTGTTGCCGTGGCGCCTCACGAGCGCTTCGCGTTCGTCCTCCGGCATTGCGTACCAGTCGGAGGCGATGCCGTCGCGGCCTCCGAGCGCGGCCAGGCAGTCGTTATACCTCTCGTACATCCCGTCAGGGTCGTATCCCTTGACTGTGGTCACCCCGTCGAAGCCGGGAACGATTCGGCAGTCGCAGTGCGCGTGCGAGTGCTCCGCCGCCGCCTCGGTCTTGGCGTAGAAGCCGAACGACGCGAGCATGAGGCAGAACCCGCACGTCTCGCCACGGGGAACGCGGGCGTACCACGGCTTCGCCGGGTCTTTGCGCGCGTTGTGGGCGACGCACCTGTTGGCGGCGCGCCTGATCTCCTCGTCGACCCTCGTGACGCACCGCGAGACAAAGACCTCGGGGGCGCCCTCGACGACCTTGCCGATGAAATATCTAACCGCGCCGAGCGTGGCGTCCGGGTCTCGCATGGACTCGGCGACCGCCCGATACTTCCCGGGGAAGCCCTGCGACGCCCTGACCGCGTCGTAGTATTCTGCGGCCCTCGCGGCGGCGCACGTGTCGGCGTAGTACCCGAGCACCGCCTCGATCGTCTCGTAGGCCCTCTCGCGGAGAGAGGCGACATCGCCGCCACCTCCGCGCTCCCAGCTCGACAGCAGGGACTCGAGCGCCGGCCTCACCTTCGCCTGGGCGTCTGCCGACAGCGCGTTCACCTCATCGGTCAGCTCGTCCAGCAGGCTAGTCGGCACCGCCGCCATTCTCGCCCTCCTTCGGCTCGAACAGCGATGCGATAGCCGCGCCCGCCTGCGCCTTCTTGGCATCCGACTCGATGCGCTGGATCTGCTCGTCCGTGTAGTCGAGCATCTCGTAGGCCACCGTGGAGTTGGCGAGCTTCGGGAGCGCCTGCACCTGCTTGAGCAGCGCGTCGGACAGGCTCACCGTGGACGGGTACGCCGGGGACAGGAATCGCGGGTTGATCTCATGCCCCGCGTCGCGCTCGGTGGCGAAATCGGTGCCGTTCGCCACGGCGAGCGCCATGTAGGCCACGTTGCGCAGCGCCGTGCCGTTGTCGCGGTTGAGGTTCTTGGCGTCGATGACCAAGGGCTCCAGGGACGCGGCGATAGCGTCCGAGGAGGACGGGTTGTCGTTGGACACGCCGAAGAAGCTCACCGGCACGTTGGTCACGGCCGACATCTGGCAGGCGAGCTGGCGCAGGTACTCCGTGAGCGGTGCCATCTGGAGCTGCGCGGACTGCCAGACCGTGGGCTTGTCGCCGTCCGGGTCTTTCGTGATCTCGTTGACCGCGCCCATCGAGGCGTCGTACTTGTTGCCGTCGTTGAGCATCTTCTTGTAGGTGCCCAGTAGCCAAGTCTGCGGCAGGGTCGCGGCCTCGGCGGCGACCTCCATTCGGGCGCGCTGCCGGATGGCGTCGTCGGTGATGCTCATCACGGAGCGGCTTATGCGCGAGGTGCCGAAGGGGCGCTCGAGCGTCGCGCCGTGTGCCATCGGCTCCATGAGGCAGCGCCCCATCGAGTGCTCGCGGTACTCGGCTACCCACGAGCCGCCGTCGCGCGTGAGCACCACGAGGCTGTCGTCGGTGAGCAGGTGCACCACGGTCGGCACGCGCTCGGTGTCGCCGGGCATCTTCTTGGACTCAGCCACGACGAGTCCCGCCCTGATGGCCTTGCGAGCGTCGTCCCAGAGCGCCGCCGCCGCGGTGGCGGGGTACGCCGAGATGACCGGGTAGCCGCCGCCGTCTGTCACGGTCCAGAAGCCGCAGCAGTGCTTCAGCTCGCCGATGAGGTTCTTGCGGTAGAGGCGCTCTAGCTGGTTCGACTCGCAGATGGCGCGGAGGGCCTTGCTCGTCTGCTCATCCGCGCACGTATAACCGTTGAAGATGGAGCGGTCGGCGAGTGCGTGCACGGCCTTGCGGGGCCAGTCCACGCGCGGGTTGATCTTCTTGGCGAGGCTCGCCGGCATGGCGATGCCGAGGTCCTTCACCGACACGTGCCCGAGGTAGTAGTCCTCGCGCTCGAGGTTGCTGGCTCGATGCTCGCGCCAGACGGTCATGAGCTCGCGGACGAGCGCCGCGTCGCCCGGCTCCAAGCCTGCGGCGGATGCTACCTGCCCCGCCAGTTCCATGTTCACTGCTGCCATCAGAAGCTGGCCTCCTGTTCCCTTCGCGGGTCTCGTTTCGTGGTTCTCGCCGCCCAGAGGGCGAGCGATGCGGACTCGATGGGGGCGGCGATGGAGTCGGGGCCGTCCGCGAAGCCCCATCCGTCCCTGCCTATGTCGCGCTTGAGCGACTTGCGCGCCGAGTCGTCGAGCGCCGGCGACTCGATGTGAGACAGCGTGCCCGAGTCGACCTCGTCCTTGAGCATCGACGCCGCAGCCTGCACGATTGCGGGCGTGCCCATCACGAGCGCGCACTTGCTGAAGCCGCCGTCGAGCATCCGCCGCTTGAGCGCGTCCGCTCCGGACTTGCCGTCGATGCAGGCGCACGCGATCTCATCTCGGTTGCGCAGGAGCATGTCCGAGATCGCGACCGTTCCGCCCGAAGCGCCCATCACGTCGTACAGCTCGACGTAGGACGGTCCGTCCCTGTCGGCGAGCGCCCAGGACACCGCGGCGTTGGAGCCGTCTGCGGAGAACTTCACGCCGAAGGCGAGCTTTCCGTCAGTGGGCGCTGAGTCGCGTCGGCACCCGTCCCACTTCTTGGAGGACAGGGCGTAGAGGAGCGAGCCTCCCGTCTTCGCCCACCACCCGAGGCGCTCGCGCGCGAACACGTCGGGCTGCATCTGCTCGGACTCGCCCTTGACGGCCTCGTAGTTGAGCACGGTGCCCATGGACGGGTTGTACTCGTACCAGCGGGACTCGTCGTGGACGTCGCCTATCTCGTCCGCGCCCCACTCGATCCACGCCATCTCGGACTCGCCGTCGTGCACGTCGTCGTGGAGGTCGCGGAACACCGTGCCGACGTTGTCGGGGCCTGGCGGCGTTCCGAGGTAGATGGTCTGCGGGTTGTGCATCGCGCTCGCCGAGATTGCCGGCAGGGACGCCGCCTGCTGCGTGTCCGTGAGCTCCTGCGCCTCGTCGTAGATGAGCACGTCGTAGGTCTTGCCTCGAGCCAGCGAGTTGGTGCGGGTGGTGAAGCGGATGAGGCCGCCGTTCTTGAGGCTGATGGCCTGCTGCCCGTTCGTCTTGCGCACGGCGAGCAGGAGGTCATGCAGCTCGGTCTCGTCCTCGTCCTCGAACGGCTGGGACAGCTCCTTGAACATCTGGTCGGAGGTGTCGCCGTGCTGGCAGGTGTACAGGATCTTCTCGCCGTTGAGCGCGCCGTAGAAGCAGCGGGCTCGAACCACCCAGCTCTTTCCGTTCTGGCGCGGGATGGAGATGCCCAGCGTGCGCAGCAGGTACTTGTCGCGCGCGTCGCGGGCCAGCATCGCGTCGAGCAGGTGCGGCTGCCACGGCAGCGGGTCGCCGAAGTAGGCGGTCGCGAGCTCGCAGGCCATCTCGCCGTCGCCGCTGAGGTCCTCAGGGACGTTAGCCTCGTATGTCGGCGTCTGCCTGGGCTCCATCAGGCACCCGCCGCCTTGGCCTTGCGCTCGCGGTCGGCGAACATCAGGCTCAGCACCCTAGCGCCGTCGCTCTGCGGACGCGCCTGCTGCACCTGGATGGGCACTGCCTTGCGCGACAGCCCGAGCAGCTCGTTGAGCGCGCGTATCTCGGCGGTCGCCTGCTTGAGCACGGACACGGCAGGGTGCGGGCGCTCCATGATGGCGTGCCGCCCGTTCTTCGCCTTGATGGGCTTGTAGCCGACGGGGTCGAGCACCTTCACGGACTTGCCCTTGCTCATCGCGTCCTCCGCGGCCTTCGCCACGGCATGCCAGTAGCACAGCAGCGCGATGTTCGGCGCGTCCTCGTCGGAGAAGCGCCCCGATGCGGTGACGCTCGCCCAGATCTGCGATTGATAGTCATCGGATGCGACCGATTCCGGCATCTCCGGCATCCCGGTCTCCTTTCTCGTGCCCGCATTGTGCGATGCGGGTGAGATTCGCGGCCTACCCCCGCCCTGGGGTCATGGGGCGGGGGGAAATCGGCACTGGCAGCGATGGGTGTCCTTGCACCCCCGGGGAGGGGCGATGCCCCCAGCCATCGGCGGCTCAGCGCCCCAGAAAAGCAGTGAGGCGCAGCCGAGCAAACGACCGCGCCTCAAGTTAGGCTTTTCAGCCTCGCCTATTCAGTTGTTCTTAACGCTCAGAACAGCCTCGTGCGCCTTATCTCGACGGGCCTCGCGTCGCCCGGCATGTGCTTGCCCTTCCTCTGGTTGCAGATGCGGTGCGCCGCGTCTAGGTTCGCGTAGTCCAGCACCGCGCCGCCCCTCGCCCTCGGCACCACGTGGTCGGCCTCGAAGCTCCACGGCGTGCCGGGCGGCAGGCTGTAGTCTATGGGCTGGCCGCATATGTGGCACGGCCTGCCCTCGGCGCGGAGCCTCGCCTTGAGCTTGCGCTCGGCGTTGCCGTTGGAGCTCCACGTCATGCCGGGCGCTTCCTTGCGAAGTAGTCCTTCTTCACCGATATGGTTGGCAACTCGTCGGCGCTGCCGATCTCGATCGTGATCGTGATGGGCGGCAGCACGAACCTCTCGTCGATGTCCCTAGCCACGTAGCCCGCCATGGACTCCAGCAGGGCTACGGCGTCGCGGAGCTGCTGTGCTACCTTCTCGCCCTCAGTCATGCGACCAGCCCCACGACCAGCTGCAGGCACCACAGCACGGCGGCGATGCACAGCAGCACGAGCGCCGTCATGATGAGGCATCCGATGAGCTTGCAGGCCAGCCTTACGATCTCGTCCATCCAATCCTCCAATCTCACCCGCACGCCAAGCGCACGGGAACGGTCAAAACCACGGCGAGCGCCCATGCGGACCTCGCCGCCCAAGCCAGCAGCGCGGCGAGCGCCGCCAGCGGCATCAGCCGCAGAACATGTCGCACGCTTCCTCCTGCATGTCCCTCATGTGGTCCGCTATCCATGGGAGCGCCCAGTAGGCGACGTCGCTCGGCTCCGCGTCCGCCCCGTCGAACTTCTCCCGGAAGGCGTCGTCGAACTCCACCTCGCAGATGCCGTAGTCGCAGCAGCACTCGTACATCTTGGCGCACTCGGCGCACGTGGGCTTGCCCTCGCCGAAGCGCCTGTCGATTGCCGCGCCGGTGCACCCGTCCGGGAGATTGTTGCCCGGCTCACAGCTTGCCCCCAAGGCGGGTCACCTCCTCGCGGTACATCTCGTACTGTTCGATGAACCTGTGCGGGTTCTCCGCGATGACGTCGAGAACATCGGTGAGCGTCATCTCGCCCAGCGGGCGCCCGCCGTCCGTGAGCTCGCTGTCCGGCACGTCGATGATGTGGCGCTCAATGATCTCGAATCTCATTTTGTCTCCTGACTTGCAAGTGCTTTGGGCTTCACGATGTCCCGCGGGTCTTCGCCCATCGCATTCGCCAGATTGAGCAGCAGGTTCATCTTCACTTCCCTGCCGCCGCAGATGGCGTGGCTCAGGCTGCTGAGGTTCACCCCGGCGGCGCGCGCCAGCTGCTTCAGCGGCACGTGGTTGTCGATGCGCCAGTGCGCGATCCTCTCCGCGTCCAGAACGTACTCGGTCGCCATCGCGCCACGCCCTCTCGAATCGGTTTTGGTCGAGCCACCAGCTCGGGCACCGCTCGAGGCCCATCCACACGCGGTAGCGCATCCAGTCCCTCTGGCGGTCGGCGTGGGCGCACCCGTTGGGGCGTCCGTAAAGGCATGTCGTGCAGTCTTCGGGCACGTCCCTCTTCTCGACGACGATCATCGCTTTACCACCCTCCTCCCGCATCCCGGGCAGAAGTTCCAGACGCCGCTCACGCGGTAGTGTTCCTCGTCCTCGACCTTGCAGCCGCAGACCGAGCACTCGAAGCCGTTGTCGCATGAGTCCTGGACGCTCCCGTCGTAGACGTTCTCGCACTCGCCTCGGTCGATAAGGTCGGCTAGGACGTCGAATCCGCACTCGCCGTCCGGCAGACACTCGTCGATGGCCGTGAGATACATGCTCTGGTAGAGAATCAGGTCCTGCGGGAACCAGCTGCGTTCGCCGAAGAATTCCTTCTTTTTCTCGCGTAGCTTCTGGGCTACCTCGCGGCGCTCGTCGCTAGTGAATGTCATCAAAACCAGCTCCAAACATACAGTCGTAGTCGCACTCCCAGGTCTCTCCGTCGCGGCTCATGGTCGCCCCGTACCTCGGAGTACCGCCGGTATCGTCGCCCCAGAAGCGGAAGTGCCATCCAAGGAAGTCAAACTCCTTGTCGTACTTGTCGGCGGCGTACCTCGTGTTGTCGTACTCCTCGTAATCGTTCCACCCGAACTTGCGGGAAAGGTCATCGAACGTGTATTTGGTCGGCTTGTCCTTGCCGTCCTCCCACTCGTAGACCTCCGGCCAATACTGCTTGTAGCACCCGACGCGGACGCTGCCGTCTCCCATGACTCCGTGGTGCGAGAACTCGAACCACTCGCCGCCGCCATCCCGTTTCATGATGTTCGCGAACACGCGGAGTCCAGTAGGCAGGGAAGCCTCGTCGGTGTCGTATACGCCTACGTCCTCCTTATCGGTTCTGCGCTCGCCATTGAGGTACACGAACGCGCCGTAGTCGCTGTATGCCATAGCTAGACCTCCTTCGCCGCCGCCTCGCGGCGCTTTTCATCGGTAATCATTCGTCCACCTTTGATATGGCCAGCGCCACGTATTTCTGGGCGAGGCCCTCGAAGTCGTCGAGCACGTAGTTGATCCTGTAGGCAATCCCGTTGAGAGGGTGCCTGGCGGCGTCGCCGATTTGATATCCGCTGTCGTTGACGACGATGAACACGATTTCGTCTCCCGGCTTGAAACCGCGGTCGTTTTTTCTCACCTCGAACGACTTCTCGCCGCTCAGGACGGCATCGGCGTACTTCATCTGAATCTTGAGTGTGTGCAAAGTCATCGGTCCTCACCACTCAGCTTGCGGATGCGGGATGCAATGTCGCGCATTACGACCGTCCTACAATCACAGATGCCGTTAGCCTTGCAAAAGTCGCAATCGTGAGGTTCTTTACCGAAATAAGTGCACAGTACGTATCTCGCGTGCGCAGCTTTGTCCAAGTCCTCTTCCAGCTTCTCCCAGCTGTCGGGTTCGGTGAGGTGCATGAGCTCGGGGTCGAGTTTCCTGCCCGCGTCCGTGACCGCGCGCCAGCAGTTCCTCCACTCTTTCTCTAGGTCAGAATCGGTCGTGAACACCCAGTACACGATGTTTCGGGCCGTGCCGCCATCGCCGTACAGCACCTTTGTATCTAGCGGAATCTCTCGACCTTCCGCGTCTTTCGGTAGCTCAATCATTCGGAATCACCGGCCAGACGGTTCACACGCGATACGATGTCGGCCATCATGGCATCGAGGCAATCCGTCTTCCCGTGGCTGCACAGCCGACAATCGTTGCAGTACTCGCCACGGTCCTTGTCGTAGTGGCACGGCATGTCCCTGTAGCCTTTGCCGTGCACATTCCACGCACGGTTGAGGTCTTCCGCGAGCCGCTTGAGGCTGTCCGGCCTCTCTAGGTGCATGGAGTTGACAGGTAAGTGGTACACCATGTCCCCAGTCCCGTAGGAACAGGCTGTCCATTCGACCTCGTGTGTGATCACATCGACCCCGAACGTGAACCTGTTCACCTCGTACCCGACGCCTCTGTCGTTGTACAGCACCTTGGTGTCCAGCGGAATCTCGCGGCCCTCGGCATCTTTTGGTAACTCGATATTCGCCATTGCTCTTCCTTTCTAGAACCTGCCGCGCATGTCGTTGTGGGCGTCCATCCGGTCGATGGCCATGTCGATCTCACCCTGCTCGACGGTGAGCGCCGCGAGCATGTTGACGGCCGCCTGGATGGTTTCCACGCACTCGTCGATGACGTAGTCGCGCAGCATCGCCCTACGCGCGTCGGCATCAGGCGTCATCCCATCGTGGATGGTCAGCTCCTGCCACGCGCCGTAAATCTCAGCGGCCTCCTCGAGCGGCTTGAGGGCCTGCGCCTTGTCGTCCCTCACCTCGCGGAACGTCCGCAGGTTGAGCAGGTAGCCGTCAGTCATAGTCCCTCTCCTCCAGTCCCAGGAGCGCGGCGATGTCCGCCACGCTCCTGTCGTAGTCGACTATCGCCTCGTCGGCGATCTCCGGCCCCGCGAGCCGCCACAGGGTCGCGCTCATGCCCTCGAGGTACCCGACGGCCCTCACGGCCTTGAGGATGTTCCGGGCCTCCATGTTCCAGTCGATTACACTCATCGCGCCTCCCAGTAGTTGCATACGGCCTCCGCCTGCGTCCTGTGAACGAACTCCGGGCGCCGCTCGCACTCGTACTCCGTGCGCTCCACGCCGTGGACGGTGCGCAGCACCGTCGCGCAGCAGTGCAGGCAGTTCTCGCAGCGCTCCTCCCGGAGTCCGTCCGCATAGATGTCCGGTCTCTCGTTCCCCGTCATCTGTATCCCCTCTTCCCGTACCTTCCGTCGTTCACCATGTTCCTGACGTGGCGCCGCATGTCCTGCGCCGCCTGGTCTCCCTCGGGCGGCAGCTTCCGACCGCTCGCACACCCGACGCAGTGGACGCGCCATCCGCCCCGGTAGCGCTCGAAGTGTCCGAACCCGGGAGGCGTCCACCTGCCGCACTCGCGGCAGTAGCCGCCGTAGACGTTCCTAGCCATTCCCCTGCTCCTTCCTGTATTGCCGCCCATCACCGGCACCTCCCGATGCTCTTCAGGTACAGGTTGTTGCGGCGCGAGCGGGCGAGCGCGCGGCGGCGACGGCGCTGCGACTTCGGATCGAGCGCCTTCGCGAGCTTCCTCATGAGCCGGCTGGCGTCTCTGAACACGCGTGTGATGCTCTCCCACAGCATCTCGGCTACGACCTTCGCGGCCTCGCCGATTGCCTCTAGCAACCGCGTCGCCGCCCAGCTAAGCGTCCCGGGGTATGGCGTCTCGGACGTCTCGCCGGTCTTCTTCTCGTCGGTCATCTGTATTCCTTCCATTCGGTTCCTATTCGCATCCATAGACGTCGCCGGCCATGGATTCCGCGAGCGCGCGCATGTCGGTCACCTCGGCGCACTCAGCGCCGAAGAATATGCCCAGCTCGCCCCTCTTGTGCCTGTCGCACCGGTACGCCCGGCAGATCTCGGGCCTCGCGGCGTAGACCGCGCACTCTCCCCCGTCCGTCAGGTACGGGCACAGCAGGTCGTACTCCGCCCTGGGCTCGGCGGGCTCGATTCCGTTCCGGCGCACGTACGCCTCGAGGCGCACCCGGTCGAACGGGCTCACGGGCAGGAAGCGCGAGCAGCACTCGCCGCAGCCCCTGCAGTCGCCCGTGTACAGGTCGGTCACGTCGTCGCTCTGGAGCCCGGCGTGGATGGCCGCGGCGATGGCCTTCTCGTCATTCATCGGCCCGCCCTGCCGCTCTTGTCGGGCACGGCGGCCTCTATTCGACACTCCTGGCCACCTTCTTGTCGTAAATCCTCTTGAGGTCCCGGCGCATGAACCGGATGAACTCCTCCTCGCCGACGTCGTCCGCCAGCGCCACATATCGCATCGCATCGTGGCACCATTCGTCGAAGTCGAGCAGCCTTCCGCTGAACGCGCTCTTGACGTCCGTGACCTCGGCGTAGGTGAAGCGGGTCAGCATCTCCTCGCGCATGACCTCGTCGGCCAGTTCCTCAATGGGCGTCTTGGGCCGGTTGATGATCTGTCGGTAGCCGTTGGCCATCTTGGTCATGGCGTCGAGCTGCTTGGCCAGCTTGTTGTTCTCGGCCACGAGGCGCTCGTTGCGGCGCTGCTCGTAGTCGAGCTCGGCGAGCACGTACTGCTCGCAGTTGGTGATCTCCATCGTCATTTCACCTCTCGGATGATCTCGTTTCCGTATCGGTCGGTGATGGCCCAGTAGCCGAACATGTAGAGGTCGGGGCTGTGCGGCGGGTACTCCCTGAGCAGTGTGCCGGACCACCATGCCTCCTCGGCCGCCCCGGTGCGCCATACCCACTCGGCCCTGAGGCCGCCGTCGTGGAACTTCCCGTGGCACCCGGTCGTGCCGGAGCCGCATAGGGCGAACAGCGGGCTGCGCAGCTCCCACACCCCGTTGGGCGTGACAAGCCTGAACGTCTTCCCCCACGACCTGCGGGCGACGTGGTGGCAGTTGGAGGCGCGCCTTCCGCACACCGCGCACCGGGCCTGCGTCGGCTCATATGCCGTGTCGTGCGTGTACCTCGCCCCGAGGTGGGGCTTGCCGTACAGCTCGGCGCGCTCCTTCGGCCATCCCCTCAGCAGGCCCGCGTCGAGGATCATGAGAGCCTCCCCTCGCACGCGGCGCGGGCGGCCAGCAGCCTCTGCGCGTCCTGGTACAGCCCGAACTGGTCCCTGCTCGCGGTCGTGCCCCGCGGGGCCTCGACCTTGCCC